>Ga0209232_1000421_pt1 | contig 26041 bp, 39 predicted proteins | sample ETNvirenome_2_60_FD_184066 | JGI IMG/M metagenome (GOLD analysis project Ga0209232, IMG submission 184066) | Marine viral communities from the Pacific Ocean - ETNP_2_60 (SPAdes) (version 2) | ecosystem: Environmental > Aquatic > Marine > Oceanic | place: Pacific Ocean | collected 2013-06-22
GGCTCATCCTCTTCATCGGAGTGCAGACTCAGGAATCCTCCCTGTCTGAAACGAAGCAGTGCTTGCGTGGAAGAGTCTACCAAATCATCATGTTCGCCTGCTGGGAACGCAGCAAACTCATTCATGACTTCTTCGGCAAACCGTGTTTCAGGACACCAGACTGTGCCTGATGCGAATAGATCCGCAACTGCATTCACTCTGGCTATCTTGTCATTACCACGGGACGGTGTGTATTCCTGCACCGGGATACCCATCGCTCTTAACTCGAATATTAAAGGCATTCCTGCCGCTTTCCCTTCCACAATAAATGCATCAGGTTGCATCTCCTTGTACATTTCAAAAGCGGTTTTCTTGAGTTCTGGGAACTCTAGCCGCTCTTTATATGCATCAAGCAAGATGATCTGGGGTTTAGTGACCCCCTCGTCATCGGGGTGGTAAAATACCCCCCATGTTGTGCAAGCAGAGTAGTCTGCCCGTTGTGTCTTGAGAAACGCTGTATCCCAGGACTGTATGACAAAATCACATGGCGGAGGGCTGTCATATTCCCATATCTTCCACCACTCTTTCTTTACTAGTGCGCCTCCCTCGGAGGTCGGATTTTGCTGATACTGTGCATTCCATTTGGAAGCAGGCAGTTCAGATTGAAGCGCAGATAACTCTGCGAGGCTCCAGAACTCAGGCCATAAAGGTTTCCCTGAAGGCATGATTGCCGGAAATTCGATCACTTCCCACTCATCAGTTCCCTGTCTCTGGGCGGAAGCTTTAATAATCTTGCCCGTAAGGTCACGCATGTGCCATCGGGTCATTACAATAACAATTGCCCCACCGGGCTGTAATCTCTGCCTGGGGCCAGATGTATACCAGTCATAGGTGCGGTCAAATACAGCCGGGTCTATGCTCTGTCCTTCCTGTTCACTATGAGGGTCATCAATAATCAACAGGTCAGCACCTTTACCAGTCACTGCCCCGCCCACCCCGATAGCGAAGTATTCTCCTCCTGAACTTGTACTCCAGCGTCCTGCGGCCTTTGAATCAGCCCTTAACGCCAGACCGGGGAAAACCTTCTTGAAATCATCACTATCGACTAGGTTACGAACCTTTCTGCCAAAACCAACCGATAACTCAGCGGTGTGTGCCGTCTGTATGATCTTTTTATCTGGATATTGCCCAAGAAACCATGCCGGAAGTAAAAAGGAAGCAAATTCAGACTTGGTATGACGAGGCGGCATATTCACTATTAACCGCTTCAGTTCGCCTCTTGCTATCTTTTCAAAGGCTTCTGCCATAATCTTGTGATGTCTGCCCTCTATAAAGGCAGGCCACATATACTTGGCAAAATCAATAAATCCTGCCTGCGCTGCTTCCTTTCTCTGAGCTTCTTCTAATTGTCCAAGAAGCTTTAGAATCTCTTCCTGCTCATTAACAGGAAGGTCTTTAACATTTTCCAGAGTCAGACCATCAAGCATAAATATGTTCCACATGAAACATTAAGCGCATCCCTTAAATAGTATTTAAGTTAAATATTATTTAGTTTAAATAGTATTTAGTCTAAATAATATTTAAACCCCCTTTTCTCAAAAAGGCAAATACCTATCTAGATAAAATCTATCTACCAAAACATATCTAGCTAAATATTATTTAAGGAGAAGTAATAACTTACAGCATGAGTTTAGCATTTAAGGGGGGGTTGACATAAAAGTCAATACTAATTTTGATTTTTTTTCATTGCAATTGCAACGCTAATTCATTGCAACTGCACTGGTTTTTTTAAAAAAATTTTTTAGGGGCTGGGACTCCACTAACTATTCTGAAATTTATTTGGGTGTTGGCAAGTTTACTTTGTTGTTTAGTTAATTTAAGGGTGTACCCCTATTTTTTGGTAATTATATGAGTGGATTACTATGTATATATAACAGGTAACGTATGCGAGCTGCGGGGGGGTACGCCTGGCGGAAGGGGAGGGGAGAGGAGGGGAGAACAGGGTAGGGGTACTTGCCCTCCTCTACTTTAGTTAATGCAATTTGCCTGGTTCGTGCTGTATGTTGTTGATCTTGTTGATTTTATTTGTGAGCTCTTCAATGATTTCTTTAGAGCTTTTGCTATCATCTCTCTGCACTACTACGTTTTTATACAATGCCATTGTGTCACCAAGTAGTTTGGCGCTAGTTAACTGGGATTGCGTTAACTCTATCTCACCATCTATGCATTTTCTTAGCTTCTGGATGATTGCTTCTTTATGGCTTAGTAGAGCTATGCTATCTAGCCTACTAGTCTCTTCTTTTAACTTTTCAATTGTGGTTTTGATGTGGTCGTTATCCATCAACCGGCAAGCTTCTCTTCTGATTGTTGAATCTTTCATATTGTCGCAATTGTAGACTTCTAAATATGCATCGGTGAGAGTTTTCCCATGTCTCCCGACCAGTTCGCTAAATTTCAATTGCTTTGCTGTTAGGTTAACTTTGTTTTTTGTCATGTTCTTATCCATTACTTTCTAATCCTTACAAGATAGCGCTATTTTCGGTGCTGTAAACTATTGTTTTATCTACTGCTTATTTTTATTTACTAAAGTAGTTGACTATCTTGTTGTTTTCTGTTCATATCGGTTTTGTGTTTCACGTTTCAAAAATTTTTTATAGGAGTCTAGAAAATGAATTTTACTAATTTGTCTATTGAAGAGATCCAGACCAGCACACTAATTACCCAACATGCTAAAAACTGGGCTATCTCTAATATTGAATACTTGAACAAAGATATGCGGATTTTCGGTACATCCACCAAAATAGAAAAAGGGAGTGATAAATTTGACACATATATCCTCTATCTAGCACCACATGATTTAATTTCTGTGTTGACTCTATGCTCTGGTGCAGAGTCTGCCGGTTGTGCTCCAGAGTGCTTATATAAAACGGGTCAATTAGGAATGAAGACCGGACGTAATGCCATGTACAAAAGAACTGTTCTAATGCTATTAAGACCGGAATGGTTTGAATCTACATTGTTATCTGAAATAGACAAAGCAGAAGCAAAAGCAAACAAGACCGGGATTCCGGCATTATTCCGATTAAATGGCACTTCAGACTTGGGTTGGACTCATATATTCCAAGCTAAAAAAGATTCTAGTTTTTACGATTACACGAAAGTTTTATCTCGAATTCGTAAGAACAATCTGCCTAATTATGATTTGACCTTTAGCGCTTCAATGTATTCCAAGCAATCCAGAACAGCATTTAAAAAAGCAATAGAACGTCAACATCGGATTGCTGTTGCTTTTAACACTAAGGAATCAAAACTAGATGAATTCAAAATTCCTAGTGGTTTTAAAAGCTTTGACGATACCGACCTAAGACACTTAGACGGGCAAGTAATAGGAGTATTAAAACGTAAGGGCTCGAACATTGCAGAGCGCTTAATGGAAAATAAAAAGACTGCAAGCTTTTTTGTCACCGAGTCCAATCTGGACGAATTCAACAATATTATAGCGAGGTCAGCATAATGAAAACTTGGGATAACAATCCTTACTCGAATGAGTACTACTCTGATTTGAGTATTCCAGAAAACTGGGTATGTACCTCATACCATAATGATGCATTGCCAAGCTTTCAGTCTTCAGACAATGATGTCGAAGCTTATACGATATGGGTCGATTCTTGGGATAAAAGTATTCGAGGTCGGACTATCTATGCCGGTGTAGGTGAAGCGCTCGACCCTTTACCGTTTAGATTTACTGTCACAATGTGTTACGGATTTGATGGATCTGACTTGTTTCACTCGGATGATTTTGATTCCGTTGTTCAGTGGATTGAAGATAATCCGAAAAATAAAAACCAAATTAAACTTACTAAATCTTATTTATAGGAGTGTAGATAATGAAAATAGGTAATTGGTTTGCGTCTCTTCATGAGGCGCTTATATCTGAGAATCTCTTAGAAGTAATGGGGGATCACTTAATAACTGGCGGTATTAACTACGGACAAACTCATAGTTTCACTGTGGATGATGGCTCGAAGTATGGGTATTTTATATCGATATATCGAGACGAACGCGGTCTATATGAGAGACCAATTCATTACCCCAGAGGGTAATACGACCTACCAGGAAAATTTTTTAGGAGAGTACAAAATGAATGCAAAAATCGGTGACTGTTATTTGGTGCAGAGCGGTGCGAATGGATCTAGCACTGTAGGCAAGCAGTTGGCTATTGTGGTGAAGCGCACAAAGAAAAATGCTTACTGCTACAAGTTGTCTATTCGGCAAGGTTTAAAACTGGTAGCTAACAACTACAAACTAACACCCAGTCGAATCATTAAAAAGGTAGCGCTCGATTCTGTTGATGGTGTCGATGCAGAGACCAGAAAATGGATCAGAGATTTAAAAATGCTACACAGTAAGCTTATGAGTGATCCGAGAGTAATCGAATGACTACTCGTGAGCTTGCAATGTGGTTAATTATTGGGGTCTGCTGCACATATGGGATCGGTTTAATAATTGCTATTTCTTCAATGTAATTCGGTGCTTGCCGAACACTAAGCAACAGAGTAAACTTAAAATCCTGGTGAACAGGTAAACATGAAGGAGACAAAAAAATGGTGAAGCTACATCAACAGCGTGAGAACAATCTGAGCCTAACTGACTTAGATCCGCCCAAGGTAGATGAGGACGGATATTTTAAAGAGAAGTATATGGACAGGGTTGTTCGACTACTTGGCCTTGGGTTCGATCCATCTGATGTTTTTAGAGATATCTATAAGCATTATGTCAGATGGCATGAGCACGATCTTAGCTCCAGAGAGATCACAAAAAGCCGTCAGGATTTAGCTGACTACATTGCCAGTGTTGATCAAATCAATGTCATGGCAACTGGTGAAGTTCCGGCAGAGTTTAAATAATAACTGGGGGCTTTGCCCCCCAAAGGGGAGAGAGATGGATAAGTATATAGTAGTAGTGGTTCGCAAAAATGTAGATGGTAAAAGAGACTATCTGCAAGTGGACTCATGGTCTTGTGGTTCACCAATAATTGTCGATCAGGAGACTGCAAACAAAGCCATAGCTGAACTTAATGATAAAGCATCTGGGTCTAGAGGTTTTGAAGAAATCAAAAATGCATTCGCAATTTATGTGGGCAATCTTTCATTTGCAGAAACCACTACCCTGACTCGATCAATTCAATCCGCACAACTTCAAAAAAGGACTGCGTAATGGAACTCAAAACTCAGATTGTCGAAGAGATTAAGTCACTCATTCAAACGCATGGAACTGACTGGAAATGCGGATTTAATCGCTTAAACGGAATGCCCAGTAACCCTATTACTGGAGCAACCTATACTGGCTTCAATGCCCTATGGCTTGGTCTGATGGGCATACAATATGCCGCCACGTTTAATCAATGGAAGAAGGCAGGATATAAGATCAGGAAGGGCAGTAAGTCTATAAAGATATCTCGACCAAGTGTCTCTAAAAAAATTGGAGAGGACGGTAAAGAAGAAACAAAAACCTGGTTCCGACCTTACTCTGTTTTTTCTTCAGAATGCATTATCAACTTCGATACTCCCCCAGCATTTCAAAATGAAACCCAAGCTTGTCAGGAGCTAGATGACCTACTTTTAGTGGGTGGAACTGAGATCAGAACATCCCAAGATGGTAGAGCTTTTTATGATATTAAAGGTGACTACATTTCTCTGCCTCCAGTAGAGGCATATACCGCTACACAATTCTCGACTGCTACCCAAGTCAGATATGGAACTGAAATGCATGAAAAAGGGCATGAGATGGGCAAGTATTTCGATGCATTCAAAAAGAAATTTGATCGGGCAAAAGAGGAACTGGTCGCAGAGATTTTTGCTTCAATGGCTTGTATCGGCAAAGTGCAGAATCGAATGCAACCTGAGAACGCACAGTATCTTGGAGGTTGGCTCAAAGGTATAAAGGACGATGAAACGTATTTGGTTGATGCGGTTGATCAAGCATTTGATCGACTAAATCTTTTAACTGAAATGGCTGCTTCCAGAAAAGCAGCGTAAGGGAGAGAGACATGCAAAGCATGAATGTAAACGAACTTGATCAGTTGTTGTGTGATTCAGCTAGACAACTGATGTATATCAAGGCGATCACTCCGATCACTTTGATCGAGTGTCAGGAGGTTGTGCAAGATGAGGTCAACTCATCAATCAGCCGAAAGATTCCAACAATAGAAGTAGAAGCGCTTGCAAAGCTTTTATTTATTATTTTTGAGGCTCTGTCTAAGGGCATGACAATGGAACAGATTGCAAAAAGTTTTTGCATTCTAAAAAAGGAATTGAAAAGAAAGGACGCTATCAAGCGCACTTTTGAAAGTGCTGCGGAGGAGCTAGACATGCCTGAGATGTTGGATTGGATGCCAGCATCACTGGTTTGTTTAGAGGGAGGGAAGTCAAATGAAATCTGATTTAGCAATTGCAGTGGGCGAGAGAACTGGAATGTTTCTCGAAGAAAAGAATGTTAAGGAACTTGGAAACTGGGTGTTTGTAAAAGATCCAGAATATCCTGGGGAGATCGAGTGCTATGCAAATGAGAACTCGATCATTTGGGAGTGCTGGACTGCCATCGATGAGTCCGTCAGTCCATTTGGTACTCGAAACAAATCCGTCCTGAAGAAAACTCTGGAGACATTGGATCGGGATTATGCAAATTATTTAAGGGAGATTGGTTGCGATGAATAACCGATTGGTGATCGACTTTGCTAAATTCTGTCGAGACAATCCTGAGAGATCCTTAGTGGATCTAAAGCAAATGTTTATCTGGAGAGCAATGGCACAGAAGATAAGACCATTGGACTCTGAGTTTCAGATGGCTATCAAGCTTGCTAGGCAAGCTCTCAGGGCAAACAAATGAGTATGGCAGCAATTGAGTTTTGTGCTGAACGTCAATGCAGGTGGGAAGTGATATCTGTTCTGAAGTCGAAGGACAATCTCATCTACGTTGCTTGTCGAAGGAAGTACTTTCCGTATGAAGGCAGAGACTGCCTGACCGCCTTTTTCAAGGACGGTTTATTTTCCAATACCCATTATGATATGACTGAAGAAAAGGCGCTTGAAGACTTGGTGAGGCGCTCTCAGGATGCGTTGACGTATGGATGATGAACACAATAATTGGATGCGGATTAATCACTCAATGCGACTTGGACTTGGGTCACTTCTGTTCACCAGGACAGCGCCAGAAGCAATGGGAGCGAGTGAATTGTCACTACTTTCATCAGGAATTCAAGAACATAGTTTGAATCTTGAGCTAACTGAAAATTGTGACGGATCAATTACTCTTGAGCATGAAGATTCACAAACTTTCTTAGCTGAAAGACCGTTTCACCCAGTTGACGATTTCAGATTTTCTGAGAATTGGTGGGATTCTGTAAGGTGGGATGAAATCCCAAAAAAACGATATAGATAATTTAGAGGAGAGAGAGATGAAACCAACGAAAATTTTCATTGGCATTGATGTGCCTGAGACTATGTTGGATTGGAGCAAGACAAGAATCGAATACGAGGACGGCAAGGCTATTGACTATGACTTTGACGTTAGCTTTGTTTGTGGCAATGACGTTTTCAAATTGGATATAGATTTTTTGTCGGACGAAGCAATTGATTACATTGTTCAAAAACGAATTGAAGAGGATGATGATCGATCAGATGAGTGCTGGGAGGGAGGTGTGTGTTATGACTAATGAAGAGGCAGACATCATGCGCTCAGACTTCGCTGAATTTATTAAGATCAGTGGAGCGGAGCATTGGAAGGAAGAGCTTGCAGCAGTGATCCATATCGATGACTTGAATCGATTTTCGAGGGCAGTCTCATTTGTTACTGGGAGCATGTTGGAGGAAGGGGATTGGCATGACTCCGATAAAAAACTTGTAGAGGTTTATGCCTCTGGGTACTGGAATTCTGGAATGGAAGGTTAAGGGAGAGCAATATGACTAAGCAGGAAAAGGTTGAGATTTTTGGTAGGTTGCATGGGCTGATTGATTCTTATCAGGAGGTTGGTGTAGGTGAGATGATTAATCAGATAAAGGGATGGGCTGAAGAGATCGAGGTCGAGATCCGCAGGGAAGATAACACAACCGTGGGTGAAAACCTGGTTCGTAACTCTTATGCTCACGCAGGACTTATTTTCAATGATGATGTTTTAAAAACTTTGGGAGAGAGATAATGAAAATTCAAAACATTAACAACAGTGGTTGGTCAGTCATTTTGACTGTTGATGACGATGGGCACATGACCTTTTTCGCTAGACATGAAGATGGAAGTCAGCCAATAGAGTGCGACTACGAATGCGACTTCGATGATGAATTTGGGGTGCGCCTTTCGACTGAAAAAATCGAAGCTGATTATCGGTCTTCTTTGGAGGTGAAGTAATGAAAATTGAAATCAAGAACGTGAAGTATCTTAATGAGCTTTCGCATGAAACATTGTGTTTTTTTGCAACGCTACATATCGATGGTAAGAAGGTCGGGACTGTTATCAACCGTGGTTGCGGTGGATGTCACGAATATGATGTGTCCCATGTGTTACACGAAGAAGCTAATGAGTGGTGTAAACAGAATCTGCCCAAGTGGAGTTTTGGGGATGGTGAACACGATACGGATTTGGAGATGCATATCTCTTGTCTGGTTCAGAGATTTCTTCAGCGAAAAGAATTACAAGTACTTTTCAGAAACCACGTTATTTTCAAAGACGATGGGTGTAGTGATAACGAATACTATAAATTCCGTTTTGACAGAAAACTAAAACTTACTGTTGGAAATATGGAAACAGTTTATAAGATGTATAAAGATCGTATGGACGCATCCAAAAATCCAGTTTGTTTGAATTCACTACCAATTGAAAAAGCGACTGATGTATTTATGGGAGAGACAGCATGACTTATATACTATGTAGTTTTGGAGAAGGATATCCTGAGAGCGATCCTCAAGTTCACAAGCTTGAGGATTTAATTGTTTCTGAGGACTACAATTTAGATCCACATCAGGTTGTCGAGCTTTGTAGGCTAGAGGTGGGAGAGACATACACTGTGCATGAAATAACCTACATCAATTACTTCAAGCGGATAGAGGATGGTGAAGCGAATGAACGTGTTGTCTCTGTTTGACGGAATGTCTTGCACACAGTTAGCACTAAAAAAAGCAGACATACCAGTCACCAGGTACTTTGCAAGCGAAGTAGACAAATATGCAATCAAGGTAACTCAAGCTAATTTTCCTGAGACAATTCAATTAGGTGATGTACGGCAAGTTACTGCGGATCAAGTCGGTGACATTGATTTGTTGGTGGGTGGTTCACCATGCCAAGGTTTTAGTTTTGCCGGAAAACGACTTGCTTTTGATGATCCCAGAAGTGCGTTGTTTTTTGAATTTGTCAGATGTCTTAAAGAAATAAACCCCAGATATTTTTTGTTAGAGAATGTAAGGATGAAACAAGAACATTTAAATGTAATATCTGATTGCTTGGAGGTAGAGCCTATCTGCATAAACTCAGCATTAGTCAGCGCCCAGAATAGGGTCAGGTATTATTGGACTAACATCTCTGGAATAGAGAAGCTTGAAGATAAAGGTATTGTTTTGAGAGACATATTAGAAACGCATCCAGATAATTATACTTTGATGTCTGATAAATTTACCAAAAGGCAAGAGGGTAGAAAATGTCTTGTTGATATGAATAAACAAAAATCCGCAAGTTTGTCTGCTATGGAATATGTAAAAAATGGAAGACAGGGCGATTATCTTGCTTGCGAATCTACAGGCATACCAAAAGATTTATCAGACTCAATGGGTGGTGGACACCAAGAGCCTAAAGTTCTAGCAGGAGCATTTAGAGGAAGGTATGAAGATGATGGAACTGTCAAACAACATTTAGAACTTAGACAAGGTGGCAAGACGAATTCCTTAACTACAGTGCAAAAAGACAATGTTGTTACCAGAGACGAAGTTTACTGGAGAAAACTAACACCAGTTGAATGTGAGAGATTACAAACAGTTCCAGACAACTACACGAATCATGTAAGCAATAGTCAGCGTTATCGAATGTTGGGCAATGGGATGACGGTAGATGTTATTGCATCAATTTTAGAAAAAATAAAAACGAATAATTTATCGCAGGACGTTATGCCATCTCATTTTCGAGAAGAACAATTGGTTTTGCCTATTGTCGATTAGCGAGCAAAATGTCATCAAAATTTACTATCATCAAAAGGAGAATGTAATGCAGAGAATTGATAAACCTTTTCGTATAAACCTTCATGTTGTCCCTTCGACCTCTTTTCTTGAGGTTCCATTAGAGCTCTTCCCGGTCTTGGGTCTTGACGCAAAAGACTTCTCCACAATCCCATTGTGGGAGTCCATAAAGAATAATGATGCATGTTTTCTGGAAGAAACCGTTGAGATGCCTAAATTTTTAAATCGGTATCGTGAATATATGGAAGAGTCTCCCACAATTCATAAGACAATCCAGTACTTCAAGCTAGACAATACTTATTATCCTCTTACTTAAATCGCTTCATCGGGTTTTTTCTGGGGGCATAAATATGCTGGGTGATGGCATCTAGTCCTTCACCTAGCAGTTTCATTTTACCCTCACTTTCTGATACATCTGTATTTTTGCAAACCACTTCCTCTACAAGTGAAGAATGTAATGCGGAGGTATTTTTTTCTATTACTTTCAAAAGATTTCCAAGTGCAAATATGCCCGTGGGAATTCTCTCTGGTATGCCACCGAATGTCTGATTATCCCAGTTCTGGGTCTTGGCATATATGCCTGATCCACTAGCATTCGCCATGATAACCTCTGCGCTCTGGTGTTGGGATAGCGTTATCACTCCTTGGATAAGGTAGCGATCAATAATGGCTTGATCCATTACCTTGCTGCGAGAAACCTTGTTGTCTATCGTTTCAACAAGAATGGAATGCCGTTTATGGATCTCGTCAGTGCCTAAATCCGAATACTTTTCCATCTAGAAATCCTCATCAAAGTCATCGAGATAATGCTTTCTTCCCTTATATCTGGAGCTAAATGATTCACCAGACTTCTCAAAATAACAACCTGTTCTCAGGTCGTACTCTAATTCAACCGTACCTTGCTGCCCTATGTGTTTGAATCTGCTTTTCCAGCAATGAATCTCCACAATATCATCATGCTTTCTATGCACAGTTAATCCTATTGCAGGCTTACTAAACCAGGACATAGATCCACTGATCGAGGTTCCTTTGGGGACAGGATATGTGCCATCTTCTTTTAATGGCATCTTCGATGGGTGCGCTACAAACCAGACATGGATGTCATTTGCAGAAGCAAAAGCCGTGATCTGGGTTAGCATCTTGGAGATGCTTTGATGCTCATTAGTTAGGTCATGGTCGATAAAATTGTAGGGGTCTATGATAAGACCTCTTATACCCATCCTGAGTATGGCATCTCTGGTTCTGGATAGAATAGATTCCATTGTGCTAAGTTCTCCAGACTTATTCTCTAGGAAAACAAAATGAGAATTTATAAAGGTCATTGCCTCATGTAATTCTTCTCTGTTCATCCTTGAATCAGGAGTGCCAAAAAAAGATTTTCCAATTATCTTCTCTGCGATTTTACTGATATGCATGTGTGGTGGGTTTTCAAACGAGCAGATAGCAAACTTCATCGCATGTAACTGGGCAAGCCTGAGACAATAGAAGTCTAGCCATTCACTCTTTCCGCTATTCGGCATACCCGTGACAACAGTTAATTGTCCTGGTGCTGTAGTAAACAGGTTATCAACACACTCTATATCTATACCGAAACCTCTACCAGTGCCATGAACATAGATGTTTTCAACGTCATCCATGTATTCCATCGCACTATAGACCCCGGACAGGGGCATCGGAGATGCATTATCGATGATTTCTTTAAGAGTATCCGAACCATGCTCTGCAATAACGTCAGTTATGTCTTTTGTACCCTCTGGGAAGGCGATTTTCCAACACTTAGCCCTCCCAATTCGTCTTGCAAGCTCTTCCTGTAGGGCAACCCCTGCCTCATCGTTATCTGTCGCTAAGATGATTTTCTCTGCACTTTCTAACAAGTTCTTAGCCTCAAACACGTAAGAGAACTTAACATCCTCCTCTGGACTCATTTTCCTGTTAGATATCTTTGCTGGAGCGCCATTAGGGACACTTAATGCCTGTATTCCTACTGAAGCCAGTGCTACACAGTCTGCTTCACCCTCTACTATGTAAATAGTTTCTGGGGCTTCTGAGAGCTTCTCAAGCCCATAAAAGGTTCTGGCTGACCCATCCTGTGTAAAGTTCTTTGTATCCACTGCCCTCCACTTGATAGCCTCATCCTGGTAAACAAAACCAACAGCATCAACATTGCCCACACCATGAAAATACTTCTGACCTGTAACCATCGATGGAAGATTGCCAATAGAATCAATCTTTATGCCACGATTAGAAAAGAATCTCTGAATTAATTCAGTATCCATGTTTAGTTTGGTGGGGATCTGTACAACCGGGGTTTGTTCAACAGGAGGAAAATCTTCAATATAATCCTCATAAAAAGGTTTTGATTCTATTGCTCCTTGAATCTCACAATGATGGCAGTAATAAAGTTTTACATCAGACTCTACGGTTATTGATAAGGTTTTTTGTCCCTTCTTCTTTCTGGTTTTGCCGCAATTAGGACACTCAACACGGCACGACTGGTTCTTTCTCGACACAAGTTCTTGTGCTTCATCCATCTCCCTCTCCTTTACTTAGCGCAATTTATATGTTATTTATTTAGGTTTTTACCCTTAAATAAGTATTTAAATTGTTAAATTATTTATATTAATTACCTCTTTTTATTCATCTAAATACTATTTAGTTTAATAAGTATTTAAAAAACAAATACTTATATGCGTCTAGAGAAGTCTTGTGGAGTCTATTACAATCTGTAATAATCCGTCTTGATGGGTACATGACTCATCAAGGATGTACTCCCTCTAGCGCCCCTCTCCTTCAACTCTCCCGAAGGAGGGGGTTTTTAAAGAATCAAGATGATTAATTATTTCTTTAGCCATCCTTTTCTGTTGAACATGTGATAATAGCATCAAGTCGAAAAGACTGTCACGCAACTCAGACGGATAATTTGCTCTGGCACAATGCTCGATAAATAAATCTCCATTGAAGTATGCAATAGCAAGTTGTTTTCTTTTTTCATGGCGATTAACAAGGTCTCTTATCGATCTTTTTATCATTGCCTGGTGCATATTTATTTCAATTTCATTATTCATTAGCTAATAATCTTATTTCTATATCTGATCTAGGGTTCTCTTTGTCAAGTGCGTGAAATATGTGCTTTTCCTTCACTTGACGATCATTTTTATATATGAAGTCTTCACCCTGCATTGCATCCAGAATAACAGACTCATCCAGATCAGGTCTTCTGGACGCATAATAAATAGTTATAGTCACAGAAACATCTTCAGTAAGTAAAGGATCTAACCGTGGGCATTGATCTTGAAATGACTTCACATAATCTCTGGCTTTCTTTGATTTAATAACGGCAGGGCGCTTACCAATCATAACAATCTGTCTTGAATTAGCCTTTGATGCAGGCTCACCATAAACTGTAAAACTAATAATAGGATCATTTGTTGACATAATCATTCCGATAAACGACAATACGAAAACAAAGAATAACACAAAAAATTTTGGAGTACAGAACTATGAGCAAGATGTCCCAGTTTTTTCTTGCTTGCCAAGAAGAAGCAATCATTCCAAATGAACCGGAGGAATATAATGAGTATTTCAATAGAAACGGATGTACCGTTGCCTACCAAGAACTTTTTACCAAAAATCCCATTCGAGGACATGAAAATAGGTCACAGTTGTGTAGTTCCTACACCAGACCGCAAAGCTTACCTCAACGTAGCTCAAGCCGTTCAGAGATTCCAGAAAAAGAACCCACCAAGACGATTTGCCCTACGGAAGGAAGACAAGGATTCGGTGAGGGTGTTCAGAGTTGAAGATAACGAATCTGACGAACCTTCCAGACCCGGTGGTAAAAGCCCTGTCGAAGGACAATTACAGTCGAGGAGACTCACAGATATCAGTAACAACGCTGATTGATGCTCCAAGAGTAAGGCTGTTACGCGATGAGCATAATGATAAATTATCAGAGGATGTTAGTGAAAAACTCTGGAGTGTTCTTGGCACGGCTGTTCACAATATATTTGAGGATTGTGCCGAAGGAGAATATATCTCTGAGGAGCGTATCTTCTTTGATGTAAATGGATGGACTGTCTCTGGCGCTATCGACATACAGAAAATTGAAGCTGATGGTTCGATTACTATTATGGATTACAAATGCACCTCCGTATGGAGTGTAATCTTCGGCAAAGAAGAATGGGCAGAGCAGTTAAACGCTTACGCTTATCTGGTCAGGAAGGCTAAAAAAGTATCCGTTGGAAAACTCCAGATCGTGGCAATTCTCAGGGATTGGAAGAAAAGAGATTCTCAAACAAAGCCGGATTACCCGCAGTCTCCCATAGTTATTGTAGATGTTCCTATGTGGAGTGAGGAGCAGCAGAACAGTTACTTCGAGGGCAGGGTAGAACTTCATCAAGAAGCAGACTTTGTTTCTCTGGTAGGAGAAGAGCTACCTTTATGTACCAACAAGGAAAGGTGGATGCGAGATGCAAAGTACGCTGTTAAGAAAAGGACTGTAAAAAGAGCCATCCGCATATTTGACACCAAGGAGCAAGCTGAAGACTTTTTTAATAAAGAAGCATTCGGTGACGCATACATTATTGAAGAGCGCATTAGTGAAGCAATCCGATGTAGTCAGAATTATTGCCGTGTTGCGGATTATTGCGATCAATTTATAGGAGAGGCAAGTGGATAAACATTATTTCGACTACGATAAATCTATTATGTCAAAAGTGCTGGGCATAGTGCAGCAAAACAAAACTTTAGCGTTGAAATTTACAATATCCAATGGTGATGTACATATTTTTAGGGACAGCAAACTTATTATTACTTTAAACCAGCGTGTTTTTAACATGCTAGAAGCAAATGAAATTTTACAATTGATCCATAACGAAGAGGGAGACATTAATGGAAAAGCAACTAGAGAGAGATGAAAGATTGCAACACGCAATAGACAGGATCAAGAATCTTGATGATTCTATGAAGGTTAACTTGAAAGGCAAGAAGTACACAATGGTTGCTCAACGTGTGCAGGCTTTCAGAGAAGCATTTGGTTGTGGTGCAAGTATAGAAACAGAGATTGTGGTGTGCGATGACACTAAGGTTATTGTACAGGCCACAATCAATGTACAGCGAGATGGAGACTGGGTCTGCCTGGCAACAGAGTTTGCAGAAGAGTACAGAGGTGTTGGGATGGTAAACAAGTCTAGCGCATTAGAGAACTGCTGTACGAGTTCTATCGGAAGAGCGTTAGCCGCATGTGGACTGAGCGGTGGTGAGTATGCAAGCTCATTCGAGGTTGACAATGCAATTAACAACAAGGCTGAAGCCCCAGCAGCACCAAAGCAAATAGCTGAACCAATCAATAAGGTTGAAGAACCGAAGGAGGAGGCTGTAGAACCAGAGAGCGAGATTACCATAGGGAATTCTCCCGAAGATGCAAAGCAGGCATTGTTAGCCCTAAAAGCAATCTTGAAAATGCATTCCAAAACAAGAGAGGAAGCCAGAGCATTTATGACTCTTCCTACCCAGATCCAATTTAAGAATGATCTTAAAGAGCATTACAAGGACACTTTATTTAAGGAGTTGCTTGAAACTATGGCAGAACTAAACAAGAAGTTTGAAAAGGAGACACAAAATGGCTAAACCATTATCTGGTATGGAATCGGGGCAGAATATGTTCCGAAATAAATTTAAGCAGGGAAATCAGCCTGACTGGTCTAACTGCGTAGTTAATATAAAAGATGAGCAGTTAAAGGAACTGGTTCGTCAGCGCAAGGCAGGGCTGCAACCAGCACTAGCTATTGCTTTTTGGGAAAGACAGACCAAAGAGTCTAATGAGCAGTTTTTTTACATCAAGCTTGAAGTAGAGAGCGAGGAGTACAAGGCTAAAAGGATTGAAAAGGCTGAAAGCAGAGAGAGGGGGCAGTCTTTTCCCCCGACTAGCCCTGCTCCTGCCCCAGCGCCTGCGGAAACTACAATTGTTGATGATGATATCCCTTTTTAGATATGCCTATTCGATCTAAAAAGCTTTTACGAGGAGCTAAAGACCAGTCTTGTGTCAACTGCGGTGCTAGAGATGGCACTGTAGTTGCGGCACACTACACTGGATTAAGAGGGTATTCATTCGGCAAGGGCAGAGGAATAAAACCCCATGATCTGTGTATTGCTGATTTATGTGCAAGCTGCCATAACAAGTTCGATACCAATCATTCTTCATTGAGCGACATGAAGGGGGAGTTCCCCAAGCGAGTTGATCGAAGTGAGCAGTTTCTTTTCTGCGTAATCCAGACACTCATCAGACGGATTGACCAGGGAATTTTAAAAGTTGATGACTTGCGTGATTTTAGTAAGACGATAACAGGCACATTAAAATATTAAGGAGGGAGAGCATGGAAATAAAAATTCCAAAGCAAGACTTAAAAAATATTTTTGATGTTATGACTTTTCTTACTTCCACATTTCCTTCTTGCTCTGAGTCTATATTAAAAACTGCTGAGACTGCATATAACGGTCTCTCTCTTGAAGTTAAACCGCTAGAGTTTAAAAGGACAAGACAACAGGAAGGTTATTATCGTAAATGGTGTAGAGAGTTTGGCAATTATTGCGGTCTTACCCCGGATGAAATGCATGAGGAATTGCTTTGTGCAGCTTACGGTAGTGTTGAAATAGAGACTAAGTTTGGAATTAAAAGAAGACCTGTAAAACGCAGCGGAGACACTAGAAGGCAGTCTTACAGCACATTAATCGACACGTTAATTAGAGTTGCTGCGGAGATGGACTTTGTAGTTCCGCCTGCCGAAAGGAATGATGATGAGTGTCATTGATGCAGAAGAGTTTGCTGAAAGAAAGAGGCAAAAAAAAATTGATAAAGAACAGACCGAAGACGAAATATACCGGGAGAAAATAGCGGATTTAGTGGAAAATATGCTGACTGATGCTGCTTACATTATGAAGGAAAAAAACATTCATTTAGACCATTTTTTAATGGAAGTCTGGATGCAAAGCAGTTTGCTTGCATTAAGATTCTTTATGGTAGAAGCCTCTGATAATCAAGTTGCGGATACTGACTCCAAGTGCATTGAGCTTTCAACCGTTGCTGTAGATAAGCTACAAGAGCTTTGCCGTCAGGCGGCTATTGAAGCAATGGAAAATCTATACAAGGATCAATAGTTAAGTTTATGGCTAATAATTATGATTTTATTGGATAGAAAAACTTAGAAGATGATAGTAGAGGAAAGGTAATTAAAATGAAAATAAGCGTAGAGCTGGATGATGAAGACTCATTACATTTTATCGAAATTATTAAAAGACTTCTTGCTCTGCTTGAAAGGATGGAGGCTAAAAATGACGAATGACATTACTGAACAGGAGAACCGTTTAGCAATGGCAATCGGTGCAAAGTATGCAGAAGAATTTTCTTCTGATATTCAAACTAGCCGTGTCGCAGACAGCTTTCCTTTGCCCTTTTGTTACACAAGTAGTGGATCTGCCATTTGCTTTGCAAAAATAATAATTGAAAATGTGGCCTTGGCAGAAAACTTAAACATAGAAATTACTCTGTCTGAGCTAAAGGATATCAGGATGCTTGGATTATCTACTGGCTTACCCTGTCTTCTTCTTATTAAATGGGGATGTGGATCTGTAGGGTCACTAGATGTTTCCACCCCTCTAAGTAATCTTTATGTGCGTAACGCTTTTGAAGGAGAGAAGGGGAGTATGTCGATAATGGAGCCTGTTGCTTCCTGGGAGCCTAGTCAGTTTCAACTAATACATAAGTAGCATTATGAAACAAGACAAAGAAGATACAAGACAGAAGATAGAAGAACAAACTAAAGCGTTTTTAGAGAAAGGTGGAAAAATTGATTACGTTGAAGGATCAGAAAGAAACGCTGCCTACAATGTGACCTTTAAGCTTGGTGTAAAAAATGTTCCTGTTTATTCCAGAACCATATCCCCCCAAAGTGAATATTTAAAAAGGAGGTGGGCTAAAAAACAAGCTGAGTTAGAAAAAGCGAGGAGAGATTTTTCTGATGATTGAGAACAGAAAAGAAGAAGTTCGTCAGCAAGTAAAAGCTTATCACAAGAAATATCCCGAAGTGTGGGAGCTTTTTGTGCAGTTTACTTTTGACATGATTGACAAGGGATTTAAAAATTACGCTGTAAGCGGCATATTTGAAAGGATAAGGTGGGAAAAGGACATGGGTGGAGATGGATTGACCATGTTTAAAATTAATAATAATTACAAGCCTTTTTATGCAAGGCGATTCATGGCTTGTTACCCACAACATGAAGGGTTTTTTAGAACCAGGAAACAAACATCAGAAGACAAAGACGCAACTAATATGCCAGAAATAACACCAGAGTATGTATAAATGAAAACATTATGGAAAGCAGTGAAAAGAGAATTCGATTTGTGGAAAAAGAGAAGGGCGTACTTTAAGCGCCTGGAGAAAGAGTTTGAGGAGGGAAAGAAAGCAACTAAGCCCAGACTTTAGTCTTCTTGCCTCCATCGTAGTAAACAGCCAGACCTGAGTCCACTAAGAGCTGGCATATGTCCTGACCATCCGCTGTATAAGGTGTGCCAAGTATCCTGCCATACTTGCCTCTGGATTTTCCCTCGCCAAGAGAGGAGATGAGGAACTTCTCCCCCAGCAGGTCAGTCAGTAATTGCTTGGCTTTGAGACCCAAGGCTTTCTCCGCTAGATTCCTGGTTCTACTCTCTGGGGTGTCTATGTTGTAAAGACGAACACGTTGTTTATGCATCCAGACATTGAATCCCAAATCTATGTCACAGTCGAAAGTGTCTCCATCGATGATCTTAACCAAGGTAGCTTTGTATATGTATGGGTTCATTTGTCTATACCAATCTTTTCATCATACAGGTCATTGAAGTCTGACATCAATATGTTGATTTGCTCTTCAAGCTGCTCTTCCCTTTCTGGGGCAATAGTCATGGCGTAATTTACATTTTCTTTTGCTTTTGCTCTTACATTTCTAAGTTCTTTTCTTAATATTGAAATACGTTTATCAATTGCTTTTCTTCTTTGATTTAATCTCAAATATTGCTCATTTTCATCATAATATTTTTTTCTTTCTGAATAAGGTTTTGTGTTAACTTCTGTTCTATAAAATGAATCTGTATTAATCAGCTTCTGTCTTCTTTCAAAATAGATGTTTCTATCGTTAAAATCATCTCCTTCAGCCAAATATTTTCTTAGAAATGGCGTTTGGTTAATATCAATCTCTCCTTCAGCAGCCCTTTCTACAGTGCCTACCGTTCTCATTGCAGTTGCTCCTGCTGCACCTGTAGTAAAATCAACCATGTGATTTAATACATCTGGAGAAACATCAAGCGTAAAAAATCCCTTGTTTCCTTTTTCATCTCCTCCAGTAAACTCATATAAGGTTTCAGTAAACCGTCTTAATGCTTCTGGGGTGCTATTTAATTTAAGACTGCTTTGGGGTAGTTTAGGAGCATTATAAGAAGGAAAGTTCGTTGCTCTAATTGGCGCTCCAAAAAAGTTTTCATTAGACAAATAGTCTACCACTGGTGTGCCAACTGTAGGGGTAAATGTCTTGGCAAAAGCAGTTATTCCATCGTCTGATTCTGATGTTCCTATTGGAGAGAAAGAACCCATAAATGTTTTTGTTACCAGAGCGGCTGCTTTAGGCTCAGATATATATCCTTTTTGCATGTCGTAAATAGCCATGCCTATAACATGAAATACGTTATATCCGTAAGGCAAAGGAATCATTACAAACTGGTCTCCTTCTGCCTTGTCTCCAAATATTAATGACTTGGGAATAAGCATATTCCTTGTCTTCTGAAAGTCTTTGAGTCCCTCACGGTACTCATCTTCATCCGACATCTCATCTGCAAGCATACTGGTCAGGTATCCCATGCCAATCATCGCAGACATTAGTTTCTTTTTAGATCCAATACCTCTCATCAGGTTAGCTGTACCCTGTACAGAGGCATTGTAAAACAGATAAAGCGCATTCATGGTGTCTCCATTCATGCCTTTTCTGTTAAAGTTGACTGTCAGGTTTTTTGCTAATGATGCAGCTCTGGCTATAGCTTCTGGCCTGTTAACCCCTTCCTGTATAAACCTGTCTCTTGCCTCAACAAACGTAGCAAACCTTACTCCATTCTCAACAGCAGAGTTCACATCATCAACAAAGTTAATTGTAGATTTAAATCGTCTTTTTACTGACCCCGTAAAGGAACCATTGTTCATTGAGATAAGATTTTTTATATCGGCAATCTGTTCTTCTGGGTTTCTTGAATGAAACCAGTCTGTCTTTGCACCTGATCTAATGTATTCATCAAAGTTGCTTTGATCTTCTTTGGAAAGAGTGCTTCCTCGAATACCTCGATAAAACTTTCTGACAGACCCAGGGGTATTTTTTACAATTCGTGTTATTGATGCCTTAACAGGAGCCGCGCCACCCTCCATCTTTTTCTCTGCATGAAGGTTTGCCAGTGCTGTTTGCAAGTCTCTTGGAAAGTTACCCAACATAAATTCAGGGTTAAGACTGGTATTCATAAATGAAAGATATCGGTTAAAGCTTCCTAGCATCTGTATTATTCTGGTTGAGCTTCCTGCATCAAGATTAAGCAACGCTCTTTCAAGATCCTTATCTTTAAACTCTATAAAAAATTGTTCTCCATCCACCTTGGCTCCAAACAAGCTGCCCCTGCTTTGCTGCGGAACCTGCTTTTGACTGATCCTTTTTACCCAATTCTTTTTGTCTATCTTGTCGGAGATATCTGTAGCCCTTTCTCCATACTTGCCATCGATAGGGTCATCTCCAATGTAGGTATAAAACGAATCAAAATATGCCTGGTACTTGGGATTTTTAGGATCAATAAGCTCCCATGTATCTTCTGCTGGATGCTTTTTAATTAAATTAACTAAATTAATCCCCACTTCTTTATTCTTAACTCCCCTGACAATCATCATTTCTCTGTCATGGAATATAGAACCAAGGGGCGGAAGTGCTTGGTGTCCCATTCCTTTTGCTCTTTCAACAAGCCTTCCTGCTTCACTTCTTGTGCCGCCCGATCCGGCAGCTCCAAACTTTTGCAGGTCACTAGAGAACTCATCCTCTATTGCGTGACCTTTTAAAGGAACGTAGTACTTATAAAAAGTTTTAAATATTTTGGCATCTATTTCTGAAAACAAACCATTTTCTCTTCCCTCATCAATGGTTTTCTTGGTTATGGCATCTACTTTGGAAGAAAGTCCTAATAATACCTTGGCTCTGTCGTTGCCACCCTTCCATTCTCCTGTACGCCTATTCCATTCCATGTCATAGTTTTTCTTCATAAAGCCTCTGACAAAGTTGTCCGTCATGGCTATGCCTTTACGAATTTCTCCTGCTCCTGCGTCTTGCTTTTCTGGATTAACTCTTCGTATCTGCTCATTTCTTTCCATAGCATGTCTGAGCATCAGGAACTCATTAAATTCTTTTTCACTAACACCTTTTTCAATCATTTCCCTGATTAAGGGCATTTTTTCGTTATCTTCAAGATCCTTGATTTTTCCAGAAACAATACCGGGTATGCGCTCATCACCCTTGTATGGCGATTCTAGGGCTGTTAGAGGTTCCAGTCCCATACTACGTCTAGTTCTGTTAATCGCCTCCTCGACCTGTTTAAGCCCCAGAAGCTTGTCTTGTACCTGATATATAAACCTGTCCCACTTCTGCTGGTATCCATTACGACTAGGAGACTCAAATGAGGCCGCAGGTGTTGATGGTGTGTTTACTTCTGTTCTGTTGATGGCAGGATCAGCGATGGTTTCCTGCCTAACAGCAGTTTCTATCTGGCTTGTTTCATCTTTTTGTATGGCGCTTTCTACTGCTTGTGTCTGGAGGGACACGTTGTTTTCTGCTTTTTCCCTGTCACTTTCGAGCGCAGCCATAGCCATAGGCTGTTCAAGCTTCCTTCCCTCCATTCTTGCCTGAACTGCTTCTACATGTCTGTAAGTGGGGATATCAATGTAAGCTTCTGTGATCCTTGATACTTCATTAAGAACCGTATCCATATCAGCCGGAAGACCAAGCAGCTTTCTAATAGATTCTATAAATTCTGACCAGGCTGTTCCTTTCTTATACTGAACGCTTTCCATAAATCTTTGCGTTGCAGGATTGGTCATTCCCATAGTAATTAATTCATGTGGTGAACTTAGTGCATACTCAATGTTAAAAATATCTGTTGATGAGTAATCTTTAAATTCTCCAGCATCTCTTCTCTTTCTGTACTCACTAACTAAATGATTATTTACTTGAGCTAAATCCTTAGTAAGAATATTAAATTCTGTTCCCTCTGAAAGCTTGCCCCGACTGCCAAAGTCCAGAGAGCGTGATGTAACTGCGTGAACAAATTCATGTAATATTGTATCTTCAAGATCGTCTTTTAAATATGTCCTTGGTAAATCTGCCCCTGCTACATGAATTTCAGAATACCTAAATAGCTCTTCAGAGGTTTTTACTTTTCCAGTAGTGAGAAGCGATTCCGCAGCAGCCACATCTTCAGGTATTTTTCTTGAAAATGGGTAATAAGTATAAAACCCTCCAGTGTCAGTTCTTTCTACCAACCTAGATGAGCTGCCGGGATGAACTACTTGAAAATCAAAAACAAAGCCGTTCTCTTCTAACTCTTTTATTTTTGCTGCTACTTTATTTGCAATTATACGTCTTGGTTTGTTTTTACCATTTTTAGCAATATATTCTATCGCCTCAAGTGCTGTTTTTCCTTCAACTGCTTTTTCAATATCTGTTATTTCCCTAGTAAGTCCTTTTGTTGCTTGTTTAGTTATTTTTGCATTTGGATTTTGACTAAACAAATAAGACTTGTATGAATCAGCGGTTTTAGCATCCTTTACAAGAACTAATCCGCCAACCTGTATTGCCTCGCTGCCACTAACAACAGGCCGCATTGTATTTCTGTCATAGAAATAACTGTGCCTAAACGGATCCATTCCTACCTGCGTCCAGTTGCCCCCTTCTTTTCCAGAAAGAATGTTTTTTACTCTCTGACCAAGGGCTTTTGCGTCATAATTTGAGTCATACTTGCCTCGCATGGTAGCTATCGTTGCTTTATTTATTACGCCAGAAGCAATTTGTGCTGCCGCTTTTCTGTCCATACCAAAACGAGGATCTTTTACGGCTACCGCAGATTCGTAGGCTACAGGTGTTCCTGCTTTATAAGCTAAATCTGTGCCTTTGTTAATCTTGTGGGCTGGAGGAGGTCTGTGAATTGAAACAACCCACTGATCAAATGATGTATAAGCAGGAATATCTAGCCTAAATTGATAATCATCTATTGAAATTCCTTCATTATCCAACCCATCTTGGCGGATAATTTCATCAGCTAGACCATACTTTTCTGCTTTTGGATTAGGTTTTTCTCTTACTTGACCAGGTTGAGTGTGAGCGTGTGCAAGCGCATTTTTTGCTCTAGTAGGATCCGCAGGCATTGGAGCTGTTTCTGTTGTGTAAGGAACCACTGGTCTGTAGATGTCTACTATTTCATTATATTCTTCTATCGTTATTTCATTTTTAATGCGTTGTTTTACCGCATCTAATAATTCTGTTGTTCGACCCATTTGGGCTTGATCCGAAAGCTCTACTCCAGACTCTTTTAAGCTGTTACGAATTGACATATATTCATCAATTGTTATTTCCCCGTCTAAAAATGCATAAGCAGCTCTCTCAGCTTCTCGATTTCTTCTTATAGGTTCAATTCTTTTCTTTTTTGCTTTAGCATCTTTTCTCTTTGCTCTTGACGGAAGAACCTTGTCTCCCCCTTCCAGACCAACTACAGAAGGCGTGTCTTCAATTGCATTTATTTCCGCCATTCTTGTGTTAATGTCATCTTTAATAGTGTCATCATCAACTGTTTGTCTTGATTCAAGAGTTACAGGAGCAACCTCTCCTCTTATTTCAGCAAGCGCCTGTCTTTTTGCTTCTTGCTCTTCTTGTATCTGTTCTGGTGTTTTAGCTGCCTGTATCTCTGCATTAATCTCATCTATAACTCTTGTATGCTCAGACAGCTCTCCGCCTAACTTGCGTATTTCCTTGTCATCTCCATCTTGTATAGCTTCTTTCAGTTTTGATCTTTTTATTGCTTCTTGTTTTGCATGAAACTTGAGTTCATCTTCTCTTTCAGATGAAAGAATAGTTGGCCCATACTCATCATCGTCAGGCGTTTTCCCTTCTTCTTCATCTCTGGTTTTTTCAGCTTCACGATCAGCTTCCAATGCCCCACGCAGATTTATTTGCGCTTCGAGCGCATCAAAATCATTCGTTGCTTTAACAATATCTTGAGTGGGTTTTGTGTAGCGGAAAAGATCCTCATCAACAACCTGATAAGTTCTTATGGATTCGCCAGTGGAGGGGTCAGTTTCTCTATTAACAAGAATAGTTAATTTTTTGGGGGTTCTTCCTTCAAGGGAAGGTTCTTTTGCTTCTGTTTGTTCAAGCCTGCCTTTTGCTTTTTTAACTTTTTGTTTTGTTCTTTCAGCTTTTGTAATTGCATCAAAGGCTACTGTTTCTTCTGCAAAGCCAATTTCTTCTGGATCTGCCTCTGCTAATGTCTCACCAAGTCCTTCAAACTCACCAGGATCAATAGCATCTTCTTCTTTGACAATGTCTCTGGTTTTAGGCTGACCTGTTAAGGCATCGTAGCCGCCTCTTGCTGTGCCACCAACAAGTCCTGCTGCAATGGCTACATCTCGATAACCTTTAATTGCTTCTTCGTCATCAATAGCAAGACCTGCTTGGTATCGATCTATAATCTCCTGTCCTACTTCAGTAGGAACCTCAGTGATTACACCTTTGGCAGCGCCTTTAACTCCTCTGGTAAGCAACGTGCCAGCCACCTGCGCTCCTGCTGCTCCACCAAAAGGCAATAACAATCTGTCAACTATGAAGTCTAAGGAGGCAGAAGGAATTGCAGACAAGAGTGCCGTCCCTTCATCTATCTCTGTTCTAAGACCTCTGTCAATTGCTTCTTTTTGAGATTCTCTATGCTGCCCATAGAATACTGGAAGATAACCGATAGCAGCCCCAGCAACAGCTCCTAAAGGCCCAGCAAGAGCGCCACCTGCTGTAGCTACACCAAGACTTCCTGCAAGCTGTGGAACCTGTTGACCAAGCTGCTCTTTATAAAACTTCCATGCCTCTCCAAAAGAGGGATCTTCAGCAAGCTCATCAAAAGATGTCATTCCTGCTGAGTTTTCAGCTATCTCTTTTTCGTTGTTTTCTACAACCTCTCGTCCATATTCTGTAAGAGAGTCAATTCCTGTTGCTTCTCCTATACCCTCTACAGCAGAACCTAACTGTTGCTGAAGGACATCAACACCTAAACCGATAGCATCAAAGAATCCGCCTTCTTCGTCTTCATCTTCTAATGTTTCTTCTCTTGCAAATAGTTCTCGCTGGTACTCTGAGAAGGCAAAATCAATAATATCTGATTCTAAAGCTCCATCTGCATGAGAAACGTCTACAACTGATCCATCAGGACGGGAAACACTTGTTATGGGCATTTTGTTTTATTATCCTGGTCTAGTGCCAACTATTGACATCTTTTCTTTTCCTGACTGCGCTTGAGGAAGAAGATTCCTAGCATATTCTTCTAATTGCATTGCAAGATCAGGGCTAACAATTCCAGACGATAACATGTACTGGAAGAATCTTTGCTCCGCTCTGGTTGCTGTTCCTTCCTCTACTTTTTTCTTTAAATTAAGCAGCGCATTTTGCTGTCTGTTTTTGCTTAACGCTGAGAATGCCTTCAATTGTCTTTCTACTTGGGTATCTCTAGCCTGAGATGCCGCCTGAGATGCAGCTCCTAA
>Ga0209232_1000422_pt1 | contig 26034 bp, 10 predicted proteins | sample ETNvirenome_2_60_FD_184066 | JGI IMG/M metagenome (GOLD analysis project Ga0209232, IMG submission 184066) | Marine viral communities from the Pacific Ocean - ETNP_2_60 (SPAdes) (version 2) | ecosystem: Environmental > Aquatic > Marine > Oceanic | place: Pacific Ocean | collected 2013-06-22
GCGCTTGAGCTATTTCACCATGTTGAACATCTGTTTTTAATCCTCCTCTTCTATCTTGTAAATATTGAGAATTCATTATCATCGCAAAATCTTTAGAAAACTGCTCTACATTAGACAGCGCTTTAAACGCTTGTATAGGATTGTTATCTTTATAGTTAATATAGTTAACAATAGAGATCAATTGCGTAATGGTAGTTCTCGAATTAAAGAACATTATAGTAGCAACAGTACCCTGTAGCCACCTATACGCTGCGCTTGTTTCTTCATCTATATTATTTCTATTAGTACTTTTACCTTTTTCCATAGAAAAAAGTATATCTTCTAAAGCATCTCTATAATTTTTTCCGTATATAACTTGTAGTTTGTTTAAGTTGTCTTCATTAAATATTTCTTTTTTATTGTCAATCCAGTCTTTAAAGAATATAGCTCTATTTAACTTTTCTGTAACTTCATAAACATCTCCAACTATAGTTCCTCCTGTCCAATTTTCTGAAGGTGTTACATACCCACCATCTACATTAAGTATAGCTTGTAAGTTTTCTGCAAAACCTAACAACATTCTATCGGTTTTAACTCTATCTACTAAGTTTTTTTGCTGTTCTACTGTTAAACCTGGAACAGACTCACCCATTTTATCAAAAAGATATACCCTAATAGCCATATCATGTGTAAAATTCGTGCTAGGTAACTTAGCATTTAGCTTTTTAGTAACCTCTTTCCATCTTAACTTAAGTTTATCAAAGTCCGCTAGTATTTTCATCCTAGCAGTATTTAAATTTATGTTAGCTTGAGTAAAAGGTCTTATTAATGTTTCTCGGAAAAACTCATAGTCTTGATCTCCTTTTTTACCTTTACCTAACATAGGATACAATAAGCCTACAAAGTCTTCAGCACCAGGTGGTAGATAGAAAGGAGTTAACTTTATTATTGCTTTTTTAGCTACTTGAGCATCAGCTCTACTAAATATTTTATCAGCAGGTGTTTTTGCAGTACGCTCTAACATTTCGTTTAAACGCTCGCTCATACCTCTACTGAACTTAGCATTTTCTACTCTAGGCCCAACTGTTTGTTCAGCATCTTTTAAAGTTTGATCTGCTGCGTTAATTTTTACACTTACAGTGTTTTCACCTTGTATTTCGTATTTAGCATTTTTTAATGTAAATTGATTTGATGCCTCATCTATCCTTCTATACTCTCCATCTTCTAATTTACCAAATTGCGGTTGACCGAAGATTGTAGCAGTTTTAAACTCTAGAGTTGTTTCTACATCAGCATCAACACTACCGCCAAGCATTTCCCACCTTGGACTACCTGTTATTACTTGATCAATATCATAGGTAAAAGTTAATTTAACTTCTTTACCTCCATTAGCAAACTTTTTGTTATAATCAACATTTTGTTTAATTATGTTAGCGGCTTCATCTACAGGTGTATAAAATACATTTCTACCAGGTATCATATCAGATATTGCGCCTGCTAATATATTTTTAATAGAAACAGGTTTTAAATTACCTTCTAAAACTCTTTGTATATTTATTAAAACACCGTTTTTATCGTAATTTTTTACAACTGTTATTTTTGTACCTCTAATTTCAACTAAACCACCACCTAATTTTGATGGTAAAACTTCTGTGTGAATAGATAGTTCATTAGTTATATAATCGGTAGTTACTTCATTAATGTCAGTTGATTTAACTTTTTTACCTTTTTTATATATAGTGTTTTGTTTTGTAAAATATGGAGATCCTTCAAACTGCTCTTCGTTTAAAAATAATCCGTCAATCTCGCCTTCTTTATTTTTAAAACTTCTAGCAACTACTTTTCTAGATAAGCCTTCTTGTTTTATATATTCTCCACTTTTTTTATCTTTACCACCTTTTTCATAAAATGCTGTAGTATTATATGAATCTTGTTTTACAAGATTTTCTGACTCATCTTGATCTTTTTGGAAATCATTATAGTTAAAACTATATACTTTTCTAAAACCATCTTTATCAACTTTAGTATCTTTGTATGTTATTATACTATGCTCTTCATCCTTTATATCATAATACTTTCCTTCATTTCCGCTTCTAAAATACTTAAGTTTACCATCTATAAATACAGCTTTAAAACCTAAATCACCTGTATAATCTTGCCAATGTCTAAAAGCTATGTCTAAGCTTTTATCATCACCAAGCCTAGCACACAGACACCAGTTATTGAAGTTTTCACCAAAATGTGAATCTACTAGCTTTCTAAGATCCATTTGAGCTTTTTTAGTATCTGCAACATCGTATATTACTACTCTACCATCAGCAAACTCTTGTCTATTGCTAAATGTAGGTAGTGTTTCTGGATCAAGAAGAGTTTTATCAGCAGTTAGTTTTTTAAACTGATTAATTAAATCTTCTGGGTTTTTATAAGAAAAAGGATCTACTTTATTTTTTTGAGCAAGATCGGCAGCTTCAGTAACTTTATAACCATCTTCTGGCAATACAATATCACCATTTATAAGATAATGAAAAGCTAACTTTTGCATTTTACTTCTGTTGTACACACTTTCATCTAAGCTATCAACATACTTAAATACTTGATCTATTTGATCATCATAATATGCGTCAACCTCATCAGGTCTTCTAGCTCTAAGCCTTGAGTTAAACTCTCTTCTAAGCTTTTTAGAAAACTTAATATGCACAAATGGAGATAAATCACCACCATCTATAGCGTTATCAATGTCACGACCTGCAGATTTAGAAAATTTATGGTCGATGCTTTTATTAATAGCTCTAGTTATCTCAAGTGCTTGTGCTTCATCAAACACTTCTTTAGTAACATCTGTTCTACCTTGTATAACTCTAGTATCTTTCAACGATTCAGGTATAGCGTCTTCAGCCATATTCTTAGCTAAATAACCAGATAAGGCATCACGTCTTGTACCTCTAAGTCCTGATCTAACTGTCTTATTAGGATCTTTTTTACTACGAACAAATGTTGGTGGATTATAAAATCTAGCTACTTCTTTTTTAAAGTTTTCAATATCAACTTCTGTTTCAGGTTGGATTTTAACTCTTAAATCTACACCGGCATCAGAAAAATCTACAGCTTCTGGTGGTAGTAAATCTAAGTCAATAGCTTTTTGAATATCAGCTTTTCTAGTTAACCTACCTATGTATTTTGTAAATATTCTCTCGTCAGCAGGTGTTTTTTTCTCAATAGCTACTAACTCTTTAGTTTTAAGCTCTTGCAAAATAAGCAAAGCGTTATCATAAGTATTTTGCCTGTAGTTGCCTACTTGTATAAAGTTTTGAACATCTCTTCTTAGCTTTTCATAAACTTTATTTTCTATACTTTTAATAAAAGCTCTATTTTGACCTGTGTTACCAGGCTTTAATTCCTCGTTTGCAACTACATCAACTACAATATCTCTAAATTTTTGAACTAAAGCTTCAGGTAAACCTTCGTTTTTTTCATTTTTTAATGTAGTTCTTAATATTGATCCTTTTGCCTTACCTCTTAACTCTTCTTCTTTTTTAAATACTCTGTTTATTTCTTCTTGCAACAATGGAGCGTCTTCAAAACTTACTTGATCCTGCTCTTCAGATATAGCTTCTTGAACTTGGCTAGCAACAGCTTCGTCAGATAAACTGTCTTCAAACTTTTGTTTTGTAGCTAAGCCATCTCTAAGAACTTTGTTTAGTTTCCACTTAACGTTTTGACCTATCCAACCAGCTAAACCAAACTTACCTTGTGTTGTTTGTTTTTTATCAATATCAAAACCTTCAAAAGCTTTTTTAAGCTCAATTGCTGTTTGACTTATAAAATCTGCTTCAGAAAAACCAGGTAATTCTTTTAAACTTGATGACATCTGCTCTTTAACCATATCTTCTATGTAGCCTTTACTCCACATATCCCAATATACTTCTTCAGCTTTACCATCAATCCACTCTTGTCTAGTATATTTCTCACCAAGCTCGTTCATCTCATCATCTCTCTGCTTAGGAGTATACTGTACAGACTTTTTAACTCTAGGTTTAGAAACAATATCTTTTTTGCCTTTAGCTTCTAGACCTTTAGCCTTAGCTCTAGAAACTGCTTTAGCCTTAAGTTTACCAAAAAGACTATCATCTGTTATATTTTTACTATAAGTTTTTATGAAATTAAATACACTTTCTGGATTTTGAAAGTCTATATTTTTAAAACCAAGACCATACATTAAAGCATTCCAGCTACTTACGAGTTTGCTAGCATCTTTGTCACCTGGTTTTAATTTTTCTTTGTTGACTACATCGCTAAGCATCGTAAAATACTCTTCGTATCTATCTTGATTATTTTCTGCAAATTGAACTATTCCATTTTCATCAACAAGAATTTGTCCGTTTTGAGTAAAAGCATCGTACTTAGCAGCTAATCTTTTATTTATATCATTTACAACTTCTTTATAGCCATTATCTATTAGATACTTTCCTAAAGATTTAACAGAAGATATTAAGTTTTCTTTACCTATACCTTTTTTAAAGTTGAAAGATATTATACCATGAAGATTTTCGTGACCTATAACATTAGTGCTTTCTGTTACAGCAGAATTTATTTCGTCTATATATATATCAAACTTACCATCTTTAGCTTCATTGATAAATACTCCTTCTACATTATAAACATCGTTACCATCTTTATCTTTACTAAAAAATACATCTTTTAATTCTGGTGATTTTTCAACAAGTTTTTTAGCTTTAGCTTCATTCATGTACACTAGTCTACTATTTCTATTACTAGTGCCAATAGCTCCTTTTTGTTTTCTAATTGATTCTAAAGCCTTTAGTGCAATAGACAGATCAGTTTGACGTTTACTGTTATACTCTAAAGTTGAATTTGAAAAAAACTGTTCTGCTTTTTTGTTTATTACTTGAAGTTCTTTATAAGCTTTATCTTGTTGCTCTTTAGTATAATTGTCATTATTTATAATGTCTAAAGCTTGTTCTGCTTTATCATAGTTTTTAGCATAAGCTAATAATGTTTCGCTGTCTAAGTTATCAAAAAAGTCGTATAAATCTTCTTTATGCTTTTTCTTTTGACCTAATATTTCTTTTATTTTATTTTCAAAATCTAACTTTTCACTGTCAGTAGTCGCTTTAGCATAGGATTTTTGAGCTTCAATTAACTCATTTTCTAATTTTAAGTTAGTTTGTTTCCAATCTCTAGTTCCAAACCACTCTTGTCTTCTTCTTGTATTTAAAATGTCTTTAGCTGATATTGCTGCAGACTTTCCACCTAAAACACCACCTATTATACCGTCTTTTATAAAAGTTCTACCTAAGTTTGAAAAAGTTTTTATATCACCATAAGTCAAAGCATCAGCTGCCTCTTGCACAACTCCTGTAGCACCTTCTGTTAAACCTTCCCAACCAAAACCTTTAGCTATAGCTTTAAAAAAAGTTCCAGTACTATTAACTAAAATATCTTTAGCTTGTTCCATTGGAATATCTTTGCCTATCTTATTTAAAATACGACCACCAAAAAATTCCATAAAAAAATCAGAAGCACCATGTATTACAGAGTTAGTAACGACATCTCCTCTACTAATTTTATCACCAATATTCTTGTACGATAAATCTGCGCTTTCTTTTACTTCTTCGCCTAACCTTTCATATAGCTCGCGCTCAAAGTTTTCCATATAAGCGCTAGCTCCTAATAAAGCAGGTCCTACACCATAAGGTATTCTACTTATTATAACAGATGGTGCGGCGCTAAAAACATCTTGAACTAAAGCATCAGATCCTCCATCTATATCACCTTTACCATAAAGATCCATGAAGTCTAATGGATTACCATTTTCATCTAGCTCAACATCGTATTGATATTTATCAAACCACTCTAGTACACCTTCTAGTTTAATTCTATTTGTTGGATCTAGCTTTTGCGCTTCTTCAAGTGTCAAACCTTTTTTAGCAGAATCAATTAAGTGAGCTTCGTACATAGCCCTACGTTCTTTTGGAGTAGTAAGATCATACCATCCAAATCTTTCAGGAACATAGTGGCCTTCTTTTCTAAGAGCAGCAGCTAAATAACCTAACGAAGCTTCCATAGGACCTTCAGTAATAAAATCTCCTATAAAAATATACTCACCTGTTTCATAACCTTTGATTAAATTATCAGCTATAGATACAGTTCCTTCAGCAAATCTTGATATTTTATCCAATGTACCCTGTGCTAAACCTGTAATAGGTGACTCTTTAACTTGCTCTAATTCAGCAATACCGCCCCAGCTTTTTATTCTAGGCTCTGCTTCAGCTTCAGGAGCAACTATAAACTGAGAGTTTAACTCAATATCGTCCATAGTAGCGTTACGCTTAAAAACTTGCGCATTAAGTTGAGATATTAAAGTTTCAAAATCTACGTTTTGAGCTTTTGCAGCATATTCTAATTCTGCCTTAGTATGCTCAATACCGTTTACTATGTACTTTTCAAACATACGTTTATTTTATTTTCAAGTTTTGATCAAAAGCAGGTTCAGTTGATCCTTCTAAATCTAATATACTAACATCGAAACTATATAATCTAGCTAAATCAGTTGGTATTAAATTATGAAAAGCTGTATTTGCAGCAGGCTCTCCGTTTTGTCTACCTATGTAGTATGTTCCTGCTTTACCTGTTGGACCATCTTTTTCGTTTAAGAAAATGTATTGATATTGAGCATCAGGTCTATTAGTAATTAATCTAGCTGGCGTAGCTTTACCATATTTAATAGAGTCTGCAAAAGCTTTAGGGTCTATAAATTCATCTTTTTTATCTGTATTTTTGCTTGCTAGATAACTATTGTAACCTTCGCTATTAGACTGATCAATCATACTTTTTAATATAAACTGCTGTATGTAGTTTGTAGGAGGATTTTGTGCTAATTCTAATATTTTTAAGTTATAAGAATCACCAGCTGCTATAGCTTTACCGTTTTCAACCTCTATACCCTCGTAACCAGGCATACCTAAAGATATTTGCTCTGCTATATAATAATCAACTATTTTACTATTACCGCTATAGTCTCCAATTATACCACCTAAGAATAGATCTTTAGCAAAATTTTGATTTTGAAGAAGCGCAGCAACACCGTTTTGTATTTCAAGAGCGCTAGCTCCTATTGCGTTACCGTTTTCATCTATTTTTAAATCTAAACCTTGCATGCCAAGTTTTTTTGAGGCACTATTTAATTTTACTAAAGCTCCATGAAGCTCGTTACTTCTACTTTTAACATCTACAAGGTCATTAACGTTATAATCTTGACCTTTTAAATCTCTATAATAAACACCATCGTTTCTAAACTGTATTCTTTTGTAGCCTTCTTTCCCAACGAATTCTAACAAAGCATTTACTTGAGCTGGGTCTTGACCATAGGCTAAACCTTGCTTTATAGTATTTATACCTTTATCTCTATATTTAGCTAACGAAGTTAAACTATTATTAGCTATAGTAAATGAATTTTTAAGAACATTAAATTCTTTTTCTAAAGCTATATACTCAGCGCTTGTTTTTTTATGACCTAGCTTACCTAACTGCTTAGACAGATTTCTCATTTGCTGTTTTTGACCCATCATCCAATCTGCTAACATAGGTCTAGCTTCTTCAGGAACTATTTCTGCTGAAAAGTCATCAGGCATACTTGATAAAAAGCTCGCAGCTGTAAGCTCAGCGTTAGCCATTCTATCTGTAAAATAATCAATTAAAGGCGTAAGAGCAGCACTACCGTAGTCTATAGAAGCGTTAGCAAGCTTTGCTGTAGTTAAAGCAGCCATACCACTAGAAAAGTCTATTTTTTTATTTTCTGTTTTAGCCATTATTAAAATTGTTGTATTTCGTATTGTGGTGGATTATTTTGCTGTGGAACACTGTATTGAGGAAAATCATTGTATAACGGGCCACCAAAAAAGTTTTGACTAGTGTCTAATTGAATTTCGTTATTAGGATTTTCACCTAGCGCTTCTTGTGCTGTAGGTGTTGTTGGATTAGTAGGTAGATTATACCTAAACAGATCTACTCCTTGTTCCACATTCTTGTCTACTAACTCGTCAACCGCTCCAGCAGCTTTAATTCCAGTAGTTACAGCTCCTTTAAAACTATCTGATGCTGCTTGTCCGTATTGTGCAGCTTGAGCATACTCACCAGCTGCTCTATACAGTTGCATATTCATTAACGCTGCGTCTCTATTAAACTCTTGTTGCTTTACGCCTCTATCAATAGCGAGTTGAGCACCAGCTGCTCTTTGCTGTAATTGAAACTCTTGTTGTTCCATCTTACCTTGTAGCTTAGCCGCGGATGCAGATCCTTGCTTAGCGATAGAAGTTGCTAATGAAGCCGTAGCACCTGCTCCAGCAATAGGTGCTAAGTTAGCTAATATATCAGCGGCTTGTTGAGTTTGTTGGTTAGCCGCTACTTCTTGAGCTTTTGTGGTTACATCTATATCTTCGTATGGATTTTGAACACGAAAGTCATAATCACGCATTGTGTTCATTTGTGCTTCAAGATCTTTATCTAGCTCTCGAGCTCTACTTTCAGCTTTTCTTCTTTTAGAGTCTTGAGAAATACCACGTCCAACTTGAAACAAGGTTGCTCCAATCATTACAGCAGCTTGAACCCATTTGTTAGGAGAATCTTTTTTTAACTTATTCATTTTATATTAAAATATATGTTTAATAATTACACTTTTAATACTCTATTTACTACTTTCTTCTACTTGTAAACCAATACTAAACAATTCTGCTCGCTCGTTAGAATCGTTCACAAACTTAACCTCTGCATAATAACCTTTTAAAGAAGCTAAGTTTACAGCGTTATCTTTTGAAAAGAATATATAACTATTAATAGATGGTAAATTTATAGTATTAGTTACATTTACTTCTATATTGTAAGTTCCTGAAAAACCACTAACAACTCCTAACTCAACAACGTTGTTTAAAGAGCTAGTAGTAGTAAATCCACCGAGAGTTGACGTAGAGTTAACTGTATAGACAGTATCACCAACTTGAACACCTGTTAGTTGTGGATCTGTAGAGAAAGGTAGTAGTACAGTTGCCATATTTTATCCTATTACTAATGTTAATATAGAGAACACGTTTTGATTGCTACCGTGCGCTATTCTTAAGTTTAACTGAAACACGCTAGTACTTGGTAGTTGGCTTATTTGAATATTTAATATACCAGTTGCCGCACTAAGATTACAAGCTGCTTCATCAGTAGAATTAAAGAAGCTTGGGAATGTTTGCGAAGGTTGATCAATTTGATACTGTTCACTAGCACTAATAAAATTAATAACACCATCAGCGCTCCCTGTTGGTCCATAAATCATAGGTATAGCCATAGTATAAACACTACCAGATGTTGTCCAAGCGCCAGCTGAAACAGAGGTTGTAAGCAATATGTTATTACAAATTATTTGTCCAGTTGGCCCGGTAATAGCTGGTTGAGTATTGTCTATAACATTATTTTGTAAAATAGCTTGAGACAAAATACCGTCATCAAAATATACGTATGGAGTTTCGCTAGGTTGCTCAAGTACAACGTAATCATTTGTTTCATCAGCTAAGCCAGGGGATGCTAAATGCGGTTGCTGAAGTTGTACGTCACTATGAAATAAACTAAGACCTATATATCTTGACTGCAAGCTAAAGTTAGGCTCTAAAGTTGTAAGATTAATATTTTTGTACTCATATCCAAAACTTCCATAGCTTTGTAAGGCAATATTTGGTAAAGCTGTTCCTGTTGTTGAAAGCCAAGTAGCGTTAACAGAATTAGTAAAATTATTAGCGTCATTAGACGTATCAAAAAACGTTGCAAAAAGAGTAGGTGTAGATCCATTAGCTCGAATTTGCAGTAAGCTTGAAAAATTACCACCTAATCCTGTTAAGGTAAGAAATCCATTTGCATTAAACTGAGCTTGAGGCCTAGCTAACTGAGTAACAGTTATAGTGTCGTTAGGATTCACTGATTGTGTAGTACCACCTGGTCCAGTTGCGTTTCCAGGATATTGTGGATTATGAGGATTAAATCCAGTAACATCGAAAGATCTATCAACAGGGAAAGTAGTTGTCCAACCACCACCACCAGGATTTAATGTAGCGTTATTTTCTTCTGCGTAAACTGTAACTTTATAATTAACTAAGTTAGAATATGAAGTTTGAAGTGGCTGTGGCTGAAGAGGATCAACGTAAGTAGGTATAAACTTTAAAAATTCAGGAGCTTGATAGTTCCAACCATTACTTCCACCAAGCTGAATAGTAGATTGTCCATTATTATTTACATCTTCGTTCCAAGGCTCATAGTCAAATTGACACATTATATTATTGTGCTGTCCAATAGTTCCTTGAGTTCCATGATAACCAACATCGTTACTAGAAACAGAGTCATCACTTGGTATTTGTACAAAAAACTCTTTAATACCTTGAGTATGATCAAAAGTTATAGTAGCATTAGTAGGGATAGGATAATCATCAGCTGTAGCAGCATTAGATCCTTGCTCTCTAAAAACTAATGTATTAGTACCAGAGTTATAACTAGATGCTTGCTCTATTACAAATGGAGCATCACTTGGAGTAATGGTAAAATCTTCAGGATGAAAAACATTAAGATGAGCTGTTCTCAGAGCACCAGTAGCATTTGGATCAGCCACAAGAACTAAAATTGCAGTACCTGTACCTTGAGGGCTAGATAAAAATATGTTACACCAAGTTGGAGTTAATCCTGTGTCTGTATCGATAAGGCTAATTGAGCTTGTGGTAATAGAAATTGGAAATGTCTGAAACATAGCATTCCAGTTTAAACTAAGAAGAGCATTTCCTGTCGTAATACCTATGTCAGGTATTTTGTATATTCCATTAAAGTCTGCAACCATGCCTGGCGAGTTTCCGTTTCCTTGATTAGTTGTATCGCCAAACCAAGTAATTTGTGGGTTGCCAAAAGTATCATCCATTAGAATAGACCACTCACCTACTATTGATATTTGACCTCCAGCAGTAGAAGCGAGTTGAAGTATAGGTAATGTATCTGTTACAGTAGAAATATTATCTGAAGTTATTACTAAATCACATACCCTATCGCCGCCTGTGTTTTCAGCGAAAGAAACAGTTACAAAACTACCACCAGTATTAGTTGGATCATGAGTAGTACTTATAACTTCAAAGTCAGTAGTTGGGCTAAAATTACTATTTGCTATAGAAGCTGTAAAAGGTCCGCAGTTGCTGTTTACAGAAATATCAATAGTTGAATTAGTAGGGCCAGTTTGTTGAGAATTGAAAGAAGTAAAAACACCATTGTTGTAAGTTGCAAAATCTAATACAGCTAGCTCAGTTTGTATGTCAACTAGTATTTCATTTTGATCATCAACTTGAGGCGCATTAGTTACTATTGAGTCGTAATCTATATCAACAGAGTTTATAAGAGGACTAAAAAATGAGTTTACAAAACTATAATTACCACTTTCTCCTTGTGTTAAACTAACAATAGGACTAGCAATGCTAGCGTATGTTCCAGGAATAATATCAAAACTTATCAATGTTCCAGAAAAAGTTTGTGGAATAGTAGCTGAAAACGTATAAACAAGCTCTGTATCTGTTTGAGAAGTTTGAGTAAATGAAGAGCCAACAACACCTAAATTACCAGGATCTACATTAAATGCTATTTGATGAGGAATAACGTTTGGAGAAAATATACCGTTATTAATAGCATCGTTGAATACAAAGTTGCAAGTATACTGTATTGGTAGCAAAACACCTGTTACTGCACTAAGGTTTATAGTGTGTGTTAAATCACTACTTAAGCTTACGCTATTATAAACAATACTAACTACTACATCGTTATTAGTATCGTAAGGGATTCCGCTATCAGCAAAAGTCATAGTGAGTATATCAGCAGGAAGAAGCGGTGCATTAGTGGTAAAATCAGCAGCGGCAATACCATATCCAGAAGCAGAACTTATGTTTACAGTAAGAGTGTTTAAGTTAGTAGCTAAATTAGAAGTTTGAGGAGCTTGTGATGTAACAGTGTTCCAACCAACAGATTGATCAAAGTTAACCAACTGTAAAGTATATAAAAATCCTAAAGTGTTAATTGTTCCAGAGCTAATAGTTGCATTTGCAGATAAATTTCCAATACCTTGAACTGAGAATTCATTAAAGTCAATATTACCTGCGGCGTTACCGTCAGTTGTATCTACTGCGTTCTCAAAAGTAGTATCTATACCTTTAATATAATTATACCACTTACCTTCTTTTTCAATAAACTCATCAATGTCTCCCTCTTGCATGTCAGTCACTATAGATTCAACATGCCATCCATTTCTAGCTATTTCATTATAGTACTCATTATCATTATATGTAACTCCATCAACTATTTCATCGGTAAATTTAACAACTTTAGATTGTGTACCCTCGTAGCTTAATGTTTTAAATAGCTTTACTGTAGAACTAGTTTCGCTAAATATATCTGTTATAGAAGAATTGAAATTTGATCCATAAAAATTACAATAAGTAAAACTTAAATTATCTGGATGATGTATATATTGTAATCCGTTTTTAAAAGTATAATAAGAGTTAGATATAGTTACAGCACTTTCATAAATGAAAGATTTAAAACTAGTCCAACCTTTAACATTTTCTTTATAACCTAAGTTGTAAACATTTTTAGAGTTATTAGGATCTATGATTTCATGTATTACTACATTGTACTCATTTTTCTTTCCGTCATAACTACCAACAATAGCTTGAGATTGCTTTAAGTGGTCATTAAAAAAGTCTTTCATACCAGCTTCTGAGATTGGCGTTATTCCATCTCTTGAAAGCCTACACACAGCTCCTCTTTTAGCATCAGCAAAATATATTCTATATTCTTCTGCAGCAAAAGACTCTGGGTTTGTTGATATACCATAATCACCTAAGTAAGGTATTGCTTGACCTAAAACGTTTTTAGAAGAAACAGTTTGTATATTACCATCGGCATTAAATAAAGCATCTTTACCACTAGATAAAACTTTTAATACTTTGTTTTCACAAAAAACAACTACATCACCATCTCTAGTAAAAAGTTTTTGAATACTACCGTACTCATCATTTATTTTTTTAATAATATCTTCTTGTTGTATAAACTCATTAAAACCACTACCAATAGACTTATTGTACAGCTCAGAAAATATTATTGAGTTAGGTTTTCTAACTTCTCTATAATCCGGGTTCTGCATAGACTGCTCAAAACCGCTCAATTTTCCACTTGTAGTATACCTATAAATAGGGTCTCCATTAAAATCATCTTTAATAGTGTCAGACTCTACTCCGTTTCTAAAAGATATTACATTCCACCAATTAAGACCTATAGGTAGGCAAATATTTCCACCTAATATATTGTTTTGGTAATGAGTATGTTGTTTAACATATAGTAAATCACCAACAACGTCTATAACTTTTGCAGACGTAAATCCTTTGATAGGATGTATAAAAGAAACAATAGATCCAGTTATTTGACCTGGAAGAACAGAAGGTGTATCACTAAGTGTTATAACAACTAATCCATTAGAGTTTAATGCATGATTGTTTATGTTAGCTATTCCAGAAGTCTTAGCACCTCTAACATCTAGTACTGTTAAATCAAGATCGTTGAAGTCTCCAATATCTGTGCCAGTATAATTATTAGCAGCGTTATATGTAATTGAAGGTAGTATTTTAACACGATCAGCAAAATTAATATAGTGATAACACGTTTCGTCTGTTAGTCTAAGTGGATATGCTCTAGAAGCTTCGTGAAAAAGACCTAAGTCTATCGCTCTTTTTTTACGTAATTCAAAAACTGCTCCATTAAATATTTCTTCACCAGGAGTTATAACATTACCAATCTGATCATCAAAGTCTGAATCAGCTTCAATTTTAACAAAGAACTTACCATTAACATCTTCAAAAGTAGCGTTTAATAAAGTAAATCCGTTTATAGAAAAACCATTACCTGTACCATCATCTGCAGCATTATCTACAATGTCTAATATCTTATACTTAGCCGTGTCTGAATGCACTGGTACATTACTACCGTGTGCTTTTTTAAGAATTAACTCATCACCTATTTCAGGCTTACTAGCATCACTGCTATTAAAACTTAACCAAGCGTTGCTAACAGCTCCAAAAGTAGTTATATCATCATTTAAATCAGCTGGATAAGCACTACACATAGTCATGTTGTAGTATTTTGGAGCTATCTCTTTGATGTAAAGTTTAAAATAATCAGCCCAGACTGGTGGGTTGTTTTTTATTTCGGCTACCAATGTATTTATTCCATCACTAGCTGATTTTGGTATACTAATAATATTTTTTTCATCAACTAAAACAGTACTTTCTCTACCGTAGTAGTCTCCATACACAACTCCTAGTTGATAAGATTGATCTGATTTTATAGATTTACCAGGAAAATTTTGTGGTAAAATTTCACCAGAAGAAACAGTTTCTAGACTAACGATGTTAAAACTAGCTGTACTTCCACTTATTGGGTTTACAGAAACTCTTATTTCGTCAACTCTATTGCCACTCATGTTTCTAGACTTAACGCTAGTATTATATTTAATTTTTACATAAAATGAATCTCCGGCTTCAGCAGCTACATTGTTAGAGTTTAAACTACGAACACCCATTTGGATGTTATATGTGTTTTTATTGTCGTTATCTGTTTTTTCTTGCTCAGTTGTGTCTAATATAACATTACTTCCGTTTGCTTTTCTATGAACAAGTTCAGCTCTAAATCCAACTATACACTTATCAGCTTTTTCATCAGGCACTATTTCAAACTGAGGAGCAAGCTCGGCGTTTACATTAAAAAACTGAGTGCTACCACCAGGAACAATAGGAACTTCGTATTGATAAGAAACACTATTCCAGTTTGCTTGAGTGTGATTAAAGTTAACTCTAACATAGTTACCACTATCAACATTCGACATGATAGGCGTTGTAGCTTGAATATTTGCTAATATAGGACAAGTAGACTCTAAAAAATTAGTCTGTAGAAAATTACCGTTAGATGTAGTATTACCTAAATGTCTTTGGTAGGTTGTAAAAGGAGAGTTGTTTAAAGAACCACATCTTGGAAAAGAATTATTATTTATATTAACACTGTTAGCTCCAGCAGCAGTAACTATACCAACGGAATCAGCTACGCCACCTGGAATACTTTTATAAGAATTTTCATGATTAGGAACTATTTCGCCACCAGCATAGTCTTTTAAATCATAATTCTCTACATAGTTTCCATATAGAACTCTTGAAGATGATATTTCTTGAGCCAAAGCTTTTCTAGGAACCGCGTCAAAAGGTCTTACTTGCTGTTTAGTTGGCAAAGTTGTTCCAAAAATAGAAGAGTCTACAGTTATTTTTCCACTGTTTTTACCACCTAGCGTACTGAAAAACTCAAGGTCATTTCTTTTAACACTTCTAAATATAACAGGATTTTCAGAAGCAGAAGTCTTATATATAAGATCTATAGATTCAACTTGATCAGGTGTTGATTGCTCTACAAAGTCGTAAACAGTTATTTCTTCTATAGAGCTAGCCATACCGTTATTTAAGCCAGTAGTATTATTATAAGAGTATGTTCTAGGTAAAAAAACAGCTTGAGAGTAGGGTGCTAAGTTTGATTTTTCACCGTTGTCGTAAACATATCTATAAGAAAAGAAAATAAAAGCATCTTCTTCTAAGATATTTTTACTCTTTAACTCTACAAACCAATTTTCAGCTGGAGGAGCATCAGTAACATTTATTTCAATTTGTTGATCACCACTAGAATCTAAAGGAAAATATCCAACATCAATATCTGTTATATACAACGTCCAACTATCTACATTAATGTTTGGTAATACGTACGCAGAAGTACTACTAGGATAAACTTGCCCTACAGCTATAGTTCCAGTACTTTGACCTGTTAATATTACTTCAGCGCCATTTTCCCATTGCATAAAAACAGAATCACCATTGTCATCTACTGTTTCAATCTCAATATAGTTTACTCCTCCTGTACCTACAGTAGATATAGTAACATTACCAGTAGTAGCAGGAGCTTGTGAATTAAAAGGATAATAAAGAGGAAAAGGAGAACCTCCATCTTGTAATGCAGTGCAAAAAGTATTAGTACCACCAGATCTTGTTTCTATAACTTTAGGAGCTAATCTTGGAGCTTTTCTTATTGTCGTGATGTGTTCTTCTTTAAATTGAACTGCTGAATTATTAGATGTTGAAACTACTGAATGTTTTTGTATATCAGCATCAACAGTACCTGTAAAAATACTAGTTTTAGAATTAAAATATTCTAAATTTATTTTTTTAGGTTCGTTCCTATTGTCTGTATAGAAAAGTATATTATCTATATAGTTTATACCTGTTATTATATTGTTAAAAGGAGTTTTTGAAGAAGGAGTATTTTCAGTATTTAACTCTGTTTCTGTAGATCCATTTAAAAAGTTTAATATTCTTTTAGAAGTATATCTCCAAACAAAATTAAAGCTAGAGTGACTGTTTGCTGTCCAAGTTAAAGAGTTTACTGGTATTGTTGTAAAAAGTTTTACAAAAGCAGGATCAGGATCGTAATGTATGTCTGTTATTATAACTTCATCTCCAGCTGCATAAGCAGACATTCCGGTAACAGGATTGTAAATTTCAACTCTCATACCTTTTCTAATCCCTTTAGGACCATACACAGGTGTGCCAAGGAAATTAGTATAAATTTCTGTTTCAAAATTTCCAGCAGGAATTTCACCTACAGTTGGTTGGTCGCCTTTAGCTTGATGTCTAACTTCAAAAACATCTACAACTATAGGAGTTGTTATTCCAGACTCTCTATTTTTATCAATATCAAACTTAGTAATAACATCAGATCTAATACCTACATCAATAGCCGCGCCATAACCAACGTCACTTACTAGTTTTTCTTCAAAATCACTAGCTAAATGTATAAAATTAAAAATACAATCAATAGACTCTTCAGCATTAGATCCAACTGTTATTGCATTTTGTGAAAACGATTGATTCATAAATGCATTACCATTGTAATCTAAATCTGTAACTTTTACATTACCTTTAGCATTTTGTGCAGCACCTGTATTAGAATCTTCAGAAGTAGATATTTCTATATTTAAAGCATCTCGATATTCGCCATTAGGTACTAGACGTTCATCAAGATCTTTATTCATTCGACCTTTTAGAAAATTATGCTTTAACTCTGGCATATGCTAATGTTTAATATGTTTAGAGCTTCCTCTAAGTATTTGTGTTATTTCTTCTAGCTTAATATTAGATAATCTAAGCTTTGCTTTTCTTGTTGCTGCTATTTTTTCTTTACGTAATCTTTGCACTACGTATTCTGGAAAGTTAAACTTGTTAGAGGTAATTGCGTAAGCTATATGCTTGTACATAGCTTCTTCAGCAAACTTGTGAACCTTCATCTCAGCATCAGTACCTAAGCTGTCGCTAATGTACTTTAATGTTAAAGTAGATCCATTTATATTAGAACTAAAGTGTATAAAACCTCTATTGTCATCAATATAAAAAGATCCATTAGTTTGAGCGTACTGAGGATCTAAACCAAATCTTGATCCATCTATATAATCCCAAGTGTCATCATTATAAACACTTTGGTTTGTAGATGGTGTATGTGAGTCATAAGCATCTAAAGTATCAGAGTCTGTAGTTAACACTAACTCATCACCTGTAAATTCATAAAATGGCGCATTACCTGGAGTTGTAGTTTGGGCTATGTTTGATGGATTACTAGTTATTCTAGCTGGATACAAAACTAATTCTACACCAGCTTGATCTACTCTAGTTAACTTAACATAGTTTACATAATCTTGAGGTAGTGGCATTTTCAAAGTTGATGGCACTACTATTTCGTAAGCTTTTGTACATTTAAAAGTATCAAAGCTTAATTCCTGTAAAGCTCTTTGAGCGTGAAACGCAATATCAAGTCTACTAGCTTTTTCTATCAACTTACCTTCTCCAACGTATATAACTTGAAAAGCGTTGATAATATTTTCTAAAGAAGTAAACTGATAATTTCCTAAATCACTACTACCATAATATGATGCTCCAGTTGTTGCGTCTAATAAACCCATTTACTATTGTTTTTCTTGTTGAATATCTTTAACTTCTTCATTGCTAGCTGACTTAAATAAGCCTAAATCTTTTAAAGCAATTCCAGCTAAAACTAATATTCTATTAACTAAATTAACTTCCTCGCTGTCATGCATGTCAAAGTTAGTGCTTGTACTAGCGTTATACATAGCTTTACCAAGTATAACATTGTAACCCCAAGACACGTCTGTAGGTGTTTTTATATAATCAATTTTAGAAGAAGATCCACCTGTGATTTCTGCTGTTACGCCCGAGGCACCTACATATATTTTAAAACCGGTAGGTGTTTCTACGTAAACCGGATTGATTCTTGATGGCCTAAGAAGTGGTTGTGATTTTATTAAACCAAACTGTTTTAGCGATACTCTACTACAAACTTTTTCATCATGTCTAACACTAGAAACTCTATAAAGATCAGTTGGGTAAGTCCACACGTTACTAGCATAAGCTGGTAGCGTGTAATCAAAAACTTCAAAAGAGCTTATTTTTTTATCAATTATATCTATAGGGTCAACGTGAGAGTCTTCGTGACCTCTACCTCTACTGAACTGATTTTTATCGTAAAAATACTGCTCAAATAGATCCATCTGAGCTTGATTAGCGAGTATGTTAAACTCTTGCGGAGTAATATATCCTCTTTGTTCTTTGTTTGCTATTGATAAAACTCTTTGATATACTGTATTTATGTTTACCGCCATTTAAATATTTTTTTATAGTTAAGCAACCACCCTACAATAGAGTGGCTGCTCTACCATAAGATAATTACGCGTTAAATCGCTTTTCTATGTTGGAGAAAATCTCCATACCTTCATCTGTTTTAAACCAGTTTGCTAAAGCAGTGTAAGGGTGTTCTTCAAAAGGAACTGTCATTAATTTTCTACCAGTTGATGCCCAAGAAAAAGTTCTTTGGTCATCTGATAAATCAATGATTCCTTGTTCTCTTGCTTTAATACCAAAGTTTCTAAGATGAACGTTTTCATCGTTAACTAATTCTAAGAACAAAGCAGGATTTTTCTTAGCAAATATAAGTAAATCTCTTTTAAGTTCCTTAGAACTAACTTCTGTAACCCTAGAACCCATCTCTACACGCATAACAGCCTCAGCTGTATCTATGTCTAGGTTTCTAGCCGCCATTAAAGCATCAACTTCTAACTCTAGTAAATCAACCTCTAAAGCAGCTTTGACTACAGGTTTGTATTCTTCAAAAAGTTGATCTCTATGTGGGTGATATAAAGATAAAAGCTTTTGTAATACGGTTTTATTTTTTGGAACATGAAGAGATCCGTTTTTAAATATGATATGTTCTAATCTTTGATCACCTTTCATTTCATCAACAAACGGAGTTCTTTGATTAGACGTATATTTCAACTCTCTTTCGTGACCTTTTTCTTCATCAAACCAAAATATATTACTACCTCTAATTAAATAAGTTAGTGGAGTTTTACCGTTTTTTAGATAGTACATCCTATCTTTAACTTCCCACTCTGCTTTTTTTGGTTGTGGTTTTTCAATAACCACTTCTTTCATTTCGTTAGTAGACTTAACCTCAGGTTGTTCTACTTCAACTTTTGTTTCTTTTTTCTTTGCCATAATATAATATAATAAAAAATTAAAAAAAAAGATCGAGGACCGAAGCCCTCGACCTTAATCAAATATTAGTTCATCAACATGAAGTTGTTAGCTCCTTGTGTGATTAAACATCTTTCAGATAAGTAGTGAACTTGCATTACGTCATCTCCGATAGTTGCAGCACCAACAGAACCAGTGATCCAAGATTTCATCTTACGATCATCAGTTTGTGAAGCACGGTAACGTACGTGTAAGAAAGGACGCTTAATGTTTCTACCTAACATTTCATCATAAACAGATGAAGTACCAGCAGGAATAACAACTCCGCGGATGTTAGTAACAGTATCATTAAGAGCACCACGAGTTCCAGCATCGTTCAAATATTTGAAGTCAGACTTGTAGAAGTCATAAGAACCTCTACGGAATCCAGAGAATCCTAAGTTCAACGCCATATCTTCGTCGTTTTCAAATACTCCGTAAGAAGTACCACCAGCACCGTAAGAGTTCATAGACGCTAGCATATCATCCATAGCTAAGCTAGTTGAACGATTTACAAACATCATGTTTTCTTCGATAGCACCGTTTTGATCAAACACAGCTAAGATAGCATCAAATTCAGCTAAATCAGTAGCAGCGTTAACACCAGTAATACCAGTAGTTTGGTGACCTCTAGCTTCGATTGCAGCGAATAAACCTTCAGTACCAGCATCAATACCAGTAGTAGAAGCAGCTAATCCTAAACCAGTGTTCTCAACAACAGACGCAGCGGCAGCGAACTCAGACTCCATCATAGACATTTCAAGGTAGTCAGCAAAACGTGAACGAGTGTCACCTTCAGCTTTTAAATACCATAAATATCCGTTTTGTCCAGCTTCACCAGCAACTTCAATCCAACCAATTTGAGCAGTATCAGATCCAGCAACCTCGAAGAAGTCTTTTAGGATGATGTGCTTGTTTTGGTGAGAAACAAAGTTTGGAGAGTTAGCTGAAGTACGACCAGCAGAACCTTTAGCAAATTCAGAACCGTAAACTAAGATACGGTATGCTCCAGCACCTGCGCTATCAGAGAAACCTGCAGTATCAAAGTTAGCAGCACCATAAGGTAGAATCTCTAAGTTGTTGTCAGCAGCATTAACTTGGTTAACATAACCTCTCAATGTAAGAGAAGCGTTAGAAACTAAAACTGTGTCACCAACACGGATACCGTGAGTACCAGCAGCAATAGCGTTTCCATCTACGTCGTTAATAACTGTAAATCTGTTGTCAGAAGCATCGTCGTTACCACCTACAGCATCTTCACATGTTGCAGTGTATGCTAAGTGTAAACGTCCTTGCTCAGACCAAACAACTCTATCACTCATTGATGGTTCTTCTGCTCCAACTTGAGCTAAGAAACCTGAAATTGTTCTTTTACCGTAAACCTCAGCTTCTTTTTCCATAAGGTCTGGTAAGTACTGCTGTGCCCAACCTTCAGTTGCAGCAGTTGTAAAATCGATATAGTTTGTCGCTAGCGTCACTTGTCTTGGAGCCGCGTCTATACCATTTGCACTTGTAATTGCCATTTTTATATTAATTTAAATGGGTTAATAATTTACTTTCGTTTTTTAAACTTAAAGTCTCTATTTTTTGTATCCCCTAAAACTTTAAACTTCAAACCATCTTTAGGTTCAAAAGCTCTATGTTCTTGTCTAGGATTCATATCTACGTTCTTAGCTTTTGCCACACTGTCTTTAACAGCATCAGCTTTACCTTGATCGTAAAAATGTTTAGCTATAGCATCAGCATTCATAGCCGTGTAAAGAGACTTGTGATAACCAGCAGCGTCTTCCATTGTACCTTGCTCATTCAAAAACTTTTTGATGAAGTTATTAATGTCGCCTTGCTTGTTTTTTACTTTATTAGCATCTTTAACGTTTACTCTGTATTTTTTATTACCGACATTATATTCAAAACCTTTGAAATCGTCGTTAAAGACCTTGTTAGTCTTTTGCATAAATACATCAGTAGCTTTTCTGCTACGCTTCTCATTTTCTTGAGACTTTTTGTTGTATCGATTAAAAAAGTCCATTGCCTTCTGTTGTTCAGAAGTTAACTTTGAACCAGCTTTAATCTCTTCATAATATTTAGACTTTTGCCCGTCTAAGTAGGCTTTAGCCTCAGCAACTTGCTCTTTTAAGGCTATTTTCTTTTTTCTTATTTCTTTTTCATCGTCTATCTCTTCATCATAGTTAAAGCTTTCTTCCATTAAAAAAGCTCTTTCTTCAGCATCTAGATGAGGTTTTGTTATCTTATAATACTCTTGCAATACTGTTAAATTATCCATATCAGAATAATCTTGATTCAATCGTACATAATCTTCTAAGTCTCCACCAGTTTCATTCATAAAGTCAACTAACTTTTGAATATTTTCTGGTAAAGGCTCGCCAGTTTCTTGAGCTTCAGCTATAGCTTCTTCAACTTCTTCTACAAGTTCTTCTACTTGCTCCTCTACTTCTTCTTCTGTAATTTCTTCAACTACAGGTTGTTCTTGTGCTTCGACTTCCGGCTGTACTTTTTCTTGTTCTTGTGTGGATTCGGCACTTTCATCGCTTCCAGCCACTCCTGTGTCGTCAGCTGTGCTAGTCTCAGCTTCTGCTGTTGGCTCTTCTTCTGGCTTTTCATCTTCTATTGGTTTATTTAAGTCTACTTTGATTACTGAACTATCATCAGCTGTTTCAAATTTAGTTTCTTCTGCTTGTTGAGTTTCTTCAACGTTTTCCATTTCTTGTTCCATAATATAAAATATAAAAAATTAGTGTTTATCTAGGTTCAAATGCACCTAAGTTAAATCCACCTCCAAGTATATCATTACCTGCGGATTCAAAGTTTTTAGGTGAACTACCTGTCTTTCTTTGTTCTATAAGCTCACTTTGTTGTGAAGCTTGTATTCTTGTTCTTTCGTCTTTACGATCTTCTTTTTGGTTTTCTTTGTTTTTTATGTTATCAGTTTCAGCTTTCCTAAGCATCATGTTGTATTGGAACTCTTTTTCCATTAACATCATTTTAGCTCTAACTTCTTCGCTTTGCTTTTGCATCTCATTTTGAAACTTAACCATTTCTAGTTGAGAATTTATGTTAACTAAAGCTTGTTGTTTTTGAACTTCAGCTTGAGCAGCTACTTGCTGAGCTTGTGCGTTAGCATTAGCTTGAGCAGCAATATTCTGTTGTTGAATAGCTTGATCTCTTTTTATCTTTTGTTCTCTACGAACTTTAAGCATCTTGTTAGCAAGCTTTGTATTTTTAATATCTCTAATATCTATAGCGTCTTCTAAATCTATATTACCAGCTTGCAGCGACTGTTGTATATTATTTTCAAGCTTCATTTTTTCTTCTTCATCTGGAGATAAGTCGATAAATATACCAAAATCATACAAATGTAGCTCTGACATTTCATCAAGCACAGCTACATTGTGAGAACCAATAGCATGTATAAAAGCATCTGCTGTAGAAGAATACTCTAATATATCAGATATTCTAAGAGATAATGACTCAGCAACCTCTGTAGTTAAAAATAAACCAGCTTGTAATATATGTCTAGTTGCCGTGTTGCTATTAGCGGCCGCTAGCTTTTGTACTCCAACTAAAGCATTTTTATCAGGCATACTACCATCACGAGCCTCGTTAAGCCCGGTGACGTCGCGTATCATCTGTAGGTAATAATTATAGTTTGCTATAAGAGCTTGAATTTTATTTCCATTAGCTGTACCCACTATTGGTTGAATAGGTACTTTACCTGGGTTAAGATCTCCATCTTGAGTAAACGATCTACCTATAACACTACCAGTTTGAAAGTACATGTTTAACGCTTCTTGTGGATTATAATTAGTTCCATTACCAAGATCTATTTCAGCTAAACCATCAGCGTCTAAATAAACTCCGTCTGGAACCATCTTAGACATAACCTGCTGTAACTTCAAGTGAGTAAGCTGTATCATGTCGGCAAACCCAGTAACTCTACTAACAAGGCTTTCTATCTTACCATTGTAAACTCTTGGAGCTACAATAGAGTAATTCATTTTAACTTTAGTATAATCACTTTTTGGTCTTAACATGTTTTTACATATTTCCCACTTAAGTAATCTATCAGAACCTATGATAAACGCTCCATCATATAAAACTTCTATAGCTCTTTCTAATCTACCAAATTCTCCTTCCATACCTTGTGGAGGATTAAAAGTATCATCTTTTTGTATAACTCTATCAGCGCCTGATGCAGTTTGTTTAATTTTGTAAACATCATTCATGTATGTCTTATAGTTAAAGTATAAAACTTGAACAATGTTATTATCTTTATCGTCTTGTCTATTGTATGATTTATAGTAACTATTTGAAGATTTAGATATTTCTTCTAAATCAGTTTGCCCTAAGTGAGGAAACTCTTTCGCTAACTCATTTAAAGGAACGTGTTTAACTTCACCAACATAATAAACGTCTTCAAAATAAGGTGACTCACTATAAGAATAAACTAAGTTAGCTGGATCAACATAATCTATGGTAACACCTTCAGAAGTGTTGTATCCTGTTTTAACAGCACCAATACCTAAAACAGTTAGATCATAAAAAAATCTTTTCTTTATAAGCTCATATCTGTTACCTTCCATTAAAACATTTATAGCCTGCTCTTCAGCAATCTCAACAGACTGCTTGAAGCTTAATTTCATGTGAAGATCTAATTCTTCTGAGTTTTGCGGAAGTGTATCAGGATTAGTATTAAATACGTTTATTCCAAAGTTCTCTTGAACAAACTCGTTAATATCCTTCTGCTCCATATCCATTATCAAATCCTCTAGGTATTGAGTTCTTTTCTCGACACCAAAAGGATCTTGTGCTGTAACAGATATATCGTAAGTTCTTTCAGCAATACCATTAACAACAATATCTACAAACTTAGGTATAATAGGTACAGGCTTCCAGTCTAAATTTAAATAACTTAAATCACCATTAATTGAAAGCTCATCTTTATATTTTTGTATACCCTGTTCTCCTCTAGCATACAACCTTAGTCTATGAAAGTCTGCTTGGTTGCCTGAATATCTAGAACCAGTGCTGTAGTTTGTTCCTGAGTTAGTACCACCGTGAAACCACTCTTGTTGAATAGCTTTTGCTATTTTTAAACCGTAGTCATAGCTTATCTTTTCAAGATCACTAACAGCTTGACTTGGAAAATAATTACTAATTATTCCTGCTGTATTCATTGTTTAATTAATTTTGAATTATTGCCGTTATTGCTATATCTAGCAACGTTTATATTTAATGCTTTTTTAATTCTTTCTGGGTGCGGTCTGTATAAGTTTTTATTGCAAGCCATAATAGCTAAACCAGAGCTAATAGCAGCATCAAACTTTGTACGTTTGTTTATATCAAACTTAGCCCAATCTAACAAAGTTTCATTAAAATATATATTACCGTAGTTGCCTTCACCTTTGTGACCAACATGGTCATTTATATACATTTCAATAGCAGCAGCGTGAGCTTGCTTTATATCTTCACTGGAGTTTGGTATACCTCCTATCTCTTTTTCAGCTACTGATAATTTATTCCAAACTTTATCTGGCCTGTTCATACTAAAACCTCTATAACCTCTACGTTTTAAATAATATAGTAATCTTGGTTTATTGTTCTCTGCAAGCAATGGCATACCATAAAATACTAATGCCATTAGTACATCTTCAAAAAAGATGTCAGCAGTTTGAGGTCTAGCAACATATTCTAAAAAGAAGTGGTTTGGTGGGGCGTCTTCCATTGAAAACTTAGTTAATCCATGAAGAGATCCTTTGGATCCTCTACCATCCACAGTGCCACTAATATCATAACTATCGCAGCCAAAAGCGCCAATATGTTCATTTCCTGGGTGTTTTACTCCGTTTTTAACAACTACTTTGTTCTGCATATTCATTGTTGGCACCCAGCTTACTTTAAACCTACCATTAGGATCTGGATAAAAGTTTACTGTTGTATCTTTAACACCATTAGCCCACTGAAAGTTTCCAACGTTTACAGCTGCAGAGCTTGTAGCTTCTTCGTTATAATCTATCTGCTCGTATATTTTAACAAGGTTAAATATACTATTTTTTGTTTCATCTCTAAACGCGTGTTCAGTAGTTCTTGGAAACTGCCTGTAAAACTCGTTTAATGCATCTTGATCGTCTCTTAATCCGTCAGCTTCGTTTTCCCAATGATCAATAACACCTACATCTATTAGTTCTCCGTCAGGTCCAAAACACTCTCGTCCTGGGGTACTAAATACGGGTCGTCCAAACTCATCAATAAATCCTTCATAGTTCCATTCCATTGGGATAAACAGAGAATATAA
>Ga0209232_1000423_pt1 | contig 26011 bp, 18 predicted proteins | sample ETNvirenome_2_60_FD_184066 | JGI IMG/M metagenome (GOLD analysis project Ga0209232, IMG submission 184066) | Marine viral communities from the Pacific Ocean - ETNP_2_60 (SPAdes) (version 2) | ecosystem: Environmental > Aquatic > Marine > Oceanic | place: Pacific Ocean | collected 2013-06-22
ATGGTCTGGCCCAGCATGGTACAGAATCAAAACAGATAAAGAAGGATTTCCAGAAGAGTTTAAATTAGTACATTTCCATCCACTTGACTTAGGTCATGGCACATCAACAGAATGGGAAGCTAAAGACTTAGCCAAAATACTAAGAACTACTTATGAAAAATATCCTTCATTAAAGAAATGCTTTATGGGACTTATTCATAGTCATCATACAATGGGAGCATTCTTATCTGGAACAGATCAAGCAACTGTACAAGAAATGGCACCAGTCAAAGGCTTTTATGGTAGTTTAGTAGTTGCAAGTAGTGGTAAAGCTACTGAAGCATTTGGATTTGGATATAAAGACCAATATGGTGCATCACATTGTTTAGAAATTGATAACGATAAGATTGAAATCAAAATACCTGAATACAAAATTGAAGATGATTGGAAAGAACAAGCTGATATTATTGAAAAGAATAAACCAGCTGCTACACCTAAACAAATGACCATAGGAGGTGGACTATCTTATGTTCCTTATAAAGAAAAAAGAAAGAAGGAAATATTAGACAAGCAACCTCAAGACAAGCAAAGGCAAATTAATAAACTTCTAGACCTTAATATAGAAGGCAAACTAGACGATGTACAATTAGAAGCTCAGCTTGAAAAATTAGGTTTAGGTGCAGATGAAGTTTTCTATGTAATGGATGAAGCAGATAATAATTATGGTTATGGATACGGAGGATATTATGGCGGATACTAGATTCCTTAGAAACAAAGACCTTATACCTCAAGGCAAGCTTGACAAAATAGGTATAATAGGATTAGGAGGTATCGGCTCACAGCTGGTACCTCTTTTGTCTATTATGGGCTTTAAGAAGATAGTTGGATGGGATTTTGACACACTCGAAGAGCATAATTTAAGCACAACTATGTACCCACAGAATGCTATGGGGACAAGTAAAGCTGAAGTAGCTGAAAACATATCAAAACTATATGCTGTTAAACCAGGTAATATGAAATTTTATAATGAATATTATAAAGAAGAAAGTCCAACACTTCCTAAAATGATTGTATGTGCTGATAATATGGAAGTTAGACTATTGGCGTATAACAAATGGTTAGAACAAGACAATAGAAAAATGTTTTTAGATTTGCGTATGGGTGCTATGGCAATGGAAATTGTTACAGCAACTAAAGACCATGACAATTATATGGATACTTGGCTACCAACTCACAAAATAAGTGAAGAGCCTTGTACTATGAAACATACTATTTTTACAGCGTCCATTGTAGGAGGTTTAGGAGTAGATCAGGTGTTCAATATTGTTGCAAATAAACCTTATTATCAGTATATTTGGTGCGGCTTAATGCCACTTCAAATACGAACTGACAACCTAATAATCAAAGGATAGTTATGGATATTCAAGTAAGAAAAGTATCTACTGACTGGTCTAAATTGCCTAAAGGGCTGACTTGGTATTTTATCGGTCAGCCCAAAACGGGCAAAACATCACAGGCTAGTAAGTGGAGTGATAAAGGAGCAGAGGGTGTTTTATTAATAGACACAGACCTAGGCTCTGATTTTGTAAATAATGCAAATACAGTAACAGTTACATCTTTAAATACACCTACTAGACCTCAAATGCTAGAAGGTAAGCAAGTAACTAAAGATGGCAAGCCAGTAATAGAAGCAGTGCCTCATGATGAACGTGGATACTACAATAGAACAGGTGATGAAATAGGTGAACCTATGGAAGTATATTCTATGGTAGAAGTATACTTATGGTTAAAAGAAAACCTTAAATCATTACCTTATGACACTATTGCTATTGACACAGTTGATCATATTAATAGATGGATTGAGCAGGAAGTATGTGATGAAAGAGGTCAAGCAGCAATGGGAGAAGGCTCTTCATGGGGAGCTGACTGGGCACAAGCAAGGAAGAAAAACCTTGATATCATTAAAAAATTTCAAACGCTATGCAAAGCATTAGGAAGAAACCTAGTGTTGATATCGCATGCAAAAAGCACTGTCGTAACAGACGGTAAAAGTCAGTTAGGGCCTGAGCTACCACGAGGGTTGTCTTATGCTTTAACTGCATCAGCAGACGTGATAGGTTACGCTACAGCTAGTAAAGAAGATGGTAAGTTCTATATTTCTTTTCAAGCTTATGATGAAAGAACTGTAGGCAGCAGGTTAAAACCTTTAGCCCAGAAAGTTCTTGATTTTGATTACGATAGCGTAATGAAGGAAATCCTAAAATACAAAGAACAGGAGTAATACATGCCGTTTAGAGGTACAAATGTACAAGATAAATCTGAGTTCAGTTCATCACCGAATTGGCTTGGATATCAATCAGTAGCATTTACTGATGTAGTAGATAGATCAAGTGAATATGAAAATATGGATATGTTTTTAGAAATATATTTTAAAAATCAAAATTCAGAATATCCTTTTAAATATGCCTTACTAGGGAGTTTCGATTTCGATACTGATGGTAATGTAAATGGGGATAGTGGTCTACTAAAACGCATAGTATATTTTTGTGATGCTCTAGGATGGGATGGTGGTGTAAATAAAAAAGGTCAGTGGGTAGATGGAGACGATAAAGAAATAGAAGATATAGCTTCTTATCTTAATCTTAACTTTACCGCTGCTAATTATGATCTAAAGAAAGATGAAGGCGACTTGAAATACTACATTTATGTATATAAAAAGTATAACGAGAAAGCTGGACAAGCTTATACTACTGTATGCCCAAAAGTAGTCCCTAACGATACTAAGTCTCAAGCAGATTTAGAAAGTTATGTTGACTGGATGAAGGCAAACAAGTATATTGTAGAACATGATGAAAAAGCACCAACTTCGAATGGTACAAGTGGCACCGCTGCCTCTTCACCATTTGACAAATTCTAGTGCAACTCTATCACGAGATAGCAATAAGTAGCCCCCGTAACAGGGGGTTACTTGTTCCTGAAAAACAACTGATAGATATATTATTATCTGAAGGTAAAAAACAAGCAGTATATAAAAGCTTGTATCTATATGATGAAGAAGGTAAAGAATATCATAAAATAAAAAGAACATTCAAAGACTTCTTAGGTAAAAGATACATAAAAGATGTACTAATTGACATAGATAAAGGCCAAAACACAGACGATTATACACTAAACAAAACAAAAGGTGTATTATTTGAACTAGAGGAACTAGGTGTGCATAAACGGTCTTATCGATTATATTATAGCGGCACTGGATATCACATTGAAATAAGCAATGAAGTTTTCAATTTCCCTCAAGGAAATAAAGACTTGCCATTTATTATTAAAGAAACAATGAATAATCTATTCGGTGATATAGACCTATCAGTATATAATAGAACATCAATATATAGGTGTGAAAACACTCTTAATCAAAAATCAAACCTATATAAAATTCCATTAGACTCTAATATTATTAATGATCTATCAGCAGAACAAATAATTGAACACGCTGCTAAGCAAAGACATATTAAACAAGAGCCTATATGGGGAGATGGTGAATTAGAAGACAAGGTTATTACAGAAGTACCTAAAGTAAGAGTACTTCAATCTAATGCAGAACCAAACAATATAGTCCCATGTGTACAAAAGATGTATAAACTTGGCCCCGAAGAAGGATCAAGAAATAATACTTTGATGCGAATAGCGTCCCATTTCTTTAGACACGGATTACCTAGTGAAGCTGCTAAAGCTGCACTACTGCATTGGAATAGTGGACAATTACAAGATGATGTTATTATTAAAAAAGTAGAAGATACTTATAGAGGTGGATATAAATACGGATGTAAAGATGTATTAATGGAAAAACATTGTCAACCTAATTGTATATACTATAAACGTAAAGACTACCTTGTAGATGTTAAGAGTAGTGAAGAGTTACAAGGAGAGCTAGCAGAACGAATAGAAACAGATTTTTCTGGTCGTACAATAGACTTAGCTAAGTTATTTGGAGTAAATGATAAAGATGCAACTGTATATCCAGGTGAATTAGTTACAATATTTGGCTCTACTGGTGCTAATAAAACAGCATTAGCTCAAAATATAGTATTAGGTTATAGTGCAGAAAATGATCAGATAGACAAAGAAAACCAAATACCTACATTATTCTTATCATTAGAACTATCTGGATTTGTAATGCATAGAAGAAATCTACAGATTGTAGCAGGGGCAAGCAAAGATGAGGTACTTAAAAACTACCAAGCACTTTATGAACATCATAAAGAAGAGCTAAGCCACATTATAATGCAATCTGTTAGTCCAACAATACAACAAATACAAGAAAAGATAAAGCAGCTACAACCTAAATGTGTAGTAATTGACTATATAGACTTAGTAGATGTACCATATAATAAACGTGGTGAATACGAAAAGTTAAATTATATAAGTCATAGCTTATCTAACATAGCAGTTAATGATGATATTATAATAATACAAATATCACAAGTATCCAGAGATTATTCACGTAATCAAATAATGGACTTATACGCTGCTAAAGGTAGTGGAGCAATAGAAAATGCATCACGAAAAGTAATTGGTATAACTGGATCATCTGAATCAGCAGACAAAAAGATGAGCATTTACAAAAACAGTGATGGTGACTTATTTGAAGTAGAATTGAATTGGACACCATCTTTCAGACTAAAGAAAAAACCTACAGTATACAGCCCAGCGCTTGGCAAAAGGTTTACAATTAAGGAAGAATAATGCCAGTAATTAAAAAACCAGCAACACAATTAGTAGGTGAACTAATAGATGTCGAACAAGAGCTATTTCTAACACAAGACGAAGACAGAAAAGACGAATTAAAACAAGAACAGAAAAAGCTCCAAACAACAATACGCCACAAAATATCTAATATAGATCATTTTATGGTTGAAATGAAGAAACGAGAGCACCTTATAGACGCAGAAGTAGAATCTTTAAAAGATGAAATACAAAGACTAAAGAATCGAAGACGAGGACTAGAAAGAACGCAAGATTTCTTCAACAGACAACTATTACCTGCTGTAATTCAAGAAGTAGGAGATGAAGATGGAGTATATGAAACTGATACAGCTAGATACAAACTTTACGAATCATTTGGCCCTGTAGACATTGACCATGATATTATATCTAACGATTTTAAAAAAGTAGAAATACTTGAGAAAGTAGATAAAGTAAAAGCCCGAAAAGCAGCAATAGATGCATTTAAGGCTGGTCAAGATATGCCTCCAGGTATCAATATTGACACAGTAAAACGAGTAAGAAGATCATAAATACAACTTCTTGTGAATTACATCATTTTAACAGTAAATTATCAAGGGCTCAGTTGCCTCAAGAAATTGAGCAGTGAGTTTAAACACCTACGCTGAGCCCTGATATTTATGAAGTATGATAAAGAAATATTTAAAGAGGTATTAGAACCTCATCATCGTACTTACTGGAAGATTGCTTACACAAAGCTACAGAGGAAAATGCAAAGCCTCAAATCCTCCCTTAAGAAACGATCCGAAGATAATAACGTATTATTTAAAATTGATATGGAAGAACTTCGGAAGATGTTTTATGATTCATACGGCAAAGGCTGCAAATACTGTGATAGAAAAATGACGCTAAGAAATATGGTATGTGATCATATTGTACCACTTACTAAAGGTGGTGAGTCAACTGTTGAAAATCTTCAACTTATTTGTAAGAGTTGCAATACTAGAAAAGGCCCATTAGATGAGAAAGACTTTATAGAGCTTATCGACTGGGTAAGTCAATTAAAAGAAGAAACAAAAGAATATGTGCTAAGAAAATTAGCAAAAGGAGGACGTTACTAATGAAAGTGACTAAAGAACAAGCAAAGATTATATTAACAGCTTTACAAAACTATAGTGCAGAAGCTTATATTAATGGAAACAACGATGAAATGTTAGAGTCTCAAGATATAATAAAAACAATAGAAGAAGAAATGGGTGAAGGAGACGACACCCAAAGTGTCGGTGTTGGCTCCGAAACGGGGATAGAAAGAGATTATGCTAATCAAGGTAAGCCTAACTGCGAGGTATGCGAATGAACAATAAAGAAGTAATGAAAAATAAAATTAAGCATTTAGAAAATGCATTAATTGAAGCAGACTTTACATTTCAAGCAATGGAATTGAAAATGAGAGAGCTGCAAGAAAAAATCAATAAATACAAAATCACTAATGATCCAAAACATTTAGTTCAAAACAATGAATTAATATTGGAGCTAATACAAAAAAGACTAGACTTAGGTGCAACAAAATACTTGCAACAAGTACCTATTCTTCCTGAAGATGACTTTACTAGAGATAACTTTTATGAAGCTATTGAAGAATCGTTAGATTTATGCGTATATTTAACAGCATTCTTATTAAGATTGATGCAAGAAAAAGAAAAGTTTGAAGAACAAGAAAACAAATCTAAAAAAGATAGCTCAAAATGAGTGTGCTAATTGGAGTCTTGGTAACTGCATTGGCTGTGATGTATATATTGACACAGGATATCTAGAAAGAAACAACTGGACACCAGTATTCTTATCTATAAAATCAAAAAAAGCAGACAAGCCTTGTACAGTTGACAAGGGTTGCGAATATTTTAATAACTTCGTTGTCAAATAAGCTACTGGACTCACTCTAGTTTTATTATTTTTTCTAGAGAGTAGCTTATGTCTCAAAAAGGGCTCAGTTTTTATTCACTTTTCTGAGCCCTATCTTTTTAATACTGCAGCTCTAACTATTCTACCACCATATCTTTTTGCAAGTCTAGTAGCAGATGCATATGCTTTATCCCATTCTTTAGCTTTAATTGCAGATAATAAAGATTTTTTATAAGATTTATAAGGGACTATTTCTGTATTAGTATAGTATGTAATATGAGGATTTTTCTGCACCCATCTTGCACCTTTTGCTAAGTCTAAAGCATCTGTATATAAATAAGATTTTCTTATTTTTACAGGTCTTATTTTTAAATCTTCACCTGCTTTTTTTACCCAAGTTCCAGGATATTTTTTTTCTAACGATGGCATAATATCTTTGCCCGTATATCTTTGATAATTTATATTAGCATTAAAACCACCTATTAATGGCAAAGGTTTTCTCATAGGACTAAATTGTAAAGTTCCTATACCAGTAGCAGGATTGTATTTAAAAGCTTTCATAAACTTAGCTACTTCTTCGTCTATTATACTAACTTGTTTATGTAAAGATTTACCATCTTTAGAGGGAAGCTCTTGTAAATGTTTAAATCTTTCTGTTGCTATTTTTTTTATTTCATTTGAATCACTCAAATCTTTTGTTTTAAACATAACATGTTCAGCCATTTGTTGCATATGATCGTTACGTACAGCTCTTTGTATAGAAAATATATCAGAAGAATTTTTTATTTTTGTAGCAGTTATTTTAGCTTCTGGATGTGCTATATCACTACCCCATACACCTATTGCATTACCATGGTTTCTTAAAGCATCTTTTTGATTAAATGAAAATAAATTACCCATATTAGTTTTTTCTATTCTATGTAACCCCCCAGCATCAAATAATCTTTGTCTAGCTTCAGTAATTTTTCCATCATACAAAATATCATTTAAATTTTTCCAAGCATTCTCAGCCCTAAGAACTCTTTGAGCTTTGCCAAGCTTTCCACGAAGACTAGGGTTCTCACCTGGAGCTAAATTTAACCTTCTTATAGCCATATCTTCTTCCATAGCAGCTCTAAATTGACCCATATTATTAACAGGATTTCCACCTTTTATAATATGGCTTATATCCATATCAAAATCTTTTTTAGCTATGCTTATCAGTTTTTGTTTTATATTAGTATTTTTATTTATGCCAAGCTCTGTCCCATAATCATTAACCATTTTAGCTATTTCATCAGATTCATTGTTTATAAAATGATCAGCAGACATACTAATTTTTTGCCATTTACTTAATCTAGGGTCATAGTATTTATCTATTTCAATACTAGCTTTAGAACCTACACGCTGTAACAAAGGTTGAGCAGCAGCTCTAATAGCTTCTTTACCAGCATAAGCACTAGCTGTACCAATTCCAATGTTTCTTAATTGAGTATTAATAATGTTAGCACGCTGAGCTTCTTCTTGCTCTCTTTTATAATCTTCCATTATAGGAGGAAAATCTATTTGGTCTTTTTTATCTGGTGGAGCAAACGACATTACATTATCCTAGGATAAAGCATTTCTTCATCTTTATATTTTTTGACTTGTCTAGCTAATTGTTGATTAGGCAATCCAGTTAATTTTTCTACAACCCTAGAAGGATTTTCTACTAAACCACCTTTACCAAATATATCATAACCCATTCTACCAAACGGAAACATACTCCAAGCTATATAACTTGCATTAGTTGTTGAATCATCATTTATCATCCATTTAAACAAAGGAGGAAGAGCTCTAAATCCAGGAGGGGTTATTATCTGAAGAGGAGCAACAGCAGTAGGATAAGAACCATAAAATGCTCTACTCCTCTCTTTCTCATTACCAAAAGACCAATCTGCTAGGTCTTGCATCCAGCCATAAGGCTGAGGTAAAGTATTCTCAAACAAAGAATACATAAAGACGTTTGCCAACCCAAACATCATTAAGTCCATTGCAGCCATCCGTTTAAATCTTTCCATTTCTTGAGTACCTTCTTTGTACCCACGAAGCTTAGCCTCAGCCATAGCTTCTTTTCTAAATCTTACAGAGTTCCAAGCCCACAACTGGAATCTAGTCATCATTTTACCCATAGTAGAACGAGCAAATGCAGGTCTAAATGGTGCAGAATATAAAAACTGTGTAGATTTTACACCCTCCATACCAAATTTAATTAGTATTGGATCGTCAAAGTTTTTTATACCACCTTCAAAGTTTTGTCTAGCATGCAAATAATGAGCCATAAATGCGTCTCTACGAAGAGTTCTTTCAGGTCTACGCATAAACCACGCAGCTTTATTAAAAACGCTATCAGCTATACCATTAGCTCTAGCAATCTGTCTTAACGAAGTATCAGGAAGATTAGGGTCTCTTTTTATTTTCTTTACAGCTTCTTTCATGAAGTTAGCGAAACGTTCACCTTGAAATTTAGGGTTAAGCCCAGCTTCATAAAGCAAAAAGTCTTCTACAACACCTAAACTTTGTACCCATTTTTCTACATCTCTCATGTTATTCCATTCAGGGTTAACATTAGATTGTAAATATTTTATATTTCTAGCATTTTTAAAATTACCATATCCAGTATTAATTAAAGTATGGACACTACCACCGTAAAGGTTTGCAACAGCACTTTTAGGGTGAGCTAATAGAGTAGCTAACTGATACTTAGCCTCAAGATTACCCCATTTAGCAAGGTCACCAAAATCAATACCTTTTAACTCTTCAGGTAAGCCTCTTTCTTTAGCTTTACCTATGCCCATTTTCTTTCTTATTCCATTAATTCTATTCTTAACATTAGTATCGTTCCACCAAGCATAAGGAGTACCCTTTATTTTCATTCTTGGGTTATCGAGTACACTCTTAGGCAAGTTTTGATGATATCCAAGTGCATCTTGTGCGTACAAATTGTAAAAGTCTACCCAGTCAAATGTGTATTTAGGGTCTTTATGTTTTGCTAAACTTTCTTGTTGAAACTTATAAATATCTGATCGAACTTTTATTTGTGCAACATGCTTAAAATAATTATCTATCGCTTGTTTCATGTACATAGGAAATATTTCAGGTTCTACACTCCATCCAGGAATGTGTGAATCTCTTTTTTGTTGAGAACCTATTTGCCTGTTTTCTGTAAAACCTTTTATATTTTCTAGTTTCTTACCACTTCTGGTAGCTATTGACTTATAAGCTTCAGATACAGCACCATAAGCATCATTAATATCAGCAGAAGGTATAAAGTCTCCAGTAAGTTGTTTATAACTATGTATAGCTTGTTTAATTTCCTTCATACGTGCTTCTTTAGACATATAAGGATCGTTAGCTAATTCTTGTATAACTTTTTTAAGACCTTTAGCAGCAAGTTTAGGGTCTCCTGGAAGATGTGGCCAATAACCTTTACCTAAATCACCAGTAGTTCCAATGTTAATACCATCTAATATTTGTTTTTTAACTGCTTCTTGAGCTTTAGGAAAGTAAGATATCATTTGGCTTTTAGCAATTTCTCTTATTCCATCAATGCTTTCAGCCATGCTTATAGGTTTTCCTTCAAGTAAAGCTTTGTCTATTTTCTTTAAAAACTTTTCTACTATTAAATAATCTCCGTCAAAACCTTTTCTATCTCTAAGAGGTTTATATTCTGTATTCCAAAGAGTGTTTCCAAATTTGTCTTTTCCTGCTAACCATCCATAAGTTCTTTGTGTCCATTTATCAATAATCTTATTTATTTCTTTTACAACTTGTTTACCAGTTTTTTTAGATACTTTTCCGTCTTTACCTATAACGCTAAATTCTTGATTCTGTAACTCTTTCCAATTAGTTTCTTTTTGTATTTCAGCCCATTTATCATAATATTCTTTAGATTTAATATTATAAGCACTTTTATTTTCATTTTGTTTTATAATATCAGGTATGTTTTCTACTTCACGTTTTCTAACTGCTAATCTAAAAAATTTAGCACCATCAGGGATACCTTCTAAATAAGGTTGCAAATCTCTATCCCATTCTCTTTTTTGTTGTTCAAACATTTGAGTAGCTTGCTGTTGAGTAGCATACACACCAGATTGTAATTTTTCTATAGTAGCAGCAGGAGTTTTTATATTACTTCTAATCCACTCACCTTCTTTGTTTTTAAACAAACCACGTTGATCTATTAATTTTAAATCATATCTTAATGTATCTTTACCTATAGCTTTAGGAAACATTAACCAATGCCATCTGCTTATAGGTGCTTTATTATCTTTAGCTGGTCTCATAATACGTTGCCACCAAGTACCATCTCTAGTCATATTAAACCATCTGTCTAAAGTTTTAAAATCTTCTAATGACGCAGCATTTAAATCTTTTTTGACAAGCCATCTCATAAGTCCGTTTAAATCTACACTATTAACGCTGTTAAAATGCTTTAAATGGTCTTTTATTCTTAAAGCTAACTCAGCCTCAGCTTTATTTAATTTGCCCTCATTTAAGCCTATAAACGGCTCGTATTCATCTATTCTTTTTCTTTGAGCAGGAGTAAGCTCTGGGTCTTCTATAACTTTTTCAAAATCAGTTTCAATTTTTTCAGCTTCTTTTAAATTTTTAACTGAATCTATTTTTACTACACTAGTATCATATAGTTTTTGGTATTCGCTTAGCATTCGTTTTACACTAGAATCAGGAATAGCATCAGAATTATAACCCACTCTAGACAAGCTTGTTTTCTTGGAATCATGTATCATTGCATCAACTTGTTCTCTAACAGCTTCAGAAGGAGCTTCATCTCTTAATTTTTGTGCATCAAATTTTCTACCTCTAAATAAAGTGCCAAGCATAAACGCATCAAAAAGCTTAGCCTCTTGAGAATTAAGAGTCTTCTTTTCTTTCTTTATTTTAAAATCAATCTGAGCTTGATCAAGTGAAGCAGTTTGTTTTTCACCAGCAATTTTAATTCTAGCTGATTCTAAATAAGCCATTTCTATAGGGCCTAATAATACATCTTCTCTATCAATTTTTCTTGACTTTTTAGCTAAAAGTGCACTACTTTTCTTTAAATCATCTGCTTTTTTAGCTAAGAATCTTATTCTTTGAGTAGATATATTTTCACTTAAATCAGAAATAACTTTCATACTAGCAATATCGGAGAAATCATTAACAATAAAATCCTCAGCTTTTCTAACAATCTCGTTAAGATAACGTGCTCTTTGTTCAAGATTGTTATTATCAAAATCACGACGCTTATTGTAGCTCTTGAAAATATCAGTAAGAAATAAATTATTATTATATTTACTATTTTTAGGGTCTAATTGCTCTTTCATTCCTTCAGGAGTATGTAAACGATGTTTAAAAACAGCATCTACAACTTTACTTTTAGGAACAGCCATTGAGCTCCTGCCAAGTATGTCTTTTAATGCATCTAATTCTGGCAACCTTTTTTCATGATTTTTGTAAATATCAAAAAGTTTTGTTTCATTAACACGATTTAAAATACTATCACTCCAATCTAATCCTTTTAGATCAGTACCTATTTTAGTAAGAAAAGTGTTTCTATGTTCTTTTGGTATACCTGTTTTAAGATTATCTAAATTTTCTAATTTATTTTGTATTTCCCATAAATTAAAAGTTCTATTCTCAGCATAGTTTTTACTATATATAGCTTGATTTACATCTTTAATTTTATCTATAATAATTTTTCTATGACTATCTTCAATAAGATTTTTTTGTCTTAGAATAGGCTTACCTTTTTTATCAACAATCATATACTCAAACAATGCATCAGTTTGTTTTTTAAGCAACCCTTGGCCATATTTACCAAAGTTTAATCCAGCTTCATCCATAGGGTCAGAAGCAAAACCAACAGAAGCTCTAGTTAACCCTCTAAATGCTCTTAAATTTTTCTCTGCAGTTTTAGCTTTTATTCTTATCCTTATTGGTTTTTTTAATATATTAGAATAAACTTCTACAAACATTTGACCATTAGGCATAGACCTTATAGAAGAGTAAGCAGATTTAATATATGAAGATTGCGTAACAGCTATTCCTAATTGATTTCTTCCTTGAGAAGCTGCATCTGAAGCAATATTACGAGTTAAGGGAGAGAACTGAAGTGCTGGATTAGCAACATCATCCTTAGCTTTTCCTTGTGTAGTTAATTCCTGTCTATATGTTTTTGGTTTTTTAGGATCACTTAAAGGATTAATTGCATCTTTATTAGACTCTTCCATTCCGTTTTTAACATATTCATTTTTAGACCAATCAAATGCATCTTTCCATTCTTTTTTAAAACCCGAACCTTTACCATCAGAAGATTTACCACCAAAAAATATAAAAGCTTTGTCTCCATCAAGGTCTGCACCTCCAAGTGCTTCCATTGTTCTTCCATGTAATAAACTTCCAAAACCTCGTATACCAGTAAATCCTTTAAACTTTAATGCATGTGCACCAGACATAGAATCCATAGGTGTTCTTACAACTAATGCTCTAAATAATTCTTCTAAATCCTTATCACGCTTACCTTTACCTTCTTTTTCTCTAGCTAAACTTCTTTCATAGGCTTCCCATAATTCACCTAAAGGTTTCTTACCTTTTTGGCCTAACCCAGTTACATCTACCATTAATTTTTTAAATCCGTCATCTAAAAAGAATACATCATCTCTTTTTTCTAATATTCTAGTAATCCCTTCTTTAGACATACCAATTTCATAAGGTCTCATTCTAGAAACAGAACTGTTACCTATTTCAGGTCTAGTAATACTACTAACTAAATAATTTCTAATAACAGACATTCTATAATCACGATTAAATTTATGAGTAAATCCAGCTAAGCTATTATCAACAAGCTTAACAACTCTTTCGTGAACAGTTTCAAAATCAAGAGATTCATTTTTTATTTGCTCAAGTTGTTTATCTGTGTATTCTCCATCAGCTCTCATTTGCTCTACAACATCTCTATTTAATTTTTGTATTTTTGTATACACTTCATTAGTAAATTTTTCTAGCCCTGGTTTTTTTAATGCTTGAAGCATTTCGTGTACACCGATATTGTCAAGATTTTCTACCAACTCTTTGATTAAATTTTCTTTAGCTATGGGGTCTCTAGCGTATTCTGCTAGCTTGCCATTCATTTCAGGATTGCCTTCAATTCTTTTACCGCTAGTTTCTTGATACATATTTTCAAATATTTCAGTCATAGCTTCATTATATTCAGCTTCTGTCTTAAATGGAGCTTTTCTAGGGTCAAAAAAAGAAAATGGTGTATAATTAGTCCATAATTGTTTCAACATTCTTTGAGGTTTTAAATACTTATCACCAGTTTTTTCAGATAAAATTACTTTAATATCTTTTATTGGCAATTTGTAAGATTCGCCTACAACTCTAGGTGCATTCCTATACCATTCAAACTTACCTGGGTTTCTTTCACCTATTTGCTTAGCAGCTGATTTAGGTATAACTAAATGTATATTATTTTGCTGCATATACTTTTCCATTTTAGGAGTAACAGAATGTATCATATACTTGCCTAATAAAGCTCCATATTTAGGGCTAGGAGACACGATAAATGATTTATTGACTCCACCTTCGATTGGAAGCCCTGCCTGCTTATTTAAGCCATCTATAATATCAGAACGACCATATATTGCTCCATCACCCGTAGGAAACAACTCACTGTTTTTAGTTCCAATTAATTTTTGCCCTTCAGATGCCAAGTCTTCTACTATTTTTATATTTAGCTCATTGTTTTCTATATCCGATTTACCTTTTCTAGCTTTTTCAGTAGTCCTAATAATAACTTCAGGATCAGAACTGTAGCCAGATGTAAACCATATTTGTGACCTTTTATTAAAGCCTTTTGCATTTCCTATATATCTCCCCTCAGAACTACCTTTAACAATCTTAGATATATCTTTTAAGCCTCCCTCATAACCATTTAATCTTACAGTATATAAAGCATTAGATATATAAGCTCTATCAAAAAGTTTTTCTGCTTCTCTTTTATTTTTTAAACCACTAGAATACTTATCTACAAATTCTTGTCTTGATGTATTAATTTCTTTTAAATCTTTTTCACTTACCCCAGAACTTTTTAAATAATTTTTTAACTGTCTCATTGTATTTCTTGTAGCAGCAACAGTAGTAGGAGTTTCTGGATGATATTTTGTGAAATACATTCTTTCAGCATCTCCTCTACCACCATAATAATATTGTTTTTGAACATCATTCATATATGAAAACAATTTTCCAATTTCTTTATTAAATTGGTTTGTTCCAGATTGTTCTCCTAAAAATCTAGCTTCTTTAAAATTTCTAGCAGTCCCTTCAGACATTATTTTGCTTGTATTTAATTCTATTAAATAATCTTTGTATTTATTAAGACTGTACTCTTTTACACCAGTTGACGTATTTTTTACAACATGATCTAAGATTGAGTAAACACCTCGACTGCTTACTTTCCCAGGTTGTATTTTAGATAAATCTTCTAAATAAATTTCTTCTATTAACTTACGTTCTTGACTGAGCATTTTTCTATTTCCAGCAGCATTAACTGCGGAACCTGATTCGTCAAGCTTCATTGCTCTAGGAACTCCATTTTCAAAAGTAATCATTTCTACTGGAGAATCTTTAATCCTTCTAAAGCCTATATTAACCCAAAAATCTCTATCCTGTTTTGAAGAACTACTAAAACCTGGATGTTTTTCATTAATATAATCTACCATATCATCAGCAGGATTAATTTTATTTTTCTTACCTTTTCTAATTAACTGTAACCATTTATTGTTTAAATCACCAGCAATTAAAAGTCTTTCCCCTTTGCTACTATTGCTTAAATATTCAGACATATTATTGTCAACAAATGACTTAGCGTTTATAGAGATTCTATCAGGTATATTTTGTGGGTCTACATCTTCACCACTTAGTTCCATTTCTCTACGTTCTTCTTTTGTAAGGTTTCTTAAAGGTTCTCCTTCTTCGCCAAACTTAATAGTTGTTATCTTTTTCTCAGCCTCAATTAATTCTTTTGCTCTTACCTCTGCTTCTTGAGGAGAAATTCCTTTTACATTTTTTAATATGTCAGCAGCTAAACGATTAACAGGGTCTTGTTCTAGTTTTAATTGTTTTATAACAATATCTTTTCCTGGTTGATCTATCTTGTCCCAACCTTCTACAAACTCAGGGTCTTTTATTCCTCTTTCTCCTGTTATAGGGTCTTTTTGTTTTCTCATCTTTATAAGATGTTGTTGTGCCATACGTCTGTGGACTGGTAATTCATTCTTACCAAAATAAGCACCAAGTACATATTGATATATTTGCATAGGTGTAGTTTCACCACGCATAGTAGATGGTAAGCCTGTAAACAATGAACCAGCCAATGTTTTTAAAGCAGTATCTGCTTTAGGGCTACCAGTCTGAACAAGGTTACCAATACCTCTAAAAGCACCACCAGCTATAGCTCCGTGTTTAAATGCATCCATCATTTCATCTACACCACCTTGCCAAGAACTAACAGAGCTAGCAACACCTAAATGAAATGCTCCAGAAGCTACATCTTTAACTACGTTGCTTTGTAAAAACCCTGTAGCTGTTTTACCAGCAGCAGCACGAGCTTCAATAGCTCTACCATATATAGGGTTAACTATTTTTTTAACACCTTGCTCTGCTTTTCTAGCAGCTATCATAGGTACAGACATGCCTCTAGCAGCTCTAACTCCTGGTATATAGCCTACAAATCCAGCTAAGTGACCTAAGTTCCTAGCTATAGCTTCTGCGTCACCAACAGGAGGTTCTCCAGTTTTAAACGTAGTAAAGCCTTCAAAAAAACCTGACCCAGCTTGAGCCATTATACTTTTTGTTTTATCTATAAAATTTTTATTTGATTCTGCAAAGGGAAGTTTATAATACTCAGCATGTTGCTGAATAGCTTGAACGGTTTGTTCGTTAAATTGGTCAGGCTTTTGCTCGTAAAGCCTTTTAAAATTCTTTACCTGCTGAGGGGATAAGCTAGGTCTAAATCCTTGAGGGGTAGCCACACATTATTCCCGTTCAAGTATTTTATTATCAGAAAGAAGACCAGTTGCTGCAATGCTTCCTAATAATCCAGCTGCAATTTTACCTTTACTGCCCATTTTAGAAAGACCTTGTATAGCTCTTTGCGTTATTGTAGGCTTACCAATACCTCTAGATATTACTTGATCAATAGCACTTCTGCTACCTTTAACTGCTCTTTGTAAATCTGGATTATTATTTAATGCTATTCTTTGTGCTTGTTTTGCAGCTTCTCTTTTTTTAGCAACTTCTTTAACAGCGTCTTTATATTTATTAGTTCTTCTATCGCCAACAGCATCTTTTGCAATTTCTTGTGGACTTCTTCGTTTAATAACTCTTTTTCCGTTTTCAGTTACTGCTTTAAATCCTTGTGCTCTTAAATCTCTCATTGCTTCAATATTAGGTTTTGCAGGATTTATTCTACTATATAATCTTTCAGCAGCAATAGCTCCACCAGTTCCAATAGCTAAATCTTTAGCAATATCACCAACACCAATACCAGTATTTTCTCTTGGTATAATAGCATTATTTAAAGCATAATCATATAAATCAGGGTTTTCTTTTAATGTGTTTCTAATTTTTTTCTCACTAAAACCAGATTCAGTCATAGCTGCTATTTGATTAGCAAGATTCATATCATACATTTGTTTTCCCATTTGATATTTTTCTTGGAATACCATAGGGTCTATGCCTCTATTAGAAGGCATATTAGCACTAAGTTCGTTCCACAAATCAAATGGATCAGAAAAAGGCGTAGCTGCTTTAATTGCATCTATATTAACAGTATTGTCTGAGTTAAGCATTCTTGTTATAGGTAATGCTTGTTGTTGTATACGTTGATTAAAATTTATATTGGCATTGTTTACTTGCCTATCAGCACCTATTTGTGCGTTTCTATCTCTATCTAAAGCTTGTGCTAAAGGTGCATAAGCTGCCATTACTTGTTCTGCTCTTATTGACATAATATTAATTCCTAAACTTGTTAAATAAAGCCATTACACCTTTACCAGTCCCAGCAAGACCACCAGTAGTTAGTCCACTAACTTGCATTTGACCAAATTCATCTCTTGTCATTCCATCCATACCAGGCATTATTCCTTGTTTGTATAAAGCTCTTGGGTCTGCATTAGAATTTTTAAATTCTTCTAAATTTTTATTATATTCTTCTTCGTTAACCTGATAATCAGGTTGAGCATTAGGGTCAGTATAAGGATTTGCTTGAGGTTCGTTATAAAGCCCTCTGTCTTTTAATGCTTGTCTATAATTTACTTTATATTCATTGCCAATATCTTGACCAAACCCTTTAAGTTGATCCCAAATACTACCCATTTTTTTACTAGCTCCACCAAACATAGGAGTATTTACTTCTTGTAAGCTTGACATACCCATATTTCCTTGCTGTGTTCTTATATTAGGATTAAAAGATGGGTCTTTCATTAAAGCATGTATATCCATATTTGGTTTTATTTCATTAGGTTTTTCATAACCACCAGAAGCTAAAGCATTATCATCAAAAGTTGGAGTAGTAGGATTAGTTGGAGGAGTTGGATTCTCAGGCATTCCAGAACCTTTCATCATATTAAACAAACCACCTAAACTTCCAAACTTAAACACTAACTAAAAACCCTTCCTAAAAGACCCATTCCTGTTTTACCTAAAGCGTCTATACCCGCTCCAATTGTGCCTAATCCTTCTTGCCCCATCATTCCTTGACCTATGCCCATCATAGCTCCAGCTTGTCCTAGTCTAGCTTGCATTGCGTTTTGTCTTCCAGCTTGCATTTGTCTTGCTATGTTGCTGTCTATATCAGATTGTAACCTAGCTGCGTTGCCAAGACCTCCTTGAAAACTTTGATAAGCCTTATTAACGCCACTCTGTTTTAATCTGTTCTTAATAGCATTAGCTTGACTACCTCCCATACCCATCATCATAGCATCTTGTACGCCTTGGTTCCCAGCTTGTGTTGCTAAATCCATAGCTCCACCAGAATACTGATTAAAATTAGTCATTCTATCTATAAGACCTTGAGAGCCTGAAAATGTACTTCTTAAATTTGATTCGGAAGGTTGTGCCATTTTAGCAACGTCACCCATTGCTTTATGTCCTCGATACATACCATATGCACCTGCTAATAATCCTAGCATATTATATCTCCTAAGAATGGTTTTTTACCTTGCAATTTACGAAGGTATAGTCTATTTACAAATAGTTTTTTCATTATACTGCAGTCCATTGATATTGGTCTTTTGTGCTTTGTTGTGTAATGTTCCAAGTAGTATTGTATGTATTATTTAACCAATCAAAACCACCTTCATAATCTACAGCATTGCTAGAATTGCCAAGTATTTTACTATAATAAGTCCCAGGATTTGCTTCTGCTATATTCCAAACATATGGTGTTAATTCTGCTCCTGATGCATTAATATTAACATCTAAACTTGATAATACTTTTTCACCAGAAGATGTACCTCCCATATATTCCCCAACATCACCTTTTACTTTTATCCAAAATTGACCTCTACCCTCACTTGCATTGCCTGGCGTTTGTGTATTATTCAATGCAACACTACTACCAATTTTAAAGCTAGCCCACATCGCAGTATTTTCTTCATCTCCTTCTCCACAATCATCGTCTAATTTTACTTCACTGCCTGCACTAATATTAGAAGTAATCAAACCTAGCTTGCCTAAAGATAAATCAGATGGTGTACATAATGCCACTAAAGAGCCTCTGCATCTGTTTTAAGCAGTTGCCAATCTTCTTTTTCTTTTGTTAGCTCAGCAATTCTTTGTGTTAATAAATCTATTTCTGATTGTATTGCACTAGAACTAGGACATTGTGTTTTGCTATCGTCAAGCTCTGCTCCAGTATTTTGATCATATACTTTTTTTGTTATCCAGATTACATCATTTTCTTTTGATAATGAAACTTTGCTAGCTGTTTTAGAGTCTTTATATCCTATCATATTAAATCCATTTCCTTGCTTTTTGTAAAGCTTTTATTTGTCTTTGTTGTTCTTGTATTGCTTTTACTAATACGGGTACTACTTTAGCATAATCCACAGTTAAAAACGATTTATCTTCATTTAACCCTTCTCGTTCTTTCACTAATTCTGGAATAACTTTTTCTACCTCTTGAGCTATAAATCCTACATCATGAGTGTTATTATGTTTTCTATCCCAATCAAAATCAACAGCTCTTAATTTTAAAATATCTGATAAGCCGTATTTAGTATCAACAATATTTCTTTTTAATTTTCTATCTGAACCAATAGATGTTGAATAAGCTATAACATCTTGGTCGCAATGAACATTGCCATTGCTTTTAACTCTCATTCTTTCTACTACAGCACTACCACTATACGTTGAAAATTTTAACTCATAACTACTTTCTGATATAGTTGCATTGCCATTAGCCCATGTAAAGCCATAACCAGCAGACATATATTGCCAGCTATCCCAAACTGTAAAATTTTGAGGATTTTGACTAGTGTGTCCTATTGTAAGCTTCCCAGGTATATATAGGTTACCATTACCTTGTAAATTCATTATTGTTGTGTCATCATATCTTTTCCATACTTGACAATAATTACTACTATTGGCACCTGCTCTTACATAAACACCGTAACCGTTACTAGCAACATTGTAAATATCTAAAACAGAATTTGCAGATAAAGTGTTGCTGCTACTTTGAATTATTTTACTAGTTGTTCCACTAAAAGATAAATTCCCGCTAGTAACTGTTAGCTCACCAAAAGAAGTATTATCATAAGCCATAAATGAACCAGTGTTAGCAAAAGCCATTGATCCTAATTCTCTTTTACCGATTACATTGCTTCCATTTATCATAACAGCAGTTGCTTCAGAAGACTGGTCACTTAAACTGCTAAGTGTCAATCCTGTAAAAGTTGGTGCATTACTTGTCCCTATGCTTTGCCCTATAGAAACAGTAACCTTATCTGTGCTACCAACTACTGTGCTTACACCTGTTCCACCTTCTATGTCAAGCGTATTACCATGAGCTATAGTTTGATTGCTTCCACTATCTGCAGTTAATGTAAATGTAGTAAGTTGATTTGTATTAGTGTCAGTATTAAGAGCATTTAAAGTTATAGTGTGTACATTATTACTAGTACTTACTGAACCTGTACCATAGCTTCCTTCTTGCGTAACAATTTTTATTATTTGTGCGTCACTTACTTCAATATCAGGAAATAAATTAAAATCAGACATAAAGCTACCTGTAGATTTAATAGCTGCTGTATGCTGTGTTACACTACTTTCTGATATTCTAGCATCTACAAACGTACCTTGATTTATTTTACTTGTAGCTAATGCTGGTATTTGACTTGCTTGTAATCCACTTATATCTGAAACTACAAATGCAGTATTAACAAAAGCAGTTCCATTGTGTCTTAAATAATGACCAGCAGAAGGACTAGAAGTAGCCATATCGGTTAAAGTATTTGTACTAGCACTGGATATATACTGTCCAAGGTTAAGCATTGTTTCTAGCTGACTTAATGTTATTTCTTCTACATTACCAGTACCAGCTGTATCTCTACCTAAAAATGTATCAGTATTAATTTGTTGAAGCTTGGCATAAGTTACAGCATTATTAGTTATTTCTGCTGTATTTACAGCGTTATCAGCCATCATAGAGTTTTCTACTGCATTAGTAGCTATTGTAGCGTTTATTGTAGCAGAGCCACTACCACCAGTAATGTCTCCAGTAAAACTAAAATCCGTAGCATTATCATCTACATATTTTTTAGTAGCTAAATGTAAATCATTACTGGGGGCAACACTTGTTGGTGCAGCAGTAAATGGAACAGTTCCATCAGGTTTAATATAAGTTTCAGTAGAGCTAAAATTTATAGTTTCATCTTGCCCAGCATCATTGTTATCAGAAAACAATAACTCACGCTTAGCCCAACCATCACCAAACTTACCTTCAATAAAATATTTAGTACGATCTACGTCTTTAAATAATCTTATGTCACCATCTTTACCAGACGCACCGTCTCTGCTTTCTACTCCAGATTTATTATTTACTGCCTTTATTATATCATTAATATCATCGTACACCTGAGACCAAGCACGTTCATTCGATGATACCGATGGAGCTCTTTTAGATTTTAAATCAGACATTATCTAGGGCTTCGTTTTGTTCTAAATAATATCCCTACAGCACCGCATTCATCTCCAGCAGTATTAGAGTCTAACCTTACCTTGAGATTTGTTGCTTTTTGATTAACATCCATTCTATAAGTACCTCTAACTTGAGTATTAGATACTTGACTTCCAGCAGAAGGTTTGCTGCTATTTATAGTATAATTAGCTTTAATCCTAGAAGGTAACAATATTTTTTTAATACTTTTTTGCTGAGTATCGTTACCCATTGTTAAATCTTTAGATACCCAAGTCCATTGTCTTTTAGTGCTAGCGTGTCCTAAAAATTGAATAATAGATGTTCCATTACTTACATTTATAGTATTATCATCTAACGTATAAGAACCTTTAGGTTGTGCTGTACCTTCAGTGTCTCCAAATGATAGCAAATCCCATCTTTTTCTTGGTATGTTCCATGCCCAGGCATAAAAATTATTACCTGTTTTAAACGTAAAATATACGCTTCTACGCTTAGCATCATACATAGCCCTAGTATAGTAAGAGGTATCCCTGTTTTGCCAAGAATATGTAGAGTCACCTCTTACTATAGCTTCGCCTATTGGTTCTGCTGATTGTCCATTATGCTGATATATATTATTGTTATCAGCAAAAAATAAACCAAAGTCAGTAGAAACAATGGCATCATCATTTAGGCAGCCAACGCCTTCGAAGATATCCTCGATATATAAATCATTACCACCACGTATTCTATAAGTATTTGACTTATCAAATGCAAATACTCTTCCAGCAAAACTTATTAATGCTGTAGGAACTGTAGGTAGTTTAATAAAATCTACCACCCAATCAAACACATCAAACTTTCCAACCTTAGATACAAAGATATAGGTGCTTGCGTCATCGATATAACCTTCGTGAGCACAGTTGCCTATGTAATGTTGATTATTTAGTTGAGTTGATAGTGAGTAATTGGGTAGTGTAGCTTCTATACTTTCAGGTAGTCCAGATTCTGCTTCATACGAAGCTCCTTTTGTACCTGTGTCAATTATTGTTTGAGTTTTTCCAGATGTTCCAGAATCAGCCCATCCTGATGCAAATGTTAAAAATTTGACAAGCCTGTATACTGACACAGGTGCAGTAGCACTAGAAGCTGATGACTCAGCTCTATAAATTTTTATTCCAGAAGCTCTGTCAGGTATTTGAAATTTATCATTAATGGTTATAGCTATACTTGTATTAGTAGTTGTTCCTGCATCTATAACAGTTTCTAAAGAAGGATTAGATTCTTGATATCCATCATACATCATACTAATTTTATAAAAATATGTATATCCATTCTGAAGTTCTGACGTAGTGCTTGAAACATCGCTAGCTGCTAAACTTATTAAACTATTATCTTTAAAAAATACCCAACTACTTGCACTTGTAAATGTTTTTGGAAGCTTATCCATTCCAGATGTTCCTGATTGTCTTAACAATACAAAGTTTGTACCATCTGCTGAATAAGTACTTCCTGTTGATGCAGTGCTTGAAACATATCCAAAATGAACATTAACACCTAATCTATTTATTTGACCAGATGGTGCAACATCGTATAGTATTTCTTGGGTAGGCCCTGTAGCATTGTTTGCAACTAAATGACGAACGTTGTAGGGGCTACTACTACCATCAGAAGAAGTCCAACTTGTAGCTAGATCAACAGATAGCTTTTGTACAGCATCTCCTTTTGTTAAATATATTTCACTAGGATTTGTACTAAGACTATCTACTCCAATACTAGTTATATCACAAGTAGTGAAAGCCTGGATTCCTTGTTCAAAATTAGTTGCAGTTCCATTAGCATTATTAGGATGATATACATTTGTTATTGGAACAAAATCTCCACCAGAATTATTTGTTCCAGCACTATGGTTATTTTTAATTCTATGCAAAGCTAAGGTTATAGGTTTAGTTACAGATTCAACTTTAGCAAGATTATCCGCACCTGTTATATCATCTCCATCTCTGTTAAGCCATCTTACAGCATAATAATCCCCAGCTCCGCCTTCTGTATTCCCACTGTTTTCATACCTAGCTAGCCAATATATAGCAGCATTATCGTTAGTTTTTAAAAGACTCCTGGGGAATGTTTCTTGAATACTATTAGTAGTAGGATTTATATCATTTGCATCAAAAGCACCAAAGCTATCTTGCTCAAATTCAACCCAAGTTCCAACAGTATCTTTATCGCCTCCTTGCATATTAGGCATCATATTTGTAGGAGTTACTGTAGCACTACTACCACTATCTGTAATTTTAAATAACAACTTAACACCAGAATCTGTATTTCCAGTAGCAGGTCTTTTAGTATCGTAATGGCAAGCAAGCCATATAGTGCTTCCTGTGCTTGTATATTCTATATCTGTATAATTACTTCCTGAAGGCCCAGCGTAAGTTCCTAAAGTATAAGTTACTGCTTTTGTGCTTAAATCTGATGTTGCAACTTTGTAAACTATTCCATCCCCAACTTTATCTAAAACAAATAAATTTCCACTACCATCAGTACAAATTGATCTTAAATTTGAAAACGTTCCTAATATAGAAGTAGATACAGCACTTCCTCCGCTAGCATCATTAGAGCCATCAAGTTTCCATATTTGAGTACCACCAAGCTCTATTCCATATATATGACCATCGCTTCCACCTTTAACTACTTTATACATAAAAGGAACAGATGAAGGATACTTTACTTCAGCATCTTCAACTATAAGTTTTTTTGCACTTTGAGTCAAACCTTTATGATTAGTATAGCCAGCCCATTTAGGTTTATTGGTAAGTCCTAACCCCACATGAACTTCTTTATTATTATTTTCCATAGCAACATTATCAAGAGGAGTATCTTGAAATGTTATTCCATTGTTTACAGAAAAAGGAGTAGAACTTGGGTCTAGTATTGGATTTGTGTTTTGAGCATCTTGTATAAAATGAAGTTTGTTTGTATCGTCTTCCCAAGCTACAACATCTTCACTTATGTTTCCAGAGCTATCAGCTCTTTTAATTACTGTAGCTTTATCTATGTCTACAGTAGCAGTAGAACCACTAGAGCTTCCATTTTTTGAGGTTTTAGTTACATTAATAGGTGCTCCTTGTAAAGCACCATCTTTGTGAACACAATCAAGGTTTATAGAAAAACTGGCAGACTGCTCAGGTGTATCCGTAGCATCAGGAGTGGTAACTGTACCATTCTGAAATTTATTTATCTCAAGCAGTTGTTTTGCCATTATAATATACCTTCTCTTAATTGCCTAATTAATAATTCTAAATCTTCGCTTGTAAATTGTCCTTTTAATGGAGATTTTCTTTTAGCAAGTGGGCCCAATCCTTCTAAATTAGGTTTGCTTTCAAATCGAGATAATTTAAAAGGCATATTTCCTTTTAATCCAGTTTTATCTTTGATCCACCTGTCTAAATAAAGCTTGTATTTTTTATTAAAATCAGCATTCACATTCCATTGTCTAGTATTTAGTTTATATATATCTTTAACTTTTTGAGCAGTTTCAGGACTATCAAAAGCTTTTTGCACATTAGACTTAACATATTTTTGATTCCAGACTCTAGCTGCAACAGCTCTTGAAGCTCTTGGGTTTCTAGCTAAAGCTCGTGCTATATATGCTGCCTTACTAATCATTTTTATCCCTCTATAAGCTTACCCCACAATGAAGTCTTACCTTCTATGATGTTTATTACATGCACTGTAAATAAACCTTTATCAAAGTAATCTACCACTGCAAAGGCATGTGCCCAGTTGTGTTGTCTACCGCCAAGCCAAGCATTCTTTTCAGATGTCATATCTTTTAAACATCCTATTGACCAAGCAGATTTTACTCCGTCAAGGTGAGTTACACTACTCTGTTGTAAGTCATGATGATGTCCATACATTACATTAGCACCTAATCTAATTAGATGGTTTCTAGTATGTTGTACACCAGCAAAATGATGACCGTGATAATAGTTTAAACTACCCATCTTTAGATACTTACCAGCAGGATAATACTTGTATCCTCTTTCATCAATCTTTAATGCTTTTTTGCATTTGTATTGAGTAAGATAAGGGTTTTCCATCACAAATCTATCTAACCATTCATCATGATTTCCTTGTGTAAAGTATTTCTCTTTACAGTTTACCTTATCAAGAGCTTCATCTATTCTGTCAAGCCCTTTATTTACTTCA
>Ga0209232_1000424_pt1 | contig 25998 bp, 29 predicted proteins | sample ETNvirenome_2_60_FD_184066 | JGI IMG/M metagenome (GOLD analysis project Ga0209232, IMG submission 184066) | Marine viral communities from the Pacific Ocean - ETNP_2_60 (SPAdes) (version 2) | ecosystem: Environmental > Aquatic > Marine > Oceanic | place: Pacific Ocean | collected 2013-06-22
TTAATGAAGAAGGAACAGACCCTAAATATATTGATTCGCTAACTAAGTTAGCAAAAGAAATTCGTGAGAGTCTAAAATATCTCATGGAGTTTAAGGGTAAGTTAGTTCACAAGAGACAAGACACAATTATAGTTCATCAAATGCAAATTGTAAAGGAAGTTCTTGCACAAAACCATCCTGAAGTTTGGTTGGATGTTAGAAATAAAATGCAGGAGAAGTTACAATGAGTTGGACATCTGTATTAAAAAACGAAGATGAGAAAACAACTCAATCTAAGTTACCTAAAGAATTAATCCCTGAAGGTGCTACTGTTGCTACAAGACCTATAGAAGAATGGTTCAAAGGAAAACCAAAGAAAACTAAACCTGTAGATAATACAAAAGGTACAACACAAACATCATTAGGAGATTTTGAAAAAGCAGAAAAACCTCCTGCTAAATATTGGGATAAGCAGATTAACATTCTAATGTTGTCAGATAATAAAGCAGGTATTGAACAACTTATTCAAGGTGTTAAAGATAATAGTACAGATAACAAAGGGTATGAATATAATAGAGAAGAAATATTACGAGCAGCAGGTCGTCAAATTAAACAAGCCGGAGATGAAGATGAAAAAGAACTTGTTCAGATGATATTAGATGGGATACCGAAAAAAACTATGATAGATAAACCTGTTATGAAAAATAATATTCAATTAATATTAGATGGTAAACATGATGAAGCGTTAGAATATTTTGATGCTAACGAAAGACAACGGAGAGAACTTAAGGTATGGGATGAAAAGAACGAAAATAAATTATCTGAATATCTAAAAGATAAACCGGAACTTGCTGCACAATTAAAATTTAAACTTCCACAAAAGGAAGAAGATTTGAAAGTTAAAGTAGATGAAAGTAAATTAACTCCTACATTTTTGGTAGAATATTTAACATTTTTATATAAAGTAGGAGAACCTAACATACCGTATATTCCTAAAAAATATTCAAAAATTATAGGTAAGAGAACAAACGCTGCATTAGAATGGATTATGGAAAATCCTAATTTTAACCCATCAAAGTTTCCGAAAATAGGAACAACAAAACAAAGCACACAACAAGAAGCAGTAATTAATATGTTAAGAAATAATATTTTTATTGATGAGGATTCAGAATTTATAGAAGATGCTGGAAAAAATGTTTCGGAAATAATACAAGACTTATGGGATGATTCTAATAATAGTCCTACTACATTTAGAAAATTAATATCAGAGCATCCAAATAATGTTGCTTTAGAAAATGAATTTAAATCTAGAATAAGTGGAGCAGAAAAAGTAGATTATAGTATTCCTAAAGAAGATTATGATGCATTAGTATCTGTAAAGGATGGTGATTTAAATGAAAAAGAACTTAAACTCTTAGAAAAATATTTTACTGATATAGATACATTTGAAGTATTAGGTTATTATGAACAATATAAATCTGAAATAAATCGTATGAAAGATAATCGTAGTGGAGGGATGAGAGCAGCCTCTATAGAGGATGGTAAAAAACTAATAAGATTATTTGGTAAACAAGGGGGTGCTAAGACTATTTCATTAGATACTGTTGATACAGATGAAGATGCACTTGAATCTTATTTAGAATTAGCAAGAAAAACTGATGGTGCTAATATGTTTAAGTTAGATAATGTTAAAACACAATCAGCAACTCTTCCTAGTGTTATACGTGTTTTAGGTAGAATTGAAATGGTAAGTTTAGGTGGAGCAGATAGTTTACCTAGATTAGTTAGAAAATATGGTAAAAATTCTACTGAGGAAAATGAAACTAAAGTACGAGAGGCATTGTCTCAATCAAACTATAATAAAATAAGAGAGGTTTTCTTAGAAACAATGAGGAAAAGTATTGTAGACTATATGGGTAGTGGAGACAAAAGTATACTACACGGTAAGAAGAAAGAAGAACCTTATAATTGGGTAAAAGCGAGGGTAGGAAATGACAATTAAAAAAGAGAATATTGATGAAATAAATAAGGTTCAAGTTTTTTCTACATTGCTAAAAGAAGGTATGAGTGGAGTTGTATCTTATCTAGGTAAAGTTAATGTTGCTCAAGAAGATATTAGATTAACTGCTGATAAACTTAGAAAGAATTTTACAAAGGAAATGTTGTTCAATTTTCTAATAACAGATTCAGCAAGTAATAAAGAAGACACATCTGTATTACTAAGAAAAACCAAAGATGGATATACATTACAACCACATATTTTATCTGAAGCATTAGATAGTGAAGTACAACAAGTTCTAAATGATTACATGCGTAAAGAGTATCAAGGATTTAAGGCGATTAGACCGGAAGGTATGACAAGTAAAATGTTAAGATTTGTTATTTCACAGTTAAAAGAAAAAGAGGCTTTTGGTCGTCAAACCAAAGAAACTCTTGCTGATGTAGAATCACAAGATAAAGAGTCTGCGATAGAAAGAGGAGAATCAGCCGGAATAAATAGAGTTCTAAGTAATTTTAAAATGCGAGGGTCATCTACGAAATATAATTTAGAAAATGCAAAAGAGGCTATAAATAGAGGTATTAGTATGGTAACTACTTATACTAAACGTGAACTAAATGAATGGAAGCGAACTTTAGAGGCTGCTCCAACACAAAACATGCGAAGTCTTCTTGAACCATTTTTACAAACGATTGATAGTAGACTTTCTAAAGATAGTACTGAATATGTCAAGGGTGTAGAATTAGATGCAGACATGTTAATAGGAAAATTAGATTTAAAATTTTTATCAAGAAGAGAAGATATCTACAAGTATTGGCAAGGTATTGATGAAAAGTTTGAAGATGTTGTAAATACTGTTAAAGAATTTAAACAAGGACTAAAAGAAATAGAAACTACTAATGATAAATTAAAAGAAGTAATTCAAGATTTTATAGAAATCGCAGATAGAGTAGAATCAAATGAAAATGAATATAAATATATTTTAGAATATGATGGTAAAACTATGAAAGATTGGGTAAAAGGTAGAGACAAAGTTCAAGTTTTGTTTGAAACATTTTTAGATAGTCTTGATAGAAAAGGTGCAGATGTAGAATTAGATAGACAAAGAGATGAACTTATTCAAGAGTTAGGGTTAGATTCTAGTGTATCCAATGAAGAATTAGGACTTGAAGGTCGTCAACTTGCTACTCGTACAAGTATGACAGATAAAGAAACAGGTGAAAAAAGAGAATTTATAGAAATGGATGCTATTCGTGCTAAAGAAGAAAATGTACAAGCATCTAGATTAGGTAAGAAATTAGGTAAATTACATGAAACAACTAAGGTTGACCCCTTGTTTTATTATGTATATGCAGGTGAAAATAAAAATAGAAATGAATATTCAGCATGGGCAGAGTGGCCTATTTTTAGTAAAGAAGTTAAGAGAATTAAGCAACAAATGAAAATATTGGGTACAAAGTTTGTTGTAGAGATAGATGATGAAATTGAAGACTATGTTAACAAACTAGGACAACAAGCAGTAGTAACAGGAATGAATAAATATTATCTTCCTGCTTCTGAAAGAATTTTAGATAGTGGAATTATACAAACAGAAGATAATGATAAAATTAATGAAATGGAAAATCTAAAAAATATTGGTGAGTTTTTAGAAACAATTAGTAAATTTTTATCTAGTGGTGCAGATTTAGATAGACTTGCATCTCCTACTACAACAAGTGAAAAAGGTACACAAGCACAAGAAGCCCCACAAATGATTTCTGCTACATTTGGTCGAAAAGATAGACAAAATTTCTTAGCAGAAATTAAAGAATTATCAAATGAACATGAAGCCATGATGCAAGCAATTATAGAATATTATATTACACCTATGACCTCTAGATTCAAACCATTCGATGATAAAATAGAATTTGCAAACAGTAGATTAATTCAAATTTTAACTAATGCAGAAAATATACGAAAGGATAATTCTTTCTTTACTTTGTTAGCAATGGAAGCAGAATTTGGCTCTTTACTATTAGATGAAACAGAATTGGAAAAACTTGTAGTTGCTTTAGAATTTGTTACCACACCTGCTAATAAGGACTTTAAAGAATTAAGAAAACAATTAGATGGACTTCAGACATTATCTGTGGAAATTTTAGGAGGACTTGGGGGTAATTTCAAAGAAGATTCTAAAGTTGAATTAGGTGCTTTCTTGAATAATATTATCACTAAAAATAAACTAAATGATGTAACATGGAAGAATAAAAAAACAGAAGAGTGGAAGGAACTATACAATCCACAAAAAGTATATCCATTAGAAGGAATAGAATCACATTTAAGAAAAAATCAAAATGCATATTCTACAGATGAAAGATATAAAGCATTAATGAAAAGATTCTTTTCTGCTATAGATGATATGAATATAGTTAAATCTGAAGAAGAACTAAAACTTTTAGATGCTCATGACACTATTAGAAAAATGATGGATAAACCTGTATATTATAATACTTCAAAATTAGATAATTATAATCATGTTAATACTGCTATTAGTATATTAAAAGAGGAATATCATGTAGATGTTTCCGTAAATGATATTGAACAAATTGTAACAAAAATAGATTCTATGGAAAATATAAGTAAGACACATGGCATTCCTGTAGAAAGTGTGTATTATCTAAAGGCTAATTTCAGGTGATATAATGGCTGAATTTCAGATAAAAGGACCATTTCGTGAAAATGAAGTAGTGGATATTTTTGCAAAAGAAGGCATACAATATAAAACAAGAAATGAAAGATATAAACTTCTAAATGATACAATGTTCGAAAAAACCAATGGTGGTTATTGGATATCATTTAGTAAAGATAAACCTATTGCAGTACAAGGAATTGGTTTACATAATGGAATATATTTATTGTTAGGATTAGTTAGTCATGGTTCTGATTATGCAGGTAAATTAGATACAAGTGATACAAGAGGTGCAGGTTCAGCAGTTAGTAATAAAGTAATAGAATTACACGGAGACAGACCAATAGTAGGAATGGCTAAACCTGCGGGGAAAAAATTATTTTCTAAGGTTGGTTTCAAAGATATAGATATAGAAAATGGTAGTGTAGTAGGACAGGATGATATTCCCGAAGACGTAAAAAATTTGATAGAATCAATATATGCTAAAGGAGTTATTCCTAATGAAGTTGCTCCTATAAGAAAACTGTATTTTAAACCTATATCTAATTGGTTTTACATTATGCAGAGGAGATAAGATGGAAGTTAGCGGTATAGATTTTATGTCTGATATGGACATGGAACTATCTAAAAATTCGTTTCCATATTTTTTTAAAAATGTATTAGGATGGGATTTTGCTGAACATCAAGAAGAATGGTTTGGACTAATGAATAAAACACAAAGAAGTGTAATCATATGTTCTAGAGGGCATGGAAAGTCAGTCTTCATGCATAGTTGGGTTGTTTGGAATCTCATCTTCCAAGAGCCACCATATCAGATGCTATATATTTCATCTAACCAAAAACAGACTCTTGTACATATGAGAGAAATAGATAGATATTTTAATCACCCTGCTCTTAAAAGATTTAAACCTACTAGAGGATGGGCTATCGGTAATATTCAATTAACAAATGGGAATCAAATATTGGAACGTTCCGTTGGTTCACAGATTCGTGGTCTTCATCCTCAAGAAATTATTATTGACGACCCTTTGAAAGAATTTAGTTTATCTGCTATTCAACGTGTTACAGATTGGTTTTTTGGAGACATGATACCAACACTACATCATACTGCTAAGTTAAGAATGATTGGTACACCCTTTACTTATACAGATATTTTTGCACAATTAGAAGAAAATGAGGCTTATACTGTAAATAAATATCCCTGTCTAAATTCATTAAATGAACCACTTTGGCCGGCAAGATGGGATTATGAATCATTAATGCAAAGAAAAGCAGAAATAGGTTCTTTGAAATTTACAAGAGAATATCTTTGTGTTCCAATTTCTACAGGTACGGCACTGTTCAATCCTGAGTATATAGAAAAATGTAAGAACAAAGATTACATTTTAAAGTTAGGAAATAGAAGAGAGAAAGGATATAGATATTATGTAGGTGTTGACCCTGCTATCTCAACTGATGGTGACTACAATGTAATCACAGTTTTAGAAGTAGATGAAAATCAAAATAAAACTATTGTTCATATTGATAGAGCGAAGAATGTAGAATTTAGAGAAAATATAGAAAAAATTCGTATTGTTGGGAAGATATTTCAACCGGATAAAATATTCTACGAGACCAATACTTTTGCAAAAGCATTTACTCAAGAATTACGAAATGTATCTGATTTAAATGTACATGATTTTAACACTACTAGAAGAAAGAAACAAGAGATTATTTTAAACTTACAAATGAATATAGAAAATCAAAAATTACATTTTCCTTACGGTGATACTAATAGTAAGAAAATTACAAACATGTTAATAGAAGAATTATCTATGTTTAGTATAACAGAATCAGGTAGATTTGAGGGTGTTGGAGCACATGACGATTTGGTTATGAGTTTAGCATTAGCCAATGCTGCAAGTCAATCAGCAAATGAAACCTTTATCTTGTTAGATGACATGGATATATTCAATTCGACCCAAAAGCCTGTTAACTTGATGGCAAGTGGAGTGACAGGGTTGAATCTTTGAGGTGTGTCTGAATGAGTGAAAAAGGTAACAGACTTCGTGAAGCAGCAGACCTTGCTGACCAAGAACAAGAGTTAGTTGATAGACAGAAAGAAATAACTGACCAAATGAAAAAAAATTGGTTGAAGGAACAACGAGTTTCTAGTCATTTTGATGTGGAAAAAAGGTTTGCCGCAGAGTATCAACTATCATTATCAAAGGCTAGAAAAGAACTTTCTACTAATGTAAAAAAATTACAAGTAGAAGACAATGATGTACCATCTTTAATTAAACAACTTAGAAAATATAGAAGAACATTGAAGGGTGAAGAAAAAACAGCCATTACAAATTCAATTGATAATCTAATAAAAGCCTATGCAGAACACTTAGATAATACAATAGAAAATGCTTATTGGATAAGTAAATATAAACCTCTTGTAAAAGAAATGACTTGTGATGAAGATACACTAATTAAATTATCATATGTTACAGATGAAATAACAAGAAGAGAAATGATAGATAGTTTGTGTAAATATTGGGAAGCAAAATTAGATAGACAAGGTTTATCATTCAACAAAGATTATGCGAGATTATCTAAACAAATGGTTGTTAATAAAAAAGCATTCAAAAAATCTCTAAAAGATTACATGTTAGGGGTAAGTCCTAAAGATATTATTAAACAGGAAATACTGAAAGCAGTATGTGAAGAAAATGGTATATCTTCAAGGCAGATACATGAAAGACTTCCTTCAAATTTATTCAAAAAAACCTCTCCTTCTATTATTTCAAAAATGGCAACAAGTATGAATATTACAAATGTTGATGGTGCTTTCTACAAAATTCATGATGATATTAAAAAAGATATTTATGCATACACTGCTGCATTTATAGATTCAGATGGTTATATTACTATGGATAAAAATTACAATCCTAGAGTTGGTTTGATAGCCACAGGAGAAAGAGGTAAAGCATTCATGATGGAAATGCACAAATCATTAGGTTGTGGTAGATTACATTTAGACCAAAAATCTCCACAAGCAACAAGACCAGTAAATAGATTAAATTTTTATTCGGGTGATGACGTAGTTAAAATTTTAACAAAGTGTAGACCACACTTTAGAATGAAAGGAGCAAATGCAGATATTTTATTAGAGTTAATTCGTATGAAAAAATCATATAAAAAAGAAGATTGGTACACACAAAGAAAGGAAGAATTATTTCAACTTATGAAATATGAAAACCACAAGGACCACGTAGGATATGATTTTTCTCAATATGGAATAGACCCTACAACTGTAGCCAAATTACATAACAATTGTAAAATGTCTTTAATGGATAAGTTAGACTACGAAAACATACAAAAGGAGAACTGAACACATGGTAGAAGAACAACGTACTTTTAGTATTAGAAATTTATTTAGGAGAACTACTCCAAAACCCGCAGACAGACAAGTATACAATATGGGTATTCAAGAAAGAAATAGTTCATATCTATTAACATCACCAATTATATATCATCTTGCACATAATTCTACAGTAGTAAGAACTTGCACTACTCAACTAAAACAAGAAGTATTTAGAAGAGGATATACATGGGAAGAATCATTTCTAAGAAAATGTACAGAATGTGGCAAAGAACATAAAAGTCCTGTTTCTAAATGTAGTAATTGTGGTTCTATAAATTTAGAAAAAGCAGATGAAAATCAATTAAAATATGCTAAGAGTTTATTGGGAGGATATGTAAACAAGGCAGAGCAAATGTTCATTGATGTTCTAAAAGAAATGGAAGATGACCTTAACATTATGGATGATGCTTATCTTGTAATGGTTAAAGAATACTTTATGGATAATAATGGTGATATTCGTATGCATAGAATCAAAGAAATATATCGTGGCGACCCCGTAACTATGCATATTTATTCAAATGAATTAGGAGAAAGAGGTGTTGACGGATATACTTGTTTAAGACATAGAACTATGTTAGCAACGAATCCTAGTGATATGTGTGAAACATGTGGTTGTGAATTACATCCGGTACATTATGTTAATAGAGTAAACGGTGATGAACAATATTTTGTTAAAGGTGAAGTATTGCATTTCAGTAAATATTCTCCTTCAAGACTATATGGTATGTCTCCAATAATTACATTGTGGAATCAAGTTACTACATTAACTGCAATGGAAAACTATGTCAATTCTTCTTATACAAAGGCAAGAATGCCAAAAGGATTGTTAGCCGTACAAACTAGAAATATGGATTCTATGAGGTCTTTTTGGAGAAGTGTAAAAGAGAAAATGGAAACAGACCCACACTTTATTCCTGTTATGGGTATTGAATCTGAAAATGGTAAAGGTTCTATTGAATGGGTTAAATTTATGGATAGTCTAAAAGAAATGGATTATATACAAGTTAAAGAAGACTTACGTGACAGAATATCTGCCTTTTATGGAGTAAGTAAAATCTTTATGTCTGATAACTCTGCAAGTGGAGGTTTGAATAATGAAGGTATGCAAATACTTGTTACTAATCGTGCAGTAGAAATGGCACAAACAGTATGGAATAATTATGTATTTCCTTTTATTACTAAAGAATTTGGTATAACAGATTGGGAACTAAAATTACCTCCTTCTGAAGAAGAAGATGAAATCGCTAAATTACGAAAAAGAGAGATAGAAGTTAATGTTGCTGCATCAATTAAGAACTTAGGATTTGAAGTTAATATGGATGATGAAGGTAGATTTACTTTTGTTAAACCTCCTCCACCTCCTCAAGAACAAGGACCAGTTGAAGAAGAAATGGTAGAAACAGACCCTTACGCAGGAACTAATATTGATGCTAGTCAAATGGGTCAAATGATGGAAGCAGGTATGGGAACACCTACACCACAAGAGAATCCAAACCCCACAAAGAATAAGGCTCGTAATAGTGTCGGGCCTGATAAGAGATTTAGTGGACTACCTGCTGAAGCAGGAAATAGGAATGTAGACAGAAGAACAGAATAGGTGAAATATATATGAGTGATGAATGGTTTAATACTTTAAAAAGAGAAGAGGTAGAGAAAGTTTTACCTGCTTTAGCAGTAGCAGGAAGGGCAGGTTTGGCTGCTGCTAAAACACCAATGGGTCAAGCGGCTATTGGTGCAGCAGGAAATTTCGCTAAAGATAAACTAAAACAAAGAGTAGAACAACAAAAGAAAGACCTAGAAGAACAAAAAAGGTTAATGGATGAACAAAAAAGATTACAACAAGAGCAAGAAAATTTAACTAAAAAATTAGTAGGTAATCAAAAAAAATTAGATAAAGACGGTGATGGAGACATTGATGAAAAAGATTTCAAACAATTAAGGGAGGAAAAAAAATGAGCGAAGATAAAGGTGTAAGACAATTGGAAAGAGAACTAAAAGAAGCAAGAATACGTGAGAAAAGTATAGCAGATGCAAGGATAGAAAAAAATAGAGATTTTACTGTTGGTGTCGCTAAACCTATTGAAAATCACAGACCTGCACCTAATAGTGCTGAAGTGCCAAATGCAATACTATTACCAAAGAAAAGAAAAAAGCAAAGTGAAAATATACCATTTTAAGGTGAGAGTATGAGTTTTATGGATATATTAAAGGCGAGAGAAATTGACCCTATTTTATATGAAGAAGCAAAAATACTTAGAGTTTCAGAAAAAGAAATTAATGAAGCATATGATTATTTTGACAGAGATGAAATGAAGGAATTAATTTCTGCAAATATAAAGGGAGTAAAAGAAAATACTAACCCTTTATCGTATAAGTTTGAAGACATGAATGCAGCAAAAATAATGTTTCCAAGAATAATGCGAGAACTTATTAGTAATTTAAGCGTACTAAACATACTAAGAGTAGTAGATTTAGCACAGAAAAATAAAAATCCTTTTACTGAAAAGGACATAGATGCTCTTGATAAGATAAAAGATATATTACAAAGATTAAGTTTTTTTGGTGAAGATAAAACGATACAAAGTAAAAAGAAAAAACCTCGACCAACAAAGGAAACGTTGCCAATAAAGTTATTAGAAAAAGCATTTGTATCTATTGCGGCTAACGGTTTTAGAGAAGATAGTGAAGATATACAAAATCTAAAGGATGCTAATATTAAAAGTGCTATATCTAAAATACAAGATTTCTTTTTGGATGGAAAACCATTCAAACAATTACATTCAGTTTTATTAGAAAATACTGAAGCAGAATGGGATGCTTCAACCGAAAATTGGATGTATGATGGTAAAATCGCATATAGAAAATATCAAGATAAAGATAGTAAAGATGTGTTTATAGAATTACAAAAGGGTTTAGGTTTAGATACGATATCAAGAAAAGAAGTATCTAGTAGCAGAGAGTCATTAATGGAACACTTTGACTTAGGAGATTATGAAAAACTCATAGAAGAAATAATGACAATAGTTCCTAAAACATCAGAAGAATATTCTGAACAAGAAGAAAAATTATTATTTACTACTAAATATAATAAATTAGAAAGTGCATTAATTGAAATAGCAATGGAAACTATAGAACTACAAGACAAGTTGGAAACTCACAGAAGAAGTCCTCCAAAAAGAGAATTAGATTCTGTAGAAAAATATTTAGATGTAGCAGAATTTTTGATTGCAGTATTGAAATTAAGAGGAGACTACATGGCCTTACCTCAAATAGAAGACCCCTTAGAAGATATAGACGTTCCTAGAAACGTTAATTTAGATAGGAGTTTTCCCGAACTCGAAAGTGCCGCATACAATTATATGAACAAAACGAATGTAAGAAAAAAGTTAGGTGAATAAAGAATGGATTGGTTCGAACTAGTTAAAGAAGATAGAGGTCTTGTTGCTAAGTTAGAACCTAAACAAAAAAAGAGAATCAAAAAACTATTACAGGCTGCTGAACCAACAGAGTTTATGGGTCAAGAAGTAACTAAATTAACTGATTTGATTTCAGAAATGAAGTCATTAGATTTAGTAAAGTCTGATAAGGTATTAAGGAAGAAATTAGAAAAATATGACGAAAGTAACTTAGACTTAGTAGCCACCGCATCTAAACTAAGGAAGGGTTACGAGACTCTTTACAATCAATTAAGAACAGTAGTTTATCCAAAAAAGAAGGGTGATTTAGAATGAGTTGGAAAGATATAGTAAAGAATGACTCAAAAATGTTTGAAAATATGAAAGAAGAAATAAAGTTTAATTTAAGATATATGGGTCAAACTGAATCTCTGTTATCTACCTTTTCGGAAGGCGATGATACTACATATCAAAATATTAGAAAGGAAATCAATGAAATAAATAAGAGTTTAAGAAAAATAGAAGATATTATCAAATCTACATATAAATCTACATATACACGAAATGATAGAAAACCTAAAAATTCCGGTGAAGTTTCAGACCAAGAAGCATATGAACAAGATAGAGCAGATGTCGCAGGTAGCAGACAACAATAGGTGATTTAGAATGAATTGGAAAGATACTTTAAAATCTCATTGCGGAACAGAAAAATCTAACCCAATGGATAGGGTTACAACAACAACTTCTACAGGACAAGATGAAGAAGCCGCTAAAAGAACTAAAGATGATGAAAAGGAATTGTTAGCAAGAATATTAGAACGTAATAAGAAAGCGAGAGAGAGTTAGAATGAATTGGAAAGCATTTTTAAAAGAACGAATACAAGAGAAAGTCATAGCATACAAGGAGGAACAGATATGAGCGATGAAAATAATGAAATGTTACTGTTACTAAAAGAGTTAGTGAATAAAGTAAAAACCTTAGAAGACGCAGTATACAATAAAGATAATCTGCTGATGAAATCAGGTTTTGTTGTAGTAGATAGTCCTAGTCCGTCAATGCAAACTGATAATAATCAAATGACAGGAGATAAAATCGCAAAGATGGATTGGTCGGATATACATAATATAATGGAAACAATAGAGGGATAAAATGAATCAGTTAGAATTAATACAAGAAGCCATAGAAAAAGCAAAAGCCGTTTTAGAAGATAGTCAATTTGCTAGGCTTCATGATTCTGAAGGTGACGAAATAAAAGTAAAAAGACCTCCAAAAAATCCTAAAGAAGAAAAAATAGATATGCCTAAAGATGCAAATAAAGAAATGATTAAATCAGCAGAAGAAGACTATAAGGAAAGTAATCCAGTTTTAGATGCTGATGAAGAAAAAGAAAGTGCATCTAGAAAGAAGAGACTTCAAGAAAGATTAGATGATGTTAAGGAAGAAATGGAATCTTATGATTCTATGAAAGATGGTAAATCAAATCAGGGATATAGAAGGTTATTATCAGAACGTAATAGATTAGAATCTTCTATAGAAGATATAGATGCAGAAATTTACAAATCTATAGTGCTAAAAGGATTATCTACTTTAGACGAAATGATTGTTAAAGATTCTAATATCATATCAAAGTCCGAAAATAAAACAGACGTTATAAAACAAACATATGAAACTTTAGAAACTATGGCTAATGACCTTCCTTACGATAATAATTTTGCAGACCAATATGAAACACTATCAAAATCTATTTTAACTTTCTTAAAAGAAAATAAATTTTGAGGAGTTAAATATGGCTCAAACAGGTTTAGCCTTTGAAAAAGAAAAAGATTCGTTAACGCAACGTATTTTAGATTTCTTTGAACGTGCTAGATATGCTTATCTTTCTGCAAGAGAAGACCCTGCTGAATATACTGCTGAGTGGAAAAAGATTGTAAGAATGATGAAAGAAGACTTTGATAACATCAGTAGTTTTGCATCAGAACTTAAGAAATTTATAGATGAAAAGGTTTTGTTTGATGGTGATGTTTTAGATGCAACTTCTGATGATGCTCGTAAATTATTTGATTCTATAAAAGAAATGAGATTTAAATCAGAGGAAATAACTGACCCTTTTGTCAAACAATTTGACAATAAAGTAATAGAAACTTTTATGGAAAAAGAAGAAGTTTTACTTGCTTTTTTACATTATGCTATGAGAAGCCATGCAAATGCTTTACCGGAAAAATTATGGGAACAATTTGAAATGAAGCCTGATTTAATCACAAGAGGAGTTATGGGATTAGATTTGAAAGTTTCCGATATACCTTTATTTGTAATAGAACATTATGGAAATGACGATAATAACTCTAGAATAAAAAATAAAATAAAGGCAGGAATGCAAAGGTTAGAAGAGATGTATAAAGAGATATATCCCGAATCTAAGTGGGAAAATTTAGAAGAAGTAAATATTACAAAAGCACAAAAAAGCGAAGAAGAAAAAGCAGAGATTAATTTTTTAGTTCCTAACAAACCTATGTATAGAATTTTTGAAGTAGATGATATAAAAGAATTAAAGGGTTTTAGTGGAGAATGGCTAGTACAAGAGAAGTACGATGGGATGAGAATACAAATTCACAAAACAGATGATATTGTAACTATTTACTCTTATAATAAAAAAGATATCACTGATAAGTGTCCTCAGCAAGTAAAGGAGATGAAAAAGAAAAACTTCGGAGATTGTATCTTGGATGCAGAACTTACTTTATTTCTAAATGATGAACCATTGCACAGAGCCGATACAATTTCACATGTCTTTAAGAAAGAAACCAAAGGGAGACTATCTGCTCATGTGTTTGACATTATGAAACATGAAGGTAAGATGATTTCTGACGAACCATTACGTGAAAGAATCAATATATTATTTTATCAATATAGCCAACATTCTACAGAAAATTTGGCTTTCCCATCTAAAAAAGATACTCGTATTGCTGACTCAATAAAGGAAATAGAAGATTATTCTAAGGATATTATGATACTACCTAATTCTGAAGGAGTTGTAATTAAAGATATTGAATCAACTTATTTGATAGGTAAAAAGAAAAACCCTAAGTGGATTAAGTGGAAAAAATTTATTGATTTAGATGTTATAGTTTTAGATGATAAAAAAACTAAAAGTGGTTTACATAGTTATACTATGGGTATTGGTCCTGTTACTGCTGAAAACGCTAGAAAATATAAGACTGTAGAATTAGAAGATAAGGCATATATTCCGGTAGGTAAAGCACTTAATACTAAACAAAGTGTTAATATTGGTGATATTATTAGAGTTAAAGTAGATGAGGTTAAGAAAACAAAAGATGGTTTTAGTTTATATTCTGCCAAAGTTATTGAATTGCCTGAAGTAAATGAATCTGATAGTGTTATTACTTTAGAACAACTTGCAGGTAAAACTAAAAAATCACTATCTGATTTTGTAGAGTTTGTAGCAGGTAGAACATTAGGTGGATTATTTAGAGTAAGTAGTGGTCTCTCTGATACAGTAGGTAATGGTAAGAACAAGAAAAATAAAAAGGCAGGAATAAAAAAATCATATTATGTTACTGACGATATACACGGAACTGCTGAAATTATATTAAAAGAAGACATTGATGGATTTACTATTTATGGATTCGAAGGCGACTCCCTCATGCAAAAAAATGCTTTGTATAATATAGATTTATGGAAAGAACAATTAAGTTCTATCTTAAAAACAAAAAGGTCTGAATTAAGACTTGCTATTCGTAATGATATTATAGAATATGGAGATAGCCCTAAGCCTTTTGACAAAATAGTAGAGTTTGTTATTAAAAATTATAAAGAACAATATGAAGAACTATTCGATAGTAGAAAAGAAAAATTAATGTCTTGGATGAAAAAACAAGATGATATGAGATATATGCATCCTAATAAATTTCAAGCAAGAGAAGATGTTTTAGAAAAAGATATTGATGATTTACAAAAAAAAGTAAAAGAAGCAACTTTTAAAATATATCAGCGTGAAGATGGTAATTTAGATTTTGTTATGATGATAGAAGATGAAAAGTTAGCATGGACTATTGATATAGAAGATACTGAAGATGTTTACAATTTATTCGGTAAATCAGGTAAGTTTCCTGCTATTGTAGCAAACAAAACTGATGAAGACGATTTGTTAGATAGTGGTAAATTAATTTTAGGAGTTCAAAAGGATGGATATCACGAATATAAATTAGAAGGAGATAAATTTGATACAAGAATGCATCTTCGTGTTGTACCATTAGATGAGAAAAATACATGGATAGCATGGACAGGAAAAAAGCAAGAAATGTTAGATAATAAAGACAATGAAAATCTATGGGATATTAGAGAAGATAGATATGCAAAATTACAATTTCCTCCTAAAAGTAGCGACTAACTTATATAGTAAAAGTTTTAGGTACTTATTTTGTGGTTATGGCAGAATCTCTTTTAATGAAGGCAGATAGTAGTCACGAATTTCGTATTTTAAAGTCTGATGATTTGGTTATTGGTGGCTATGCTTCCATAGAAATCGTTGATAAACAAAATGATTTAATTACATTAGAAGCATTGAATGAGGCTGTTGCAAAATATATGAAAGAAACAAAATATAGAAATGTAATGTCTAATCATTCTAATGTGCAAGTTGGAGAAGTTGTAGAAAAATATCGAGATAGTAATGGTATACTACACAAGACAGGTGTAGATGATGTTGGTTTTTATGTTGTTATTAAATTAAGAGATGATATAGAAAAGGCAAAAGAAATATCAAGAGGTATTAGGAAAGGAACTCTTCGTTCCTTTAGTATTGGTGGACAAGCCATATCTAAGAAACAGAAGACAAATGATGAATATGGAGAGTATAACGAAATAGAAAAGTTAGAACTTCATGAAGTAACCATTTGTGAAAAAGGGATAAATCCCGAAGCGAAATTCGACATTTTAAAACAAGATGTTGGAGGTAATAAAATGAGTGAAAAACTGGAAAAAGCACTTGAGGAGTTAAATGACTTGATGAAACAAGTTAACTCTTCAATTGAAAAAACTGAAGAAAATACGACAGATGCCACCCTTGAAACAAAGGGCGATATGGAATACATGGATTCTGATAAAGAAATGATGGATACAGATGATAAGGATGATGACATGGATGATGACATGGATATGGAAGAGAAGGCTCTTGATGAAGATACAACAAGAGACTACGAAGCCGGAGAACTTGTTGTTGACAATGGTAATCCTAAAGCAACACCAGCAGCATTAGATGTTGCAAAAGGTCTAGCGGATTCTGACTTCTCTACTCTTAACTTGAGTGCAGAAAATGTTGAAAAAGCATACGAAGCATTCAAAGCAGAAAGAATGGAAAAGATTGCATACGATTCTCTAAGCAAGCAATTTGAAGCAAGGCTTACAGAAGAATTAGAAGTTAAGAAAGCAAGTGCTGAAGCAGCATCATATGATGCTCGTTCAGATGTAATTGCTTTGAAAGAAGAATTTGCAGAACTACGCAAATCTTTAACTGTACAAAATGATGAGATTGTTAAATCACAATCAATAGAAATTCCTAGTGATGTAAGTAACCTATCATGGAATGAGATTGCTGATATAGCGAGGAAATATAATTAAGGAGTGATAAGAAATGAGTGGATATATAAAAACAATGAAAGATTTAGAAGCATCATCATACGGTCTAAGAGGCGGTAATGGTAATGCTTTGTTGAAGGCTGCCGGAATCGTTGGTGGATTAGGAGGAGTAGGACACGATTTACAACCTGCTTTTAGTGGTGCATCAGGACTAACGGATTTATACAATGTTCTTTACGGACAGAAAGTATGGTCAATGCTTAACCAAGAGGTTAATGCTTTGTCAATGATTGCTAAGAGGCCATATACCTCAAGTGGTTGGAGAGTTCTAAAGAGCCGACCTCAAGGTGGTAGTGGTTCTGCTTTCGCACTTGGTAGTGGAGCAGCAGGAAGTGCTGCACCTAAAGCATCATTAATTGGTGGAGTTGCAGAAAATGAGGCTCTAAGTAGTATTCCGGCATTAGCCCCTGAATACACAAAACTGAATGTAAGCCCTAAAACAATAGCACACAAATTCGAGTTTTCTGAACTTGCAATGGAACTTGCTGCTATTGATGATGGTGTTGGTGATATACGTGCTATAATCCGTGAGGATATGGGTAAACACCACGCTGAAGTACAGAACAAGATGTTATTAACACCTCTTGAAGTATATTCAGAAACAGGAACAGGAGATATTGTTAACAACTATACATCTTTGTATAAAGTTGTAGCAAGTGCTGAAGAAATTGGTCAAATGTATACTGATAACTTAACTGACTTAGGTGAAAGTGGTAGTAATGAAGCCCTTGAAGATACATTAGTAAGAATCTATGGACAAGATAGAGGAGTTACAGTTAGTACTGAAACTATTACAGTTGTATCTGATTTCTTGGATGCTGAAGTTGATTTCGGTGCAAGTTACGCAGCCGGTTCTGCTAGAGTATTAACTTTAACAACACTAAATGACATGATTCGCAGAATCCGTCAAAATGGTGGAAACCCTAAAGTTATCTTAACAGGATACGATACTATACAACACATCTCTGACTTACTACAAAGCCAAGAGAGATTTATGGACAGGAAAGAAGTTGTTCCTACACATAACGGTGTTCGTGGAGTTAAAGGTGCTGAAGTTGGTTTCAGAGTTGCAACATACTATGATATACCAATTATCCCTTGTAAGGATATGGGTTCAACAACTGCTTCCGGTACAACAAATGGATTAAGTGATATCTTTGTTCTAGATACAGACCATCTATGGCTATCAGTTATGAAGCCTACAGAATACTTCGAGGATGGTATTTCAAATGGAAACCCATTCGGTGTTGGAACTTTAGGAAACCAAGCAATGTACAGAACCATTGGTGAAGTATGTTGTTCTTTCTTTAAAGGTCAAGGTAAGATAACTAACTTGAAGAGTGCTTGAGGTGATTAAGTAATGGCACATACTGTCACACTTATTGCTGACCATAAAGGATTTGCTGCTCCTAAAGTATCAGGAGATGAATATGTTGTTGATGCACACATTAACATCACGGCATATATTCAAGGTGGAATAACTGTAACTGCGGCTTCTTTGGGTCTATCTTCTGTACACTGTGTTTTAGTAACAGGTATGGAAGAAATAGGACAAACTGCAAGACCAATAGTAAGTACAACTGGTGCATATGAATCAGGAACTAGTTTCAAACTAATTCTTTCAACAGGTTCAGCCCAACTCAGTGGTACTGCTGATGAAGGTATGGTTAGAGTCCGTGTTTACGGAAACCTCTAAACAGTGAATAATGGAATAAACATAAAATAGTAGTCTTCGTTCTGAGACAATCAGAACGGGGGCTACTATCCCCTTATTAAAAGGAGAAAAACACATGACACAAGTAACATTAACGAACCAAGCAAGACCAAGAGATATTAAAGTTGGAGCAACAATATACTCCATACATTATAATCAACCAACATTTGTACCTTTAAGACATACAGTATGTTTTTTAGGTTCAGATAACATTACATTCACATTCGATGAAACAGACAAAAAGGATATTGAAAATCTTAATGACTATAAATTTAATGAATTAATTAGATTAACTGATGGACTAAAAGAAGGAGATACACGTAAACAAGCCCAAAAAATACTATTCCCTACGAAGGTAAAGGCATCTCCAAAACCTAAAGCAAAAAGAGCACCTGCTAAGAAAGCACCTGCTAAAAAAGCAAAAAAGGTAGAAACCCCTAAGAAAGAAGTACCTTCAGAAGACAATAAGGAAGTGATGGCATAGGTTCTAGTGGTAGTGGAGTACAGACGGCTGATGCTTTGGTTTTCAAAGGTAAGTGTAAACTTATGAGTGTACATGCTTGTAATGCTTCAGGTTCAGCAGTAACTATCTCTGTTTATGATAGTGATGATGCTTCTGCATCCGGTGATGTAGAAGTTTGTAGAATGGTTTTAGCCGCTAATGGTTCTTTTGAATACGATATGCATGGTAGATTTTGTGCTAAAGGTCTTTTCGTTGATATAACAGGAACAGGTCATTACTCCCTAGAGTGGAGTTGATTATTGTGCCAAGCATAGATAATGATACAAGATTAGTAATGACTATTCTTTTTGTTGGAGCAGTTAGTGGAGTAAATGTTTACTTCTATGCACAATATGGAGTAGGTTTTCCATATACTGTTGAAGCACATGCAATTCTATTTGGTATATCTACAATAGGTGGAATTATGATAATGAAAGCAATATTTGATTTAGTTGCTAATGATTATATTGAAGAAACATTATTACAAAGACGTATTGATGCTTATTGGAATCGCAGAGCAAGAGAAGAAGAGAACCGTAAAAGAGTTAGAGAATCTTTTAGAAATTTCCAACAGACATGGAATAATACAGTTCAATCCCCTACTAATGTTTATGGTGATGCTAATTTACCCGTTATCAAAGGTAATACAGAAGGTGTAAGTCCTTCATTTTTAACAATAGAACAATGATTGAGGTGAAATAATGGTTGGAGAAATCCTAATGGGTTTTGATGAAACCGCTATGGCTTATGATTTACAAAGAGCACATTCTGCTGACATTTGGTTTTTGAGAGCAAGATTTTGGATATGGGGAATAGTAGGTTCAGTTTCTAGTTTCTTTCTTGGACAAACATTAGCAATATTTGGTATTAATACGATGTCAATAATGTGGAATGGGTTGGTAGACATTTGGCATCATTTGTGGTGATAATTTGTCAGTAATGGCAGGTTTTGCCATTTTAATGGTGGAGGGTTTGAATAAGGTATATCAAAGATTACATTCAATACCTTTTGGTGTATATGGTGCGAGTAAAGCAGGGAAGACAACATTGCACCACCAATTGAGAACTAGGGGAGAAGTACCCGATATAATGGAAAGAACTGTAGGTTTAGAAAGAGCATCAAGAAAATATATCAAATTAGATGGTAATGCACATACTGTCAAAACTGCTGATATTGGTGGACAAACTATTTATTGGACAGAATGGATAAAAGATATGAAAGAGCGTAGAACCAAATATATTATTTTTTTAATTGATGATAGACACATGGATAAACACTATGATATTGAACAACAACTATGTTGGACATTTTTAGTAGATACTATTTGTGCTAGTCATTGGAATGTTAAAAATAAACTAAAGAAGAAAAAAGACCATGATTACCCTATAGCGGTTGGTGTTTGGGCAAACAAGTATGACTTATGGAAAGACAAATATGAACATGAAGGGGATATAGATAAACATCCTATTTTTGATGCATTTAAAGCAGGAATGCAAAAATTAAATGAAAAAGGAATTCCTTGTTTTAAATATATTGTTAGTGCTAAAACTGATTCAACTATGGTATATAGGGGAATCTTAACAATGATAAAGGACTACTAGGTGTGAAGACCATGACGATGAACTATCAGCCACCTAATTTAATTGGTGCAACTACTACATCTGTAGCGTCAAATGCCTTCATGGACAGGCACGACCAAGCAAGAGCAGCAGGTACAGTTATGTTGTACGAATTCAAGAATATAAAACCAAAAAAACAATTGAAAGAAATAATTAAAATTCTTTTACCGGAAAAGAAATCTTTTCTTAAAGTACCTTATAGTTTCAAATATAACATGAAAGACAGATGTGTTGTATGTGGAACTCAAAAGGTTTGGGAAGCAAGTGATACACTTAGACCTCCTTTACCATTACATAAAGTTAGAAAGGGTTATCCAATGAGAGGAACATATTGTGATAAACATGCACAGATACATAGACAATATGAGATGTTAGAACAACAATTATTAGCAGAAGAACATGGATTAACATACAGTGCTTACATTCCAAAAATGCCTAATTTGAATCCATTATCTAGTGGACCATTAACTAGTTTAAAACAAGGAGATATACAATCTCTTGCAGGACTAGGTTGGACAATTAAACCTCCACAGGCGGTAACAGAAAGTAAAGAAGAAGAGTTATTTAGATTACTAATAGAAAACGAATCTAATACCAAAAGAGTGAAAGTCTTATTGACCGAAGGCGTTAAGGTTACAAGTGGAAGCGTACAGGCGGAGAGTGAGAAGTAATGGGATTATTTGGAACAAGCAATTCACAATTGGCTACTAGTATATCTAATAGTCAACAAAACCAATTTAAAACAATGAACAATTTATTAACTTTACAAGAGAACCATGTAGAAGATTTTTTTCAATATCATGGAGAAGCATTTCTTGCTAGTATGGAACAATTGATTGAAGATGTTGTTGCTAGAGTTGTTGGAGATATGTTATCAAAATTAGAATTCAATACATCAAGTGGTGGTTTTGTTTTAAACACAGACGTTAAAGCAGATTATCAACAAATTACTGCTGCTAATATAGAATTAGATTTACAAAACCTATTGAATTCTGCAATAAATTCAGAAGTTATTATGCAGCGTAGAATGGCAAAAGCACAATATTTAGAATCTCAAGGATTTAGTGGGGCAGCATCTCCTACACAACCCCAAGTTACTAACCCAATGGGAATGAACCCACAAAATATACAAGGCGGTAATATGGGAACAGGGATTAACAATACTATGATGCAACAACAAATGGCTATGAACAATGGTAGTGGATATCCTGTTCCACCTGCCGGATACGATAATATGAACAATGCATATTGGATAGACCCTAATACAGGTCAAATGACATATACACCTCCTGCAAGTGGATTAGGTTTAGGTGCGGCTATAACTAAAGGCGTTGCTTGGGCTAAATGGCTTGCATAAGGTGGTTTGATGTATGGGCGAAATAATATTACCTGCTGACATAGTACCTAATACTGAGAAAGATGTTGTATTAAATAATGCTCAACTAAGAAAGGGTTTTGACGCTTTAGTTAGTGAAAAGAATCCTATTTTTCTAAGTATGTTAGGTTATATATTTTATAGAGCCATACCTAATAAAAAAAGACCTAAACCTATGGAGAAGGTTAAACCTAAACTTGCTACATTAATACAGTATGATGATAAGGATTATGAAAGATTAAAAGAAAGAGAGCAAGGTTTGATGGACACTATTACTGAATCTGAAATGAATAAATTTTTCAAACATTATTTAGAAGAAATAGAAAAAACAGATATGCTTAATATAATAACGGCATTAAGTGAAAATGACTATTTTCCTAAAAAAATAAATAAAGAAAACATAAATGGTGTAGAAGTAACTGAAGTTACATACAACAAACCACTTCAACTCAATGAAAGAAAACTACAGAATTTTAAATTATCACAATTAGATAATGAGTCTGCAATAGAGCGATTAGTAAATATTACTGAGAGAGGACAAGAACCTGATGAAGAAGGTTCTGAAAGAAGTGGAGAACTTATGAGTGCTATAGATAGTGGTAAGCCTATATTGTATGAGATGATTAAAAAATATTTTGATTATAGTGAAATTAATATGGGTGCATTAATCACATTAGATACTAAACAATATGTAAATGATGTATTTGTTAAGGAAGGATTTGGTGCTTTTGATAGTGAAGACTTTGCTTTTAGGGCTGGACTACTTGGAGGTGAAACTATTACACCTGCCGGAAAAGATTATTCCGGTGAAGAGTATGAAGCAGAAACAAAACCCTTTTCAGAAAAAGATACAAGAAATAATATCCCTTTATTACATCTAAAATTAATTGGCGATAAAGGAGCAGGTAAGTATGAACAAGGAAAGGACAAGTTTCTTGTTGAAGGACTTACAGGTAGTAAATCATTTGATACTTTAGAAGAAGCATATGATGCTATAGATGAAATAAGCACGAAACCTAAATTACTTGAAAAATACTTAGAAACAATTATTATGTCTCAAGATAAGCACCCGTTGAAAAATATTATTTATGGATATCTAAGTGCAGAAAGAAGAAAATTAAAATTAGGTACTTTAGAAATAGAAGTTAGTAAAACAAAAGAAGGCTCAAGTAAAGATAAACAAAAGTGGGTTGAAAGTATTCGTTCTAAATTAAACTTAGATGAAGGTATAGATGTTAAATTAGATAAGAACGTAGAAAAATTAGCAGGTATGATTTTTGAAGTTATGCAACAATTTCCTAAAATGGATAACACCTTGTTAGAATCTTTAATAGACAATGAGGTAAAACGTGAAAAACACGGCTTTAGAATTATAGAAGAAGAAGTTTCAGATAAAGAACAAATAGAAGAAGATAAAGAAACTTGGGATAGTATTGTTGCAAATTATAGACTATTTAGTGATAAACTTGACATATCTTTAGTAGATATTTTAGACGAATATAAAAATATAGAAAACATGGGTGAATTAGATATAGATGCAGTAAGAGTTTATGCTAAAGACCTGATGAGTAAAAGTAAATCAAAATCAGGCTTCATAGCAGGTAAAAGTAGAATACCAATATTATATGCAGATGTAACTTATGACATGAATACGCTCCTTGATACGACACCTAAAAATTATAAATTTAGAATTAAAAAACCAAAAAAAGATGAAGAACCAACTTCAATGGATATGGATGTTGTTAGAGTTCAGAAAGATTTTCTAAACATTAAAAGGGGATACAATAGTCTAAGGGCATTAGTAGGAGGTAATTAGTATGGGTAAAGTTTCATCCCCTAGTGATTTTACAAATATAAACGTAGATTATTCAATAGGTAATGGACATTATACTACTCATACAGATATTTCTAATTTATTACAAATAAGTTCTTTTAGTGCGAACACTACTCCAAATCTTGTAGAAATAGGTAAACTAATAAAAAGAGCAGAAGAAAAAATAGATGATTCGATAAAAACATCATACAGACCTATTATTTACAAAGATGAATTTCATTCCTTTGATAATATAAGACAACGTGCATATCCTATTAGACCTTACAAGGACTATGTAGGATTTGTACAATTAAGTTATCCTAAAGTACAAAAATTAGTAAGATTAGAAGTCTATCAAGGAGATGTTTGGGTAGATTTGGCTTCTGCTACTGCAACATTAACAGTTCCTAATTCTGCAACTACAAATGATTGGACAATAGCATTAACTGTAGGTAATCCTACTACCTATACTTTTGAAATTAAAAATTTAGCAAATAATAGTATTAGACATTTTTATGATAATTTTGGTCCTAAAACTACTGCTAGTCAAATAGTTGATGCTATTAATGAAGTATACCCTATGAAAACTGCTAAATTTACAAAAGAAACTGCACGTAAAGAAATTTTTGCTAATGGTACTAGCCAAGCAGATAATATACGTGTTTCTGATTTCTTTTATGCTACTTTAGATAGTGAAGATAAAACAAAAATAGTCATTAGTTCATTATTAGATGGGGAAGATGGAACATTTTGTACATTAACTTCTACATATGGCTCAGTATCTTCATTTGCTGATAATCAAACTTCAGGTAGAGATGATGACTATTGGACTATAAATGATGAAGGGAAGATTTTTTTCAGACAAGAATATCCACACAATCAACATCATTCTATTAGAGTAACTTATGTTGCAGGTGAAGGGCGTGTACCTGCTCCTATACATGAAGCAGCCACAAAACTAGTAGCGGCTGAAATAATTAGACATGATGATAATTCAATATTAATTGCTGAAACAGGTTCTAATATTGATTTGAAAGCCAAACATGATATTTTATTAGAAGAAGCGAATAAGATATTAAATGGAAAGAAAAATATTATTCATTTTATATCGTGATTATTATGGAAGATGTTATTAAATTATTCAAAGAAATTGTTGCAATTCAGCAACAACGTAATGATATGTTAAAAGATAGTATATATGCGGAGTTTGCATTATCTGATGAAGCAGTTATAGAACAAGCCCATAGTGCATTCGATAAAGCATTTGCAAAAAGAATAGAAGAAGAGGTTGCTAAATTATGATGGATGAAGTGACTTTTCTTATACGATTATTATCCGATAGATGGGATGCCGCAGTTACTTCTTTGGGTAGTCAATTACCTACAAACCATAGACCTCTTTCTACAGGTAATAGTGCTTCTATTAAAATTTTAGATATACGTTCATTAGAACCGAAAGAAGGAAGAAGAGTTGATGTAGATTCTCATTCAGTACTTTTAGTGTTTGAAGATGGTATGTCTCAAACAAATCCAACTATTGATACAGTGGTGAGAAATGAAACATTTAACATGACAGTACACATGAGAGTTCTACATAGAAGAGATTTTTCTTCTCTTACTGATTCTAGAGATAGACTACAAAGTATTTATCGAATTACCCGATACATTTTAGAGAATAATGCTCGTAGCCCTACCGTGTATCAAGGAGGCGGAACTTCGGGAACTGTTGAAGATTCTGCTGAATTAATTACATTAACAGGTAGAAGTGAAGCCAATGATAGGGGCAAAAGGTTATTGGGCTACAAACTATCGGTAGAGATTAAGCGGTTCGGGCGAAGTACAGTTTAGGTGAGAAAAAATGGTTAGTAATGAGATATTTGTAGG
>Ga0209232_1000425_pt1 | contig 25967 bp, 19 predicted proteins | sample ETNvirenome_2_60_FD_184066 | JGI IMG/M metagenome (GOLD analysis project Ga0209232, IMG submission 184066) | Marine viral communities from the Pacific Ocean - ETNP_2_60 (SPAdes) (version 2) | ecosystem: Environmental > Aquatic > Marine > Oceanic | place: Pacific Ocean | collected 2013-06-22
ATCATCGGACGAGACTGTCGGATATATAGCACTTGAGGAGTCAACCAAGAGAACCGCTCTGGGCCTCATGGGACTGCACCTCAACAAACCTATTTACCTGAACCCTAAGGAGGCTACAGAGGAGGAACTGAAGTCAGCGTTCGACGCTACTGTGGGTTCAGGTAATTACTTTACGTATGACCATTGGGGTTCCTTATCGGAGGATAACCTGTTATCAAAAATTAGGTATTTAGTAACATCAGTTGGTTGCAAAATAATTTTCCTCGATCACATATCCATTGTGGTGTCAGGCATGGAGGGTGGGGACGAACGCCGTATGATTGACAACACCATGACCAAATTGCGGAGCCTCGTGGAAGAGCTACGGTTTGGGCTAGTCCTCGTGTCTCACCTGAAGCGGCCTGAGGGTAAGGGTCACGAGGAGGGGGCGAGAACCACACTAGCTCAACTGCGAGGCTCTGCTGCTATCGCTCAACTCTCTGATATTGTCATCGGATTGGAGCGTGACCAGCAGGATGTCGAGAATGGTCACAGGACTACGGTCAGGGTTCTAAAGAATCGCTGGTCAGGTCAGAACGGAGTCGGTTGTTACCTTGAGTTTAACAAGGACACAGGCCGGTTGATTGAAGGCGAAGCACCTGAGGAGACTGCTGATGAAGATCGGGATTTTTAAGGAAAAATATAAGACTGCATTGATAACCTTCCGTACTTATCAGGAAACCAAAGATGCTATAAAAGATATATCAAAACGATTGGACTGCAGTGACAGCGACACCCTTGCCTTAGCAGTCCACATAATGTCTAAGCGAACCACTTCAGATTTACTCAGGCTTACTCAGTCAATGTATTTAGATCAGTTGAATGGCATGATTGAGGAAGGAGGTAACGATGAAAAGGGCAATCTTTGACATAGAAACTAACGGTCTCTTGGACACCTGTGACACGCTCTGGTGTATCGTACTGATTGACGTTGAGTCAGGGGACATCCACAGGTTTGACCCTGAGGACTGCAAGGACGGGGTGAGGATGCTGCTGCAGTATGATGAAATCATAGGTCACAACATCATCGGCTTCGACATCCCTGCACTGGTCAAGCTGGGCCTCGCTGATTACGACAAACTCCCCAAGGTCACAGACACTCTCATCCTGAGTCGCCTAATGCATACCAACATCGGGGACGTAGACCGTGAGCATCTGGTAAAGAACAAGGACTACATACCCCTCAGGCTCCAAGGGTCACACGGCCTGAAGGCTTGGGGCTACAGGCTTGGGGAACACAAGGGAGAGTTCGGTGAAGAGGAGGGCTTCGATGTCTACAAGAGTGACATGCTTAACTACTGCAAGCAGGACACCATCGTCACTCACAAGCTCTACCAATCCCTGATGGATCAAGGTTGGGACGATAAGTGTATCGAACTGGAACATGAGTTTGCTTGGTGCATTCACAGGATGGAGCATCACGGGTTCTCCTTCGACATCAACAAGGCACAAAAGTTGTATGTTGATTTATCAGCACGAAAGCTGGAGCTAACTGAGGAACTTAAAGTCATCTTCCCTGACGATAAGATTCCCATGAAGTCTCACCTGTACCGGACACCTAACGGACACCTATGGCCTACGAAAAAAGCAGCCAAGGAGGGAGGCTTTAAGGACAAGGAGATAACCAAAGGGCCACAGAAGTTAAAGCTGGTTCCCTTTAACCCTGCCAGCCGTGATCACATAGGAGACAGGCTGCAGAGGTTGGGCTGGAAACCTGCTGATTTTACTGAGCAGGGTAAGCCTAAGATTGATGAGGGAATCCTCTCAAAGATCACGCTGGAGACCAACCAGCAGTCAGTTGAGCTACTTAATGAATACCTCCTGCTGGTGAAACGAATGGGGCAACTGGCAGAGGGTCAGCAGGCTTGGCTCAAGCTGGAAAAGAAGGGCCGTATGCATGGCCGAGTCAACACCAACGGTGCAGTCACAGGACGCTGTACCCATAGCAACCCTAACGTGGCCCAAGTGCCTCGTGTAGGGTCTCCATACGGGGAGGAATGTCGCTCCTTGTTCAAGGCCTCCGAAGGGATGAAACTCATAGGTTGTGATGCTGCTGGGTTAGAACTCAGGTGTCTGGCTCACTATCTCGCTCCCTATGATGACGGGGACTATACCCGTAAGCTCCTAGAGGAGGACATACACACTGTTAATCAGACAGCAGCAGGGCTTCCTTCACGGGACGCAGCCAAGCGATTCATCTACGCATTCTTATATGGTGCTGGTGATGCCAAGATCGGTGAAGTTATAGGCAAGGGCAGGGGAGCCGGTAAGAAAATTAAGGAGAAATTCCTGAGAAGTTTACCCGCTCTAGGACAATTAAAGACTTGTATAAGTAATGCACTTGAGTCAAGAAACTTCCTAAAGGGACTGGATGGGAGGCATCTCTTTATACGTAGTGAGCATTCTGCGCTAAACACACTGCTTCAATCGGCGGGGGCCGTAATAATGAAGCAGGCCACTGTCCATCTCTATAATAGCTTGACCAGTAAGGGGCTGGTTCATGGGAAAGATTGGGGGATAGTAGCACATGTGCATGATGAGTACCAATGTGAAGCCACGCCTGAATGGAGTGGACTTGTGGCTTCTGAGGCAGTTAGCGCAATCAAACAATCAGGGGTCACCCTTGGATTTAGGTGTCCACTGGATGGAGAATCTAAAGTGGGATTTAACTGGGCTGAAACGCACTGACGAATTAGCCGTGGGAGAAACTGCCGAAGCCATAATAGCCGCCAAGTTAATGGCCAAAGGCTTCATCGTTTCTGATCCTAGAAACACCACAGGCTATGACCTGCTGTCCGATTACAAGGATGTCATCAACAGAGTGCAGGTTAAATCTTCAGCTTCTCCACAACATCTGCGAGGGAAGGAAACCTATTACAGATTCAGGACAAGGAACGCCCTAGGGAACTACACTGTGCTGATTATATATGTGTTCCCTGAGGATGCTGCTTATATAATCCCTTGGTATGTTGTTAAAGAAAAGCACATGATCAACATACCCGTGAGTGGCCCCTCCAAGTATGATGAGTACAAAGAGAACTACAAAATACTACAGACGGCCAACTAAGGTTCTCATCCTCAACCAGACCTTTAAAGTCGAATGGGTAGCCTCTAGTGATTCACACGGCACAGCAGACCTAGACAAATGTGTCATTCAAATCGCTAAAGGCTACCCCAAAGAAACTACAGCAGACACTTTCCTTCACGAGTTAATCCACTGCATCAACCATGTGATGGATATAACTGACAGTACAACAGAAGAACAAGCAACAACACGATTAGCCACTGGACTCACTACGGTTTGGAAACACAATCCCAAGGTGTTTGAGTGGCTGGCTCGTCAACTCACATGAATACAACCATACTATTAGACGGAGACATCGTAGCCTATAAACACGCTGCAGGTGCTGAAGTGGCAACCGATTGGGGTGATGACATCTGGAGTCTCTGGACTGATGTACGGCAGGCAGTGCAGCAGATGGATGCAGACATCAAGTTCATTGCTAAAAACCTGAAGGCGACCAAGGTTGTCATAGCCCTAACAGGTAAGGACAACTTCAGGAGAGACATTGATCCCACTTACAAACATAGCAGGAAGACTTCCAGAAAACCTATGGGCCTTGTCCCCTTACGGGAACACCTGCTGAAGGAATGGGCTGCAGAAATAGTAGAACCTTTGGAAGCAGATGACCTGTTGGGAGTGTGGGCTACTGATCCCAACTACTGCAAAGGCTCCCGTAAGATTATTGTCAGCACAGACAAAGACATGAGGACTATTCCATGTGAACTGTGGAACCCCAACAAGGCTGAAGAGGGTATCAAAAAGATTACCGAGGAAGCTGCAGACAGATTTCACCTATACCAGACCCTCATAGGAGACTCCACTGACGGATACATGGGGTGTCCTACCATCGGCCCTACCAGAGCTAACCGAATCTTAAACGAAGGAGCTACATGGGATGCTGTTGTAGAGGCATACGAACTACAGGGCCAATCCTCCGTGGACGCCCTAGTGCAGGCTAGGTTGGCTAGAATTTTACGGGCAGAAAACTACGATCCCGTAACCAAAAAGATTAAATACTGGAAACCATGAAGATCATAGGACTATCGGGGAAGAAACGCTCAGGGAAAGATACTGTCTACCAAGTAGCAGGGGACTACCTAAAGAAAAACAAGGCCAAGGCAGGGCGTGTTGCTTTTGCTGATCCTCTTAAACATGAAATATCAGAGATCACAGGATTCAATCTGGAGTTCATAGAGAAAAACAAAGAGGGACTTAGGCCCCTGCTTCAGACATGGGGTGCTGACTTCAGGCGTAAATACTGTGGTGCAGAATACTGGATCGACAAAATGAGGCCTATAGTTGAGCAGTCCTCAAGCCACTACGATGTACTGTTCATTACTGATTGCCGTTTCACAAACGAAGCTAGGTACATCAAAGAGATCGGAGGAACTCTCGTCAAGGTTGAGCGTAGAGATTCAGGATACCCCGACTCATTCGACAACCACTCCTCAGAGAATGACCTCAATGATTATGGAGACTACGACTACATTCTTAACAACGACAAGACCAAAGAGGAACTCACGCAATCAGTCAGCCAAATGCTAGAAACTTTAAATATTTTCAAAAATGCCGCTTGACCTTCCTATTAATTTTGCTAATGAGAAGTTGCCTCCAGTATCAGAGGAGCTTATCCTGTGGTTGAAAGGGGTGTATCCAGACCGGATGCCTGATGACGAAGAGATGGGGATCATTCGTTATAAACAAGGGCAACAGTCTGTTGTAAGAACGCTTACAAGTATATACGAGGAGTTAAGGGATGTGTCTGTCAGCACCAAAACCTAAAATAGTTAAGGCCCCCGCGCCTATGCCGCTTCCTCCTGCACCTAACAAGGCAGGGGAATCCACCAAGAAACCACAGTCTATGGTAGGCAAAGGCAAGGACAAGCGGAGGCGAGGAACAGCTAGGCAATCCCTAGTAGTACAACAGGATTCAAGACCCACAGGGGTCAACACCAACAAGGGCGGCGTAGGAGTATACAGCTAATGCACACAGGCTCCCTTAAAAGCTACTACCAAAGCTGCGAAGCTGACAGGGATTCCTACCTACAAAGGGCTAGGGATGCAGCTAAACTGACGATTCCTTACCTAGTCCCGCCTGATAGCAACGGGCCAGCCACAGTTTACCCCCAACCGTTCCAATCCATAGGAGCCAGAGGCGTAAACAACCTAGCATCCAAGTTACTGCTGGCTCTTTTACCCCCAAATTCTCCATTTTTTAGGCTAATCATAGACAAATACGAGCTTGAGAGTGCCAGCCAAGGTCAGACTGATGCCAATCTTAAAACTGAATTAGAAAAAGCATTAGCAGAAGTAGAACGAGCAGTACAATCCGAGGTGGAAACCAGTGCTGTTCGTGTCGGAGTCTTTGAAGCCCTCAAACAACTGATTGTCTCAGGAAATGTACTGTTGTACGTCCCTGACAAAGGAGGCTTACGTGTATTTAACTTGGATCGCTACGTCACTCACCGTGATCCAATGGGCAACGTCCAAGACATCATCGTCAAGGAATCCCTCTCCGTGGACACCATCCCTGAATCTGTAAAGGAACAGTTACAGGAGATAGACTTCTCTAGTCCAGCAGCAGGGAACAAGAAGACCGTTGATGTCTACACAGGAATTTACCGGCAAGGTAAGAAGTGGGTGGTACGACAGGAGATAGCTGACATAAATATACCTGAGGCAGAGGGGGAGTATCCACTGGATAAAAACCCGTGGATACCCCTCAGGTATAGTCGCATAGAGAATGAAGACTACGGAAGGGGCTTCATTGAGGAGTACATGGGAGACCTGCAGTCTTTGGAAGGACTCACCCAAGCTATCGTCGAAGCCAGTGCTGCTTCTGCAAAAGTTTTATTCTTAGTAAATCCAAATGGAACCACTCGTCCACGTATTTTGGCTAATAGTCCTAACGGTGCTATTGTGCAGGGGAACTCTCAAGATGTCACGGTCTTGCAGGTGGAGAAATTTGCCGACCTCAGGGTGGCTCAAGAAACTATAACCCAAATTAAGGAACGACTTGGGTTTGCCTTCTTGATGAACACAGCCATCCAAAGGCAAGGCGAACGAGTTACGGCTGAAGAGATTCGGTTTATGGCTCAGGAACTTGAGGATGTGTTAGGGGGTGTCTACTCCATCCTCTCTCAAGAATTCCAGATGCCACTCGTAAATAGGCTGATGGACAGAATGGCCAAGGCGGGGCGTTTACCTAAGTTACCCAAGAAAATCGTTAAAACAACCATTGTAACAGGGCTTGAGGCATTAGGTAGGGGCCACGACCTTAACAAACTGGACTCTTTTATAGCAGGAGCAAGTCAACTACTGGGAGACCAGTTTGCTACCTACGTAAACATGGGGGATTACCTCAAGAGACGGGCCACTTCACTCGGCATTGACGTTGAAGGTCTCATCCGCTCCGAAGAAGAGATTCAACAAGAGCAGCAGATGGCTCAACAACAACAGATGATGTCACAGATAGCACCTAATGTTGCTAATGCTGCTGGGAAAATAGCTCAGGACGATCCTGAAAGATTTCAAGAGATGGCTCAAGCAGCCTCTGAACAGATGCAGTAATCTTATGTGTAAAAACAAAGACTGCTTTGATGACACGTGCAAAGGAGGATGTGTTCAAAAGAGAAAGAAGAGAGAAATCAACAAAGAAGATTGGCCTTGGTATAGGCAAGTCAAAACAGATAAGTGATGGAAAGAGTAACCATAACCGACCAAGAAACAGGCCCAGATGAACCTCAAGCGAACATTGAGCAACCATCTGAAGCACAAGAGACCGTTCAACAAGAACAGCAAGAACCGGCAGATCGCCCAGAGTGGCTTCCAGAAAAGTTCGGATCACCTGAAGACCTTGCCAAGGCCTACAGTAGTCTTGAAAAGAAGTTTTCTTCAAGGCAAGCGGAAGAGAAAGGCCTCGTTACGGATGCTGACTTTGAACAATATGCAAATGAGTATGCTGAAAAAGGCGGCTTGAGTGATGACACCTATAAGGCACTGTCAGATAAAGGACTTTCAAAGGAAATAGTTGATAACTACATACAAGGACAACAACTCCTACGGTCAGCAGAGGAACAGGAACTCTATGGGATAGCTGGAGGAGAGGAGCAGTACAAACAGATGGCTGCTTGGATGTCTGAGAACGTAGATCAGAGCGACATAGATGCTTACAACGATGCCATCGGTGGAGACAAGGGTCTAGCCAAGCTGGCCATCAAGGGCATGTATGCACAGTTTGTGGCTGCAGGAGGAGCTAGTGAGGGTGCGTCACCTAATCTAGTCCAAGGAGGTAAGCCACAGAATGTAGGGGGATACGGCTCTAACTACGAGATGATGCAGGACATGAAAGACCCAAGGTATAAGGCAGGGGACAAGCAGTTCCACGCAATGGTAGAGAAACGTTTAGCTAAAACAAATTTATGAACTACACCACTAGAGGGCCTAAAGTAAAACGACCTAAACCAAGACCTAAATGAACACAGTAGAAAAGAAAGCAGGGTACAAGAGTACAGAGTTCTGGATGAGCATGGCAGCAGTAGCTGTTGGTGCTATCGCCAGTTCAGGCATGGTGGAAGACAACGAGTTTGGGGCCAAAATAGTAGGCCTTATAACTGCCACACTGGTAGCCCTAGGCTATACAGGATCACGCCTGACCTTGAAGAAGCAACAGTTAGACGCACAGGTGAAGTTAAATGCTGGAAATACTGGCAGTGATACTGAAGGAAGTTCTAAGCCTGCTGGTGAATGAAGCTGCTAAACCTGTTACAGCTACGGTTGCTCCCGTTGTGCCTCGCAAGTTGCGTGACGCTTGGGAGCAGCGGATGCTTGACAGGTTCAAAAAAAGTAGTATTCATTCACCCCAATGACACACTGGTAAGGATAGGGCCAGATGTGAAGGGTCACGTATATTATTACAAAGGCCCAAAGGAGGGATGGGAACTCTCCGCAAATAAAGTTCAGTTGCCAGAAGGCTGGTTAGCTGGGCCTATGAATTTGCCCGAAGGGGAAGCCGAATAGCCGGTTACGACCGACAACTTGGAGGCAATCCAATAGGGATTGTTAGTTAGTAGACTGCAGTGAGTGCTGTGGTCATTAGTTGTTTAGTAACAAAGTAAAAAGAAAGGCTATATTATGGCATATATTAATAACCTCTTTGGTGGTCACGCTACCAACGATGGAGTAAAGGGTCGTATTGGTTCCAACAACCATGCAAGCGACTCAACAGGTCTCTTCCTAAAGAAATTTGCGGGAGAGGTAATGACGGTGTTCGATGAAAAGAACATAATGAAACCGTTACATACCATTCGTACTATCTCGAAAGGTAAATCGGCACAGTTCCCTGTAATCGGAACTGCAGGAGCAGGCTACTACACGCCCGGTACGGACATCTTAGGTGTCGATACTACAGGTGCAGGAGCTAACGGTGGTCTCAATCTGATGAAGCAGACCGAAGTACTCATCCACATTGACAAGATGTTGATGGCTAACACCTTCATTTCGTCTATTGATGAACTGGTGAGTCACTTCGATGTTCGCGCCCCTTATACACACCAACTTGGCGAAGCCTTGGCAACTCAGTTTGACAAGAACGTCCTCAAGGTGGCTATTAAAACAGGAGCAAAGAACAACGCTTCTGACACAGAAACTGCTGGTGTAAACAACGCTGATAAGAAGTGTCTGCTTCCGTCTGACGCTTGGATCAGTGGACAAACTAAACGTGGCTCAGTTGTTTATTCTAAACACGTAGTAGGTGCTGTTGATGATGCTGAAATTACGGCAAACACAGCGTCTGCTCACACAGCAACAAACTCCTTGAGACATACTCCTGATGCTACAGCAATCCGCAATGCTCTCTTTGAGTCTGCACGATTGTTGGACGAGAAGGATGTTCCTTCAAGTGATCGGTACGCCATCATCACTCCTGCGATGTACTATGAGTTGATCAACAGTAACGATATTGTCACTGGTTCGGTCATCAACAAGGACATTGGAGGTTCTGGTTCTATTGCCTCTGGTACTGTTACTCAGTTGGCAGGAATCAACATTCTGGTAAGCAACCATCTTCCTACTGAAGACGAAACTGCTGGAACCCATGCAAACCGTTGGGAAGGTCAAACAGGTAATAACTACGACCTAGACTACACCCACTGTGCTGGCATCGTGTTCCAGAAGGGTGGATTCGGTACGCTGAAGTTGCAGGACTTGACGATGGAATCAGAATACATGATTTCCCGTCAAGGTAACCTGTTCGTTGCCAAATACAGCATGGGTCATGGGCCACTTCGCCCTGAGTCTGTTGTTGTTTGGTCTGACGGTACTCGTCCAGAACGGGAAACTGATTCTGACGTAACCGCAAATAACTAACACTTAACATTGGGAACCCCTCTGAAATATTGGGGGGTTCCCTCTTTTTTATTTATTATGGCTTACGGTGCATTTACAGGAAAGTTGGAGGCGGTCAACCAGATGTTGTCCACCATTGGGCAGTCTCGGATCAGCCAACTGGCAACTGCAGGCGAAGCCAATGATGCTCAAAAGATATTAGAGGAGATAGACAAGGCGGTTCAGTCTGAAGGCTGGCACTTCAATATCTTCTATGATGTCGAGTTGGCACGTGGCAGTGAGACCATCACTTGTGTAGTAACAAACACAACCACGGTAACCACAAAGAACGGTAACGATGATGCCCCTCACTATTTGTCCAAAGGAGAAACAGTAACCATAGGGGATACCAACTATACTGTTGCTTCTGTGACTAACGCCAACGCCTTTGTGGCCAGTGCAGGCCCCACAGGTACATCAATGGGATACACCAAACGTATTGGTACTCCCACAACAGCACTAAACATAGATTTCTCCTCGTATCGCTACGGTGACATAGACCCTGTGGTAAGAGGTAGGTTCATCTACGACAAAAACAACGCTACCTACGAGTACAACGAAGACCTCAAGGCAATCATTACGTATCAGATTCCCTTTGAGCAAAACTCCTCAGGAGGTGAGTCACTCCCTGAGTATGCGCGTAGATACATTACCATGAAGGCTGCACGTGTGTTTGCTCAACGACACGTAGGAGACCCTCAGTTGGTACAGATGGCGTCCTACGAGGAGCGTGAGGCACACGCACAGTTTATCCAAGCTGACTCAGAGAATGCAGAGACCAACGTGTTCAATGCTTCTTTACCTTATTACACAGTATCACGAGGGCAAGCAGTACAGTCACCCTCTATATCTAATCTATACAAAGTCTGATGCCTTTAGTTAAGAACGCAGCAGCAAGTCTAAACCAAGGGGTAAGCCAGCAGGCTGAGTCCCAGCGGTATCCTTCACAGGCCTCGGAGCAGATCAATGCTTACTCCTCGCCCATCAAGGGACTTGTTAAGCGTCCTCCAACTAAGTTCATCAACACGATTGGGACTGACTCCAGTGATTCTAACAGGAACAAATCTTTTGTTCACACAATCAACAGAGATTCCAGTGAGCAGTATGCAGTAGTCATCAACCCACAGGAAGCTGTGGATGTCACAGACTTTACAGTCGGAACCAACAAGGTAGCTGCTGCCGGTATCGTCACTAATGATGTAATTACTTTTCTGCCAAAAGAAGAAGGAGCAGTACCCCCTACAGGAATAGACTATGGTGTTGCTTATTATGCCCTAGAGAACTCTCCCTTTACTTTTTCAAAGACACAAGGGGGAACGGCGGTTTCTATTGGTGAATCATCCATACTGAATATACGCACAGAAGCTGTGTACGATTATGCAGGTGAACAATGGATAGACGGAGTTTTCCACGTTACATTTCCAAACGGACATTCACTCAAAGAGGGTGATAAAATTCAATTCTCAGGGCTGGTGGGAAATTACATCAAGACACAACTCCCTGAAAATAAAACGTATATCCTACACAAGCCTTCTCTGGGGCCTAACAGTTCTAAGCAATATCTCGGTGGATACGATGTAAGCACAAGCAATGCTGCCACAGTCTCTCTATATCCAGACAACAAGTTTATCCTAGTAGCAGCAGACACAGTAGATTTTTCGTCCAGCAACAACTACGGGTATGTAATTGATTCTATAGCTGTTAACGACACTACAAACTATCGTGGATGGGTACAGTTAGGTGATGGCTCCGCTAGTGACGGGCCTAAGTTTAGCTTATGGAATAACTATGACTCCACAGGAGATGGTTCCAATGACACATGGGTAGCAGCCAATGGGTCTTCAGGTGACAATGTGTTTAATACGGTACTCCTTGATCCAGATGACGAGAGTGATTTTGGTAGCGGTAACTTGGCCAACTGGTCTTCCAATCTTTCTCAGTTTGATGTGGGTGACTTGATTAGAATAGGCGGCATCTCAAATCCCAGTAAGGTGATGAGAGGTGTCATTGAGTCTATTGGTGTGGCAACCATCAACAGCGTTGCATACAAACGAATTACCTTCACTAGGCACATGAAGGCAGGCCAACTGTTTGACAACACAACAGGTAAATGGTGTCACATTTCGTTTTGGGGTGATGTCACTAATCCCACAACCCCCGCCACACACAACCCTCGCCAAGTAAAAGACACTGAAGTTCCCAACACTGCACGTGTAGGAACCAATGGAGCAGGCACAATTCAAGTCAGAAAATCTAACGGAGTAGGGGGAGTAGCAGTTTATGATTTAACCAACGGTCAACAACAGACAGTTAACGTTGAGTCAGGTTTGGAATACCTCACTACTTCAGCTAACCCAAACGAAGATATTACAGCAGTCACTGTTGCTGATTACACTTTTCTCGTTAACAAAACAAAAACAGTTAAGTCCGACTCTAGGCCTAAATATAAAACAAACTACGAAGCCTTCATAGAGACACGCACTGCCGACTACGGTAAGACTTACACAATCAAAGTTGGAGGTGAAACAGACAAAGAGAATGTAGCAGAATCAAACACTGACTATCCCCGTGCGTTTTTTGCTGGAAGGAACGACATAGGAAACAAGGTGGCCAACGCCTTCATGCTTCGTGCTAAGACAAAGGAGTCCAAATACCTGAAGTGGACTATTAGGATAATCCAAAACTGGGAATGGAAAGTTGCCCCTGACTCAGTAGAGGGACAAAAAACTTATGACCGTTCTGATCCCAGCCCAACACAGGCTTTAGACTTATTGCCTCCCTTAAAGTACCGACAGGATGGAACAGGAAACAAAGTAGGCATAGAGTTTGACGATGATAACAAAGTGTTAAACATCTGGGCTAACTTCCACTTTGCACGTAACGGGCTGAACACCAACACGGATGTCCTTGCCAATCTTACAACAGTAAAAGACATAAGAGATGCTGTTGCTAATCACTCTGAAGCAAGCCAACACTGGGATGTCCTAAAGGCTGACGGAAGTGCGCTAGATGACACCAACGATGCCACAGCTTTAGCCTACACTCTCTTTGAAGTATACATCTCCAAGCAGAGAGGAAATGTACTCAACCTTTCATTTGATCACGACAAGTACGATTGGCAGGAGATTCTTATTAATGTAGGTGAGGATGAAATTTATGGAGACATTGTTAATGGAAACTTCACTGAAGGACTCCTCACACCCTCTGCTACTTTAGGCCACTACCAACGTCACGGCCTGACAGGAATTGATGGAGCAAAAGTAATCTCTCCTAAGATGACCTTTGCCTTTGGGACACGGCAGGTAGCCAATGGGGAGTACTACTACAAGACTCCTAAATGGACAGGGAACGCAGACCAGCAGGCCATAGGCACTAATCAGATTGCTGAAAAACTAGCAAGTGATGCACGGTTATCTTTGCAGAGTGACGGTTCAGGAACTTCTAGAAACTGGACATCAGCAAAACGGGCTGACGGAGCCTCTATCGTAGGAGGATCAGCAAATATAACTGAAGCCGTACAGATAGCAGGCCAAGAGGAGTGCCTTGGGTTAACATCAAAGAAAGCAGGAACAGACGGTATTCTCCAAAAAATTTCAGAAGTCAGCACAGCAACAAGTGTTCCCCGAATAGATGGACACACTCAGGATTGGTTAGTCAAACAGGATGGGTACATGATCTCCATTCAGAATCCTGAAAACACTCGGTTTGCTATATCAGTCGCAGATGACCTTGGAGGTAACGGACTGAAGATGACTTACTACGAGGCAGATGAGGCTGCAGACTTGCCTGCTATTTGCCGTCACGGTCACGTTGTTAAGATCGTAGGTAATGCCAGAGAGGAAGCTGACGATTATTACTTACGGTTTGAAGGCGACACCAAAGATAACACCAAGTTTGAACACGGGCGTTGGGTAGAGTGTGTAGGTTATGACACCAAGTATAAGTTTGATAACTCCACAATGCCTGTGGGCCTTGTACGCGAGTCTGATGGAACGTTTACGCTAAAGGAACTTGATTGGGATGAAAGAAAAGCTGGAGATGACCTAAGCAATCCTTTCCCTTCTTTTACCAACACAACAATCAACGACATATTCCTATTCAGAAACAGGCTGGGAATACTTTCTGGAGAGAACGTCATCTTCAGTGAGTCTGGAGAGTACTTTAATTTCTTCAGAACAACCACAGCAGCACTGCTGGACTCAGCCCCTATTGATGTCACAGCCAGCACAAACAAAGTGTCCACACTAAGAAGTGCTGTTCCTTACAATGAAAGGTTAATTCTCTTTAGTGATCAAACACAGTTTGTACTGGAGGCTGAACCGTTTCTGTCTGTCAAAACGGTGACGCTTACGCCATCAAATGAGATCGACAGCATCAGTAATGTTAAGCCTGTCCTTAGTTCCAACTCTATTTTCTATGGATTCAAACGTGCAGGCTACAGCGGAGTGGGAGAACTGGGAGTGTCCATTGAGGATGCCGACCAGATAGATGCAGAGGATGTCACCTCCCACATTCCTAAATACATCAAAGGCTCTTTACGTAAACTGGCAGCAGCAACAAACGAGAAGGTTGTCTGTGGGATCACGGATGACACAACAGCAGCTACCCTCTACGTCTACAAGTTCTTCAACAACGCACAGAACCAGAGAGTTCAATCAGCGTGGTTCAAGTACACTTTTGGAACAGCCAACGACTACATCACTGACATTTCTTTCATAGCCAACACCCTGTACATGGTAGTCCGTAGAAGTGGCAGCATGTACCTTGAGGCAATTACCTTTGAGGATGACATCAAGGATACTGGGATGGACTACGAAGTGTGTCTGGATCACAGGTACGACAAGCCTTCAGATAACTCAGGTGTTTCATACGGAACCACCACGACCATTACAATGCCTGCAGGTTATGTTGTGACCTCTGCTATGAAGCTGGTGACTAATGAGTCCGTGCAGTACGCCAGCAGCACCACAGGGAGCAACACGTTTACTGTCGCTGCCAACCTAACCGGCAAGAACTTCTTTATAGGTGTTCCCTACACAATGGAGTACACGTTCAGTCAGCCCTTTCTGAAACACGACAGGGTAACTGACACAGGGAGATACCAGATACAAAGGGCGTTCCTAGAGTACGCCAATGCCAGATCATTTACTGTTGATGTGGTTCACAATCCCAAGATGGATGCTCCTAATAAAAACACGATCACCAACACGTATGCCAATGATGCGCTACATTCGATCCTGACAGGATCAGCAGATTTACAGGAAGGGTTCTTTAAGTTTGGAGTACAGGAGAGAAACGACAGGCTCCAGATCGTTGTTAAGAATGACACCCCATACCCTTCGGACTTTTTGAGTATTGATTATGAAGCAAGAACATTTGCTAGAGGAAGCAGATGGAGAGGTTAGGTGGGATTTTGAAAAACTCTACATTGAACATGCTACAACTGGAGATGCTGAATATGTTTCAGGAAGACTCCGTGATGCTGACAGAAGGGAAGTCACTGCCGTTACAAGGGAGTCTCCTCTACGAGTCCTTGTCGATGGAGTCATGCATTCCAGACCGTGTTACGCCATCAAGACTAGAAGAGGAAGACCCTGTGGAATCTTTGGTACACGTGACTCTGAGCATCCCGAAAGCGGCGTGGTCTGGCTCCTCGGAACTGACGATCTCACTGCCGAGTCTCGCACATTTATCAGAAACTCAAAACGAATCTTAGATGAACTGCACAAGAAATACAGAGTCCTCTACAATGTCATTGATGCCAGAAACACTGTGCATCTTAGGTGGCTTGAATGGATGGGCTTTGAGTTCATCAAGGAGTTCCCGAAGTACGGGGTAGAACGAAGGAAATTCATATTATTTACGAAACATGTGTAGCCCAGCATTCATGATTCCAGCCCTAGGGAGTAAACTCCTAGTAGGCGCGTCTGTAGCCACAGCAGGAGCCAGTGCCTATTTAGGTCACAAGGCGGCTAAAGATAATGCCAAGGCTATTGAAGGCCACCAACGCGCAGTAGGAAGCTCTATGACTGATCAACATGCTTCCAACATGACTGATTCTCTGGCGAGACAGCAGGAAGCCGCAACTAAAGCTGCACGGGACAGAGAACAAATTCAACGTAAAGCATTTTCAGTAGCGGCTACAGCACGAACTTCTGCGCTGGAAAGTGGCCTTGGTGGAAATTCATTTGCAGCCTTAATGCAGGAGTACGACCAAAGAGAAGCAGAGTTAATGCAGGCATCTTATTTGAATGAGGATTTACTGGAAAACCGTTACAGAAGAGAAAGAGAACAAGCATCAATAGGAACACAGGCAAGGCTTGTGTCTAATTATCGACCAATAAATCAACCAAGCGGTGTGGCAGCAGCCCTTGATTTTGCAGGTGATTCTTTGTCTGCCATTACAGCCTATAAAGCAAGGACATCATAATGGCAGCAAAACGAAGAGTTACCCCATCCGTAGAATCTTTAGGGACACCCCAAACCGCCCCTGCTGTAGGATCGCCCAATTATAACGTAATAGGAGCAGCAGGGCCTCCTATCGGGCCTAACCCGTTAGCACAACTCTCACAGTCTTTGCGTAGGTTTAATCCTGTGCTTGGTCAGTATGCTGCAGCTAAACAACAGATGTCAGCAGAAGATGCCAAGAAATGGTTTGATGAAATGGAGCAAGGCGTCAGCGATAACGCTATCTTCATTAAAAGAAAACTAAAGGAACTTGGCTATGACGATCACGCTAACCCTGAAATATACAAGCAGGAGATAATCAACACTGCTCAGAACTTTGCTGTTAGGGATGCCACAGCTATTGCTACTAACCCAGAGTTCCTGACAGCTATGCAGGAGTTATCAAAGACCAGTGATGATTTCGCTAATGATGCTGTAGCTTTGATTAACGAAAAGTTTCCCCATCCTGAACGGGAAGCCGAAGATAAAAAAGTAGGACACTATTGGGAAGTGGGCTACGGCAAAGGATGGATTACAGCAAGAGATCATATCCTGTCTCCGTTTGTAGAGGCACACGAAAAAGCAAGGCCCGTTCAGATAAAACAGGCTTTCTTTGAAAACGGAAGAAACCAATTGGCAAGTGCGCTCTCTTCAAGTTCTAAAGATTGGGAACCTAAATTTTTAGGCCTAAGAAAATTCCTCAACACAAGCTATGGGGGATACGCAGGACAAGGAGCAGCTTACTCGCAGGCCGTCATGGATAACATAATTAAGCCTGTGTTTATGGATTTAGCCAGAGACCCAAATAATGACATTAACTTAGCAGCCGCATGGAATAGGGTCACAAAGCTAACAAGGGATAATCCTAACGGAGGCAGAACCCAACTGTTTAAAAAACACAGTGACATCAGCATGGCTGCAGGGGTGAACACTGCGACAGATGTTTGGGCTGAGATAGCGCAGGCAGAAGAACAAGCCTATTACAAGCAGAGCAAAAAGCAAAACACCCTGCAGACTGATTTAAATAACAAAGTACAACAGACGTTAGGTAACTGGGAAACTTTTTCGCAAACGCCTGAAAACATAGAATGGGCCAAAGGAGAAAACATTTTCGGGCTTGATCCTTTTGATCGCCTAAATCACAGCCGCATAGCAGACGCACTTTCAAGACACCCTGATTTAAGACTGCCGCCTACGGTAGCTAACGATCAGGTAATGTATATGTTCAGTGATGCTGTCAGGGATGGAAGAACCGCAGTACTCAAAATTGATACAGAAGGCATTGGCGCAGAAAAAGATTACAGAGACGCCCTCATGAATAGCCTTTCTGTGGTCGCTCAAGAATCAGGAGTACCCATACTGCAGTCCATGATTCCCAAAATTGAAAAAGCCATAGGCAATCCTTCTTTAAGCATACCGGATATACGAAAGGAAGCCCTTGCGTTTCTCAACACAGATGAGTTCAAGATGGCGTTCTTCACGGATAATCCTAACATTGATCCTGAGACTCTTCCTTGGAAAGCTGCCATTACACAGGCCTTCGATAAGATGTCAGAAGGAACTGCCATTTCTACAGGACGGGATTACCTGCATCTAGCTAACGCATTACTTGATAATCCCAATACAGCCACAAAAGATTTAAACGAAATCCATGAGGACTTGAGGGACATTTTGAATGAGGTTGATGATACTGATTTAGAATCTGACATCAAAGGAGTCATGGATACAATAAAACAGAGAAATGACCTTAAGCCTTACTACACAATCACTGACAAATATTTAAATGACATTGTTAACGAAGCAATAACCGATACCGTTAACGAAGAACTGGCAAACGTCTACGCACTGGCCAACCAAAGGCTACCAACTGGAGAGGGTGCGGGAGATATAAACGTGGCTGATCCTGTCAAGATAATGGCGGCTGATGGTGCGCTGGCGAAAGCTGTTACTGTTGCAAGAAATGAATGGAACGAACAAGTCTCTGCAGGCCTAGCTGGAATTGATCCTGTGGAAAGGGACGCTGCGTGGTCTGCGAAGGGACTAAAAGATACTGTAAGAGAACGAACAGTTAATTCTCTAAAACGTACCTTTAAACACAGCGTCTTGAACGATTACAACGAGCGTTTAAGAAGAGACCCTAAAGCTGCTATAAAACAGGAAGAACAAGAGCAGGGGATATTCACAGATGACATTAAGGAACTTATAAGGAATAAGGATGGCGTAGAAAAACAATTCCATACGGACAAAATATATGGAGGGTCAGCAACAGAAGGTAAAGAAACAGAAGTAAAACCTAATTTATCCCTGCAGTTTATGGCGGGGCCAAAAGGACAACAGCGGTACAACAACCTTAAGGAAAACAAACGTAAGATTGTTAAAGCACGAAAAGAACTTATTGGGAACATTTACAACAAAACAGAAGAACTGAAAAAACTTGAGGAAACTGGAAGCCAATCCGCACAGCGTTCCAAAGCGGCTGAACGTGACAACGAGGTACTGACTTTCAAGGCCTTTGAGAAAGAGTTTGGAATTTTGCCTTGGGAAAAACTCAATTCCCCTGAAGGCTTAACACTTGAGCTACCTACGGCAGGCGCACCTATACAGGTCAAGTTCGACCTAGATGAGGACAGGATAAACCTGAACAACACCCTCGTATTTGAGTCTCTTCCAAAAATCTCTGAAAAGATAGAGTCACTAAACACATGGGAAGAGGAGCAGGGAGGGGAGGCTGCAGAGACTAATCGTGAGTCTGCACCTGAAGACCTTAAGGAACACGCTAATTTTATTAAGAGAGCGCATGGGATAGATATACTAGCGCGTGACCCTTCGGTTAGAAAGTCAGCCCTTGAGGACTACACTCAGCTACTCCAATCCCAAGCAGGCATGATTCACTCAAGCCATCCTGAGCAACTCCCCGTAGGAGTCAGGAAAGACCTAGAAGATCAGGCATTAAAACAGTTTTACACAAGTGACTCTAATAAGTTTCAAGGGATTACTTTCTCTGAAAATGAAAAAAGTTGGGTGGCTGGAGTACACCAACAAAGAGAAGACATTATCGCAGGGAAGTACAATGTTGAAGATGGGCTAACTTCAGAAGAATTTATTAAGAATTATAAGGCGTTAACAGGGGGAGAAGTTTCCAGAGAAGTCTATACAGTATATGATGGCACACTACACGGTGTCCCTCAGAGGCAGATTTCATTAACACGAAAAACAACAGCATTGAACCCTAAGAGCGAGGCTGAAGTAATCGCCCAAGAATTAGCCATGCTTGATATTGGAATCCCTAATCCAATTCTATCTACGAGGGTTAAAAAGAATTCATACGGATGGGCAGGTGTGGGTGAAGATTCGTTGTTGTTCAGTATCCTAGGAGATGACTTCTTTGGGGCAGACCCGAAGGAAATGCAGCTTAAACCTGAAGGGTTGAAACGTCTCCGTGAACGGACAAACTATTACAGGGGCCTGCTAGAAGCCCCGTCAGTGAAACAAACTGATTTAGCCAAAGCATTCAACAAGCTCCTTAAAGGAGAAACTAATTACTTTGAGAACAGATACAACAGGGAAAACACATTTGGGATAACCCCCCTGCCAATCCCAAGAAAACAAAAATAATATGCCAGTAGGAAGTATATACAGAAACAAGACGCAATCCGAAATGGATCGCTACGAAGCGCAGCTTCAGGACATTGCAAGCAGGATGCCTGACAGTGAGGAAAACGTGTCCTACAAGTCACACCTTATGCGTAATCGTTCTTGGTTTGAGAACTCTTATAAGGCAATAGGCAAAGGGGGACTAAAGGCTGCTGAGAGTACAATCAATTTTGTCCCTGACATGCTAGGGGCTAAAGACCGTTTCGCTACTTTTTCGGATTACATAGAAGACAATCCTGAAAGTATGCTGTTTCAAATTGTAGAAGACACAACCACACTAGGTTTAGGTCTTGCCACTACAGGCCCTATTGTCAAAGGGGTTAAAGCCTTAACAGGTCTCAAGACATCTGCAAAGCAGCTACGGGATCGCCAGCTAAAAGCAGCAGGAAAACGAGGGAGCAAAGAACGGTTAGGTTCTAAAGCGTGGAACATAGCCAAAGAAGGGGGCTTACGAGGAGGTGTCGCTGAGATGCTGGCTTTCCGTGGTCAGGATGAAGCTCTCTTCATGGAATTATTTTTTGAGAAAAACCCGCCTTGGAAACAAGCGATTGAAGAAGTCACTGCTGCAGACGGCTGGGAAAACCAACCTACATCAGAGCTAGGCAAACGTGTGGTTCAAAGTGTAGAGAACATGACGGGAAGGGCATTGTTTGCCGCCGAGGGGGCTTTTATGGGAGCTTTGGCCAACTACCTAATAGCTGGTGCGAAAGTGTCGTGGAGGGCCGTCAGGGGCGACACAACAGGCGGTCTCAAGAAAGCCGTAGAGGGGGAGGATTTAGCAGGTGAAGCTGCTGCTGACGCTACAGAAGGGGGAAAGGTCTCAGCTAAGGAAGCAGAAGAAAGGGAGCTTAAGTTGGCCCAGCAGGAGGACTTGGCTAACGCTGAATTATCCAAGGCGAATGACGAGTTAATTGAAGCACGTTTGAATGCACGTGAAGGGCTAGAAGAAAGCAAGCCGGTTATTAAAGACGAAAACCAAAGGGACTTAAATATAGTACCGGAGGAAGCTGATGATATTATCATAACAGAAGCAACAACAGCCCGTGGGATTAACCCTGAAGTCTATACCAAGGAACCTCTGCCTAAGGACGCCAACCTTAAGATACAGTATGAGCCACTTAAAGGAAGCCGCACTGGGTTTGAGGGTGGTGTTATTAAGGTGGACAGAGAAGCGATAGACGCTGAGTTTTCTATATCCTTAAAAGATCGTGACGCATTTACAGGGGATAACTCTTTCAACGCTTCAGATATATTTGATGATGTAGAAGATTACCAACGGTATTTAATTGAAAAGGAAAAGGCCAAACAGTTTTATCCTCAGTTAAAAAAGGAAACCGACAAGGGTTACGCCAAACGGGTAGAACGCCATGCAATCAATGAGGCCAAACGCAAAGGCCTTGGTCACTTCTACAAGTATGAGTTCGATGCGCCTCCCAAGATGAAACACTTGGAGCTTAAAGAGATTGAACTTGAGCTTCTCTTTAAAAAGGGAAAAGCCAGTGGGGCTAAGAAACTCATAGACATGCTTACAGGCAAGTCAGGCGTTCCTGCTTCCCCTCAAGCACTCCTCAAGCAGATGGAAGAAGTCATGCGTCTGGACACAGCTTTTACTGACCAAGGGATGCAGTATTTCACAGGGAGGTTTATGAAGTTCTTTATCCACCACTACAGCAAAAACATGGCTAGGGTTTCTGATGCTGACACTTTTGCAAAAGCTGTGGGATACCTCCACAACCCCGAAGGGATGGGTCTGGATGAGATCATGGAAGAACACCTCTTTGACTCGATAGATGACATGGCAGCGGCTCATGGGTTGTCCTCCAAGGAAATGCTGCATCGTGTTCTTAAAGGGAGAGGTGCTGCTAAAAACATCTTCACAGGGAAAGATCACTTTGGGAAGAAACTTAACAATGAGGAGATACTCAGTAACCGTTCCAAGATTGACGAGAGGAGTATGAAGGAACTCAATGTCAGGATCATGGCTTACCGCATGGAACAAGCCATAGGAATGAAGATGTATCGAGACTTGTCCAAGCAGGTGGCCAACATGTCTATAGAAGACTTGAACGGAACTGCAGCCGGTCAGGACTTACTCAAGAAGTATCTGTTAGAGATGGAAAAACAGAACGCCAAGATTGAGAGCCTGCAAAAACTCAGAAAATCCTCAGGTCGTGTTCTACGTGCTTGGAGGGATTTTAACGATGTAGGAATGACAGGCATTCAGGGAAGCAAGCTGCTTTCCGAAAGGGGCGGTCTAAAGAACATCAAAAAACACGCCCAAAGGACTGACGCTATTTTTGAAGCAGGCGATAACACTTTGGATTCTTCTGCTGCTGCAGGTGATTACCTAGCTAAGTCCACAGGGTTTGTTGACATTCACAATGAGTATTGGCTGAACTCAATCCTAAGCTCTACCAAGACACAGGTAGTCAACCTTATGTCTAACAGTCTTAGCATGTACTATAAACCCTTAGAAGGAATACTAGGGACTATAGGAAAAAGCGGGTTAAACGCCGCTGAGAAATCTTCAGCCCGAAAAGGATTCACCAAAGCATTCGTGCAGACCGCCTTAATCCATGCACAGGTTACCCGTGTGTTAGCCAAGTTGGGCTTAAATAAGATCAAGAACCTGTTTGACGAAGACGGCTACATGAGTGGCCGTGAGGATATATTTAAGAGTGGCTCAGGTGAGGCCAACAGTAGTTATCAACAAGCTCTCGGAGCCGTTGCAGGGGCAAGGAAATCCCTAAGAACAGGAGAAGGCACACTCACTAAAGGTTCTGATATTTTTGACACAGCACTTCCTGAACATATCTCAGGAGACCTCCTAGGAGACAACGCCTCTAATCTTGCGAAGAACACATTAGACTACATAGGGAATATGGTACGCATCCCAAGTAAACTGATGGTTGGTTCTGATGAACTCTTCAAACAGATTACCTTTAGGTCAGCCGCTATGGGCCGCTTGACTGCTGATGCTTACGAATTGGCCTTAGAGCGTGGCGTGAAGCCAGACAAGATTGATTCTAAGTTTATTTCTGACTACGTAGGTCACCATTTTTCAGGGATGATTAGGGCATCTGGCAGGCGGTACTCAGCAAGAAGTCTTAAGGATGAGGCAAGGGCAGCATACAACACAAAGGCAGAAGCTGCGATGAAAAGCATGACTCCCTTTGAAGTTGATAAAGAAGACTTCGTAGAAGATTACATTAAAAAACAACAAAGAGGATTCCTAGAGGACACTTCCAACATGGCGATGGATTATGCTGAAGATGTCACTTTTACACGATCCCTCGATGCTGACCTAAGGCAACTACAAGAACTAGGCGATGGGTCTCCTGTGAACATCTCTAAGACTAGAAGGTCTTTTCTTCAGGATACACAAGACATGGTACACCAGCATCCTTGGATGAGGCTGTTGATGCCTTTTATAAGAACACCAGTTAACTTGTTAAAATGGCCCCTGCAAAGAATGCCTATGGTCATGTCTCCTGACGGTAAGATACTTAACAAGGAATTTGATTTTATTAAGAAGCTGCACCTCAGGTATCAGGCAGACATGGCCAGTGGTGACACCATGAGGGCCGCTGCAGCCAAGGGAAGAGTCAATGCTGGTTGGTTCTACTGGTTTGGTTTTGCTTCTGCTGCTCAGTCAGGAACAATCACAGGTGCTGGGCCAAGTAATCCCAGAGAACGCAGAAACTTAATGGCTACAGGATGGCGTCCTTACTCGGTTAAGGTAGGAGATAAATACATCAGCTATTCTCGCCTTGATCCCTTTGCTTCAGCACTAGGTCTTGCTGCTGATATGTACGAAAAGGTTGCTGACTTAGGACAAGAAGGTGATGTAGAGGATGATTGGATGTTAGCCCTTATGATGGGAGGGGCCTATTCGTTATCAAACAACATGGCCGACAAGAGCTATCTGGCAGGCATCAACAACGTCCTAAAGGCCCTTATTGATCCTGAACACGAATTTGAAAGCCTTATAAAGAGGCAGGGGTCTTCTTACATACCCAAGATCATTTCCCAGTGGACTCCGATTACGGATGACAACTACATGAAGAAAACCTATGGCATTCTGGAAGGGATGACCGTTAGGGTTCCTTTTGCTAATCAGACCGTAGAACCTATGAGGAATTATCTAGGTGAACCTATGGAAGCTATGTATGGGCCTACAGTGTGGGCTTCAGGGATTAACCCATTTCTTGTGTCTAAAGCTAAAGATGATCCCGTATTAGAAGAACTGGCAAATGTGGGTTATGGCTTTGGTGCGCCTTCTCCACGTATCAAGGGTAGTAAGTATCTGGACATGCGTAAGTACCACGATCCTGATACAGGCAGGTCTGCTTTTGATCGTTATCAAGAACTAATAGGAGAGATAAAAACAGGAGGAGGCAAAACCCTTAGGGACAAACTGACAGACCTGTTTAAGCACAGGCACTACAAGAGGGCCTCTCTAATGGCTGAACGGGGTCTCCTTCAGTTTGAAGGAACCTACCGTGATCCTAGGGTTAAAACCATCAAGGCCCTTATGGCCAAATGGCGAGCCGCAGCAAAAGTTCAGGTTCTCCGTGAGTATCCTGACCTGCTTAATGCTGTTAAAGGTTTTGATGAATCAATCGTTAGGCAAATGCAGGAAATCACAAGACTCTAATGGCCTTCTCACGTTACTACGCTACGGAAGATACCCCAGTTAACTCTGGAGTACTGACGCATACCATAGCCAACCCAAGTAACAACAACTTTGGTTACCTCGATCCATACCACTTGGAAGTCTATGCGTCCAAAAGCGACCAAAGCATGAGTTCCTTTCAGGCTGATGTTGCAGCAGGAAACGCTGACCAGTACACCCTGAACAATGACTTCACGCTGGCTAACAATGTTATAACTATTAGCAACCTAGCCACCGACAAGAGATACCGCTTGTTCATCAAGAGGGTCACTCCGAAGTTAAGGCACTTTGTAGACTTCCAAGCAGGCTCTCCGCTCACAGAGGCTGACCTAGACAATAGTAATAAGTACTCATTGTTTAGAGAGCAGGAGATCGAGGACGATTTAGCAGACGCAAAGGCAGATATACTTGCTATACCTGACCAGCTTTCCGATGATGTCTCGCGGTTAAGGACATCGTTTACGACTGAAATAAGTGGGGGCAACAGCGTCTACGATATAACCCACAATCTTGGGTATCACCCAGTTGTGCAGGTATACGAGGGGAACAGCGTACCAAGCGACCAAATAGATTGTGTAGTGACTCACATCAGTACGTCAGTCACACGGTTAACTTTTGAGGGATCGGCAGTAACAGCAACAGCAGAATTTAGATAAAATGGCAAATAAGAAGATATTCACGGGGTACACCTTTGAGGGTGGAGGACAGTCTAAGAATCTTCGGCTAGAAGCAGCGACAAGTGATCCTACCAATGTCGGTAAGGGCCATGCGTACTACAACACGACAGCAGGAACCATAAAGGTATCCAATGCAGACTCTGATGCTACTGCTTCATGGAAGACCTTGCTGACTACAGGCTCGTCTATATCTACTGCATCTGTAATCACTTCCACGCTAGAATCGAATAGCGGAAACGCACCGCCGTTTGTTGTCGCTTCGTCGGACAAGGTGGTGGGCCTCAACGCTGACTTGCTGGACGGGCGTGACACTTCCGATAGTGCGGCTGCCAACAGCATTCCCATCTACGGAACCGACGGTGTACTCAAGGTCGGCACACCAGCAGCCAATGGAGATGCCGCTACCAAAGCGTATGTGGATACCGAAGTTGCTGGCTTACTTAATTCTGCTCCAGAACATTTGGATACACTTGGTGAACTTGCGACTGCATTAGGAACTGCGGATGGGGCAGCAACTATAGTTGCTCAGTTAGCCAACAGACTACGGATAGACGTTAATGACCAAGGGTTATCTGCTACTCAATTAACTAATGCCAGAACCAACCTTGGGTTAGGTGCTTTGGCAACTTTGGCTACTGTTGGTGCTTCAGAGATTACTAATGGCTCAGTAGATACGGCAGAGTTAGCCAATGACGCAGTTGATGCTGACAAGCTGGACGATTCCGCTTCGTTCACAATGGGCGGGTTGACGGTGAATGGGGATATTGCCAACACGGGGAACATTAATTCTGGCGGTTATCTATACTTAAAATCGGGTGGTTCTGCTTACGGGGAGCTAGGGTTAGATGGTAACAAGCCACGCTTGAGGGCATACGGGTCAAGCGGGTGGCTGGACGTACTCACGGTAGACAATAACAGCGGAAAAATAGGCATAGGAGCAGACGCTACCGCCCCCAGCGGAACCCTGCACATCAGCACGGCGAGGTATTCTATTACTGAAAAAATTACTAATGGTAATATGGCAAGT
>Ga0209232_1000431_pt1 | contig 25886 bp, 53 predicted proteins | sample ETNvirenome_2_60_FD_184066 | JGI IMG/M metagenome (GOLD analysis project Ga0209232, IMG submission 184066) | Marine viral communities from the Pacific Ocean - ETNP_2_60 (SPAdes) (version 2) | ecosystem: Environmental > Aquatic > Marine > Oceanic | place: Pacific Ocean | collected 2013-06-22
TGTGGGTCGCGATGCTGACAACCAACTCAAGTTTGGAACAGACAACGAGATTACGTTCCGAGTGTCAGGCAACGACGGCGTTGTGATGAAGGCGAGCGGTGAGATTGAGGCAACTTCGTTGGACATCAGCGGTGATGTTGATGTTGATGGCACCTTAGAGGCCGATGCCATTACCGTGAATGGTTCTGCACTGGCCGCGTCTGCGACTACTGACGCAACCAACGCTTCAAACATTGGTTCAGGAACTTTGGCGGCAGCGCGAATGGCGTCTGCTCAGACTGGAATAGAGTCTGTACTGAACACAAGCCTTGTCGCTGGGCGCGACGCGGATAATCAAATTAAGTTTGGTACGGATAACGAGATTATCTTTCGTGTCTCAGGTGGCGATGGCGTCACCATGAAAGCAAGCGGTGAGATTGAGGCAACTTCGTTGGATATCAGCGGTGATGCTGACATCGACGGAACGCTTGAGGCGGATGCGATTACGGTCGGCGGAACCGCTCTCAACACAGTCATCGCAGGTGTAACCGTAACAAACGCTACCACGGCTGCGGTAGCCACAACGGTAACCATCAGTGACAACGAATCTACGAACGAAGAGAATGCCGTAATCTTTACTGCGGGCGGTGACGTTGATGGTGGCAACATCGGCCTTGAGTCTGATGGAGACTTGACGTACAACCCGAGTACTGGAACGTTGTCGGCCACGATCTTCAAAGGAAACGTTGATGCGGTTGACGGAGACTTTGACGGCACACTCGAAGCTGATGCAATCACAGTTGGTGGAACGAACCTACTGACGGGCGGAGTTGTCACGTCTTTGGGTACGATCACTCAAGACACAGTCACGTTCACATCAGCAAATGCCGATGATCCGCTGCTGATTATCAAGAACACTACCAATGATACGGCTGCCGCACGCCTCCGATTTGTGAAGGATAAGGGCGCTGCAGGTGCTGATGCGGACGGTTGTGGCGAGATTGAGTTCTACGGCGACGACGATAATCAAGACAACATTCTCTTCGCAAGGCTTCGGGCAGAGGTGGCTGACGCATCAAATGGTGCCGAAGGTGGCCGAATCATGCTGGGTGTAGCCACTCATGATGGCGAGTTCCAGAACGGCCTCGTAATTGAAGATGGCGATGCCGAAGACGAGATCGATGTCATCGTTGGTAACGGCGACAACTCTGTTACTACAGCCGCTGGATACATGAAGGCGAGTAACGGATTTCTTATTCCTGAGCAGAAGTCTATACACATCGAAACTCCGATGCTGGCTACAGCCGATCATACAGCTACGGGTATCACAACGATTATGTCAGCGAGCGAGAACATCGCTCAGGGAGATCTGGTTTACGTTTCAGGTAACGGTACCATTGGAATTGCGGACGCTGACGCGGTGGCTAAAATGCCTGCATTTGGGTTGGCCGTCGCAGCAATTTCGAGTGGTCAACCGGGCGTAATCTTGCTTCGCGGAATGTTTCGGGATGACACGTACAACTTTACTGCGGGCAACCGATTGTTTGTCCACACAGATGGGACGGTAACTGCGACTGCTCCAAGCGGAAACAATGATGTAGCCCAGGCTGTTGGTATCGCTCTTAGCGATGACGTTATCTACTTCAGCCCTGACATGACTCTGGTGGAGATTACTGCCTAATGGGTGACATCAGCCAAATAAATGATGTTGCTGCGGCAAATATCAGCGAAGTCAATGATGTCGCTAAGGCAAACATTAGTGAGATAAACGATCAAGGTGTTCCCGCTTCTGGTGCCACCCGATGGGTTGTTGGTATTCACAACGGCTTTGTAGCATACGCCGAAAACTCTGATCTTACGTCATGGACTTCTTATTCAAGCACTGATCATAGCAACACTGCGTATGATATTGGGTTTGGTAAGGACAATAGCGGAAACGGTATTTATATCGTTACCCGAGATCATGATGACCGTGAGCTTGAAGTTTCTGGTACAGACGTAACTTCAACGGATAACTGGACTGAAGTTGATTTGTCTTCTGACTTAAGTAGTGTTCGACAACAATACGTAATTATGTGGGGCGCACGAGCCGATGGCACGGCTGCGGGAACCTGGATGTCAGCCGGGAAACAAAACGGTCAGCGGATTCACAGGTCTACTGACGGAGGAGCAAACTGGACAAATGTAGATTTGTCGGGCATTTCAAATCATGACGCCAACCGAGGCATCCAATCAATGGCGTCGGACGGCCAAGGAAATTGGGCATTCGCTCAGGAAAATCGCTGGTATTATTCTACAAATGACGGAGCGAGTTTTTCTGCTACAACTCCAATTACCTCGGATGTTCCAGGTCAGTCCCGTGGCGTCGTGTTCACAAATAATAGTTGGGTTTGGATCTACAGCCGATCCAGCCAAATTTATGTTCGCTCATGCGCTGCATCAGATATTACTGATTGGAGTGATGAGGTTAGACCTGAGTTAACGTATAACAAAGCGACAACGGATGGTTCTGGAACAGCCGACACAACTGTTAATCCGTTAAATCCAAGCAATACAAATGAGCAACGAGCAAGCGTGTGTGCTGCAAACGGTCGCGTGTGTTTTGCGACTACAAATGACCAAGAAATCTTTTACTTCGACGTTGACGGTAAAACAATCAGCAACCTGAACGGCAAAAAATTTGGCCCGCATGGCGGGGGTCATGCATACGCTGGAGTCACTAACTTTGACACATCCGACACGATGCAAGACATTGCCACGGACGGCACAACCTGGATTGTGGTTTGTAAGGATGGGGATGCGTTTAAGAGCACCGACAACGCCGTGTCTTGGTCGTCAATTGTAACTGGGTTTGATGGTGGTGATGTTGCTGCTACAGATGACTGGAAAGCAATCACTTGTGACGTAGTCTTACCGCTTTAAGGAGAAATAATGCAAGCGTTCATCGACAAACTTTTTTGTTCTCAAAAACGAGTATCTTGGCGGCGACTGGCCGTGCTCATTCTCGGAACCGGATTGCTGGCAACTGGTCTACTTGAGTCTGAGCAGTGGCTGTATCTTAGTCTTGCTTATATCGCTGGCGATTCTGCCGAAAAGGCAATGAGTGCAATCTCGAAGAAGTAATGAATGGCTTTCAAGTGTACTAAATTTGATAATGCAGTTTCGCACAAGGTATTACACGATACCAATATTACGAACGCAGCCCAAAAGAACATCACTGATGGTCCTGGAAGGCTTCATTCTATAAAAATTGTGAACGGTAACAATGCGCCGGTATACGTAAAGATTTTCAATGCGTATACAGCGAGTGTTGGAACAACTGCGCCCGATTGGATTTTTTCTTGTTTGGCTTCGGTTACCACAAACTATGAAATTCCTGGGGGCGTAGCTTTTGACGCTCTTACAATTTGTGCAACTGAAAACGCAAACCCTTCTGATGCGACAACACCAAGCGCATCAGGTAATGAAACCATTGCTGTAACGATTATTACGGAGCACTAAATGGCTACATACACAGGGGCGCTCACTGGTTTAGCAGACAAGCTTGTCGTTGATACTGCCGCGAATACAACAGAAGAAGAGCGTGTAACATCTGCAGATTCAGGCAGAATGTACATTGTTCAAATTGATGCGACTGCTGGATCACCAACAACAGACGAACCAGCATGCTACGTAAAATTTGCTGATGCCGCATCGATTACTGGGGGTGGTGGTTCATCCACGGTGCCCAGCCTTGTGCTTTATGCTCCTCTAGGGGTTATTACTTCTTATGTAATCAGCGGTGGGTGGCCTTTTTCGGATGGTCTTTCATACTGGGCAGTGACTACTGCTGAGATGGCTGGAGATACTTCTCCTACTGCAGACATTAAGGTTTCAATTGTATCGTCATAAATGGAGTTAAAAATGATTGAAGAATATATTTCAAGCGCAAAAGTCCGATTGTCCCGTAAGTTTGGAGACAAAAGTAAAGCCGCTAATGAGTTGTTGAAAGCAATCGATCTTTTGAAAGAAGAGCTTGCCAATAAAGATGAAGAAATCAAATCTTTAAAAGCCGCAAATAAGCCTGCTGCGAAGAAACCCGCTGCTAAAAAGGCCGCTGCTAAAAAGCCCGCTGCTAAAAAGCCTGCTGCTAAAAAAGCATCTAAAAAATAACTTTGGCATGGGAATGTTCAACATGGAACCACTCACCCTTACAGCAATTGCAGTTCTAGCAGCGATTGGTGCTGGTTTCGGTGCAGGCTGGGGTCTGAAGCCAGACGCAGGCACAAAAGCTATTGAAGCCCAAACTGAGGCCATTAAAGAACTGAATACAGGTAACCAGGCGCTCGTCGATAAAGTGCAAGAGGTTGCCGTGGAAGAAGCGAAACGAGAAACTGTAATTGCAGATAAGCTCACTGACATGCCACCCCCCTGCATCAAAGAAGTCGGGGGAGATCCTATGTCATTGCAATGTATGTGGGCTTTGTGCATTCGTACAGGTGAAACAGACAAGCAACGATGTGAGCCATCTAAGTTGACCGATCAGCTACTGAGTGCTTATAGTTGTTCTGAATCCCAATAGTTGGAGTAACCATGGAAATAAAGGATTTAGCTATACCTGGACTCACCATGGTTTTTGCTGCTGGTATATCGTTTGCGTCATTTGAGTCTGCTGCCAAGGATGTAGAAGACGTTGAAAAACGAGTAAATGTTCTCGAATCCAATGCCAGCAAACAAGAGGTAGTCGATGTCAAGATCGAAGGTATTGAACAACGTCTTGATAAGATGGAAGATATTGTTCAGAAAATGCTGGATATTCAACAGAAACAAGCGGTTAATGTCGCGCAAATCTGCCAAGCAACCAACGCAAATTGTAGTAACTAAAATGCGCCCTGATATCCTTGATTACGCGGCCTCGCTTGGTCACACTGTTTTCGAATCTGGTGAGTACAACCTCAACATTATTGGTATTCGAAACTCGCAACACGAGCCCAACAGGTTCGATGATACGATTCACTGTGTCTACAAAGACGAAGACGGCGATTGGATTCAAAAGTCGTGGCCTTGCACTACGGAGCCGGGGAAGTACTGGCTTGAAAATCCTACCAATGTCAAAGGTACCGCAGTGTTGGTTCCGGGCCAGTATCGATCAGTTTGGAAGATTGATAAGCATCAAGGGAAGTACTACGCTCTGTGCCAGCGCAACGGCACCGTAAAGGTATACCGTGATGACAATTTGGATGAAATCATTGATTGTGATCCTGAAACAATCACTGAGGGCTTTTATGGAATCAACATCCACAAGGCCGGTGCTCATTCAACTCAAATCGATCGATGGTCAGCAGGATGCCAGGTGTTTGCGAACGAGTCCGATTTCGATGAGTTCATGGCTATTTGCGGCAAAGCTCGTGAGAAATGGGGCAACGCCTTTTCTTATACGTTGATTCTTGAGCACGAGAAAGGCTCTGATTGATGGAGGCGCTGGTCGATTCACTATTAGCGGACGGCCACCTCGGAGTTTTTGCTGCCTTCCTTGTCTATCAATTTGTAATGATGCAGAGGCGTCTGGATAAGCTTGTTGAAGGGTTCCAAGAACAACTTGACGAGATACGAAAAGAATACGACGTTCGATCGGAAAAAATGAGAGAGCGATACGACAGAGTAATAAATGAGTATAGAAATAGAGAAGACACTCAGTCTAAAGACTTTTTAATTACTCGAACTAAAGTTCATAATGATATTGTGTCTAAGCTTGATAGAATTTTAGACAGAGAAAAATAGATCGAAATGAACTGCGTTGTTGGATCAGATACAGACTGTGAACTTAAGGTTGGTTCGTCGATTCGTATTTACGATGAAGAGCCAGCCGAAAAGGAGGCCAAACCCGTGGCAAACGAAACTAAAACAGAAAAACCAGCCCCTGCACCTGCTCCTGTAGAGCAACCAGCCCCTGCGCCTGCACCTGAACCAGCGCCTGAACCAGCCGTGGTAGAGACCGTTGCTGCACCGGTTGTGCCAGAACTCGTTGAATCAGTGGGCGTATCTCAAGACATCACGGCTGCCGCTGATGCTGCCAAGTCCCTCGGTGGCGACTATGCGCCCATGGTTGCCATTGCGTTGGCAGGAATGGCTATTGCAGGCGGATCAAAAGCCTGGAGCTATTACCGTGACCGTGCAGAGCAAAAGCATGAACAAGAAATGCAGAAGCTCAAAATGGAAGCTCAGTCACAGGGCATGGACGGGCAACAGCCCCCACCTTGTCAGGCCGCAAACACAAAGATGCAGGCCGAAGTAGATGCATTGAAGTCTAAGCTCAGTGCAGTTGAAAAGAAAACATCGATGATCTCTGCTGACTTTGATGGTGAAGATGTCGAGCGTCAAATCAAGCGCATGAAGAAGCGCATCGATGAGTTGTTTGAGATTACTGATCAAAAATGATTGAACTCGCTTTAATTTTTTTCGGTACGTTTGTTGTTCTTCCTGCAGGGCTGAGTTTTGCGGTAGACGGTGACGGAAGTTCTCGAAAGAAGAAAAAAGCGCCCGTCGTGGAAGAGCCAGTAATCGAAGAGCCCATACCTGATCCTGAACCCATCCTTGTGGCAAGACTTAAGGCGACAAAAAAGACTGTTGTAATCGTCGTTCCAGAATGCTCTGATGAGGAATCCGAAACAAGGTTGCGTGCTGCCAGTCTTGACTACTTGGAAAAAGTTACCGGATTGCCTGAGGAGACTGTATTTGAAGTGCAGGATTGTGGCGACGAAGGTATGGTAGACATTCAAATCGTCGAAACGATAGAATAAGTAAATCTGCACCCCCCACCCGGTAGGAATCGCCCATGCTCACGTCCCGAGTATGGGAACAAGCGATGTGGGTGGGGGGTGCAGGGGGGCGTTTAGACTTTCTTTGCTGGTGCGACACCTTGAGTCGGTGCGATTGCATCATTAAGCATGTCCAAAACCTTCATAAGACCTTCTGGGGGGCCATCATCGCGAGCGACGACCTTCACGTCGTACTTGGCGCTGTTGTCGCTCTTACGGCTATTCTCGCTGTGGTTAGCCACAGAGCCGTGAACAGTAACGTCACAGCTAAATAGACCCGCGTTGTACTTTGCGTGTGCAGTAAGCTCTGCCTTGGTGTCAGACGTAGTCTTAGCTGAGGTCGATGATTTCACTTCCATGGTGAAACGAACTTCTGCTTCTTTGACCGACAAGCTTGGCGTGTTGATGATGGCGAGCAGTGGGACTTGCAGATCCACCTTCTCCATCGTTGTTGTGCCATCAGCAGCCTGAACGGGCTTGTTGAAACCAAAGTCAACGGTGCGTGCCGAAAGGTTGCCCTTTCCGTCGTCGTTAAGACCAACGTCCTTGATGAAGTCACTGGAAGCTTTAGCAAGCAGTGTCTGAGCACTACACGCGGCCTTGAGTGGGCCTCCAATAAGTTGGTCCATGGGAAGACCACCGAACTGGTCTGACATCTTTACGAGTTGATCTGGCACCGTTTACTCCTATTTTTTTCTCATGTTTTCCATGAGTGTTTGATCAGTTTTTTCGATTGGTTTTTTAGCCCCGCGTTGGTCGTACTTGTCAAAAGGGAAACCTTCGGAACCGTCCGACCTTGTAGGCCCACGAATCGGCTCAACTGTTTGCCCCATAGATCGAGTGGACTTGGATCCCGTCGTGAAATGACCGTGTGGGCCTACGAATCGTTTTCCTTGTTGTTCGTGTGATTCTAAGGCTTCAGTCAAGGCGAGTTGGGCTATTGCTTGCTTGTCCTTGATACGCTCGCCGACCGTAAAATCTGCACCCTTTCTGAAATCTCTCGGATTGTTTTCTTCGGGTCCGCCTCGGACAAGGTACTGGCGCAACTGCTGTGCAGCTTTACTATAGTTGGTGTGGAGGGGGGGGCCTTCTGCAACCTCTGTTTCAAAAGCCGTTCCGTATTGTCCCAGAATACCGTGGTAGCGACCTACCCTTTTAACGGCCTCTTTAGGGTCTTCGTAGCCGATCTGGAACATTTGTTCATAAAGGTCTGTATCTCGCAATGCAGATAGGTAGTCGGAAGCTAAGTTTTTTGAGTATTGATCTGCCACAATTTAAACCTACGGAAGTAGCTTAATTAATTCGTCATCGATTCTTGCATAACCCTCTGGAGGCTCGCTGCCCTTGAAGATCAGCTTGAGTTTAGCAGCATTGTTCTCTTTTTTGAACCATGATGGCGTATTGGCGCATGGCCGAACCATCAGCTTTCCTTTTTTCTTGTCAGCAGTGAGGCCAGATATTTCAACAGACATTTCGACTTCGAGCGTATCCACACGAAGACTTTGCCCAGTCGTGAGGGATTGCAGGGGGACCGGAATTCTTTTTTGTACCAGTACTCCATCTTCCCATGTTGGGATTTCCATGACGACCATACGAGGTGCATATATGTGTCTTCCGTCGTCATCTGTAACGGGGTCACCTTTTTCATCTGTTTTCAACTCCCAGAACTCTTCATTGGTGATGGAGTCAAGCTCGTGTCGTTCAGCAATATCGGTCGCAGCTATAACCGCTGATTGAATGGAATGGACTATGTCGTCTAAAGAATGATCAGCCATGCTATCTCCAAGTTATGATGAGTCAGGTGGTTCAATGCGTCAGTTCCTAAAAGCGTACAAGGACATCCTGGTCTACCATGACTACGGACCCCTGCTCTTGTTCTGGAACATTGCTGACCTTGCCAACAACCGCGTGCTTTGGATGAGCTACGGCGAGGCCCTGGATGGGGGCAACGAGTGGGCCTACTTTCAGTACTGTCTGTACTTTGTGGTGGCCCTCGGCATGCTCTTCAGTCTTCCCAATGTCCGATCCTGCTCCCGCTTCGTTGGCGTCTACTTGCTGCTGTACATCTTTTCGACCACCCGTTTCCTGGTGAACGTGTTCAATGATCCCGAATTTGCTGCCGGTGACGTTGGTCGATCGCTTGTTGTTACAGGCGTCTACTTTACCTTGTGGGTTTGGATATACGTTAAAATGCGTGTGGAAGTAATGCACAAGGATCTCCGTGGATAAACCAACCACTACTGCTGCTGTTGTCGCTGTCGTTACAGGATTGGTCAGTGCTGGTGCGTTTAAGTTCTATGAGTTCATTCTGAAGCAAAAAAGAGAAAAGCAGGTCGAAGAGAAAGCTGAGCAAACGCTATACCGTGACGACCTCATCAAACGAGTTGAAAAACTCGAACAAGAGCGTGATGAGCACCTTCAGCAAATCATCGACCTGATGACCGACATTGCGGGACTGAAAGTAGAAGTCGACTACGTCAAACGCGAGAACGAAATCTTGAAGCTCAAGATTGATGCTATGAGGTGATTGGTTCGCCTGGGCCTTCACACTCTGGACAGTTCAGTTCTCCGAACCAAATGTGTCCACACTCAATACAACAACGCCTAAAAAGTTCAATCACCTTTGCCATTTTTCAATCCGTAGTTGTCCCTTGCCCAGCCGCTACCTTTGAGGGTGAAGTTGGTGGCACATATTTTTCGTTTCATATCAACCGATGTACCACGGTCGAGAGCGCAAGCCCCACAGTGGGGGCTTGGATCTCCGAATGCCTGCAAAACCTCTACGGTTAGCTCGCAGTTTGGACAAACAAACTGATACAACGGCATCGTATTTAGTCGTCAAAAACAACTGGACTTGGGTCTGGGTCTGCAAATGACTCGACATCTGTGCTTGCGGGGGCGTTGTTTTTCAATGCTCCTGCAGACATCGCCACAACCAGTTGCTTGATCAGATCCTTCAATTCACCGTCATCTGTGTTCTTGCTCGTAAGAGCTTCAACAAGTTCTGGTGCGATTGGGCTTGTATTGACATTTACAGTAGTGGTGATTGGCACACCGTTTCGGTAAACAAGCTCTTCAGTGTTTTCAATATCTACGAACTTAACAACCAAGAACAATCGTTCTACGCCATCGGTTGCGTAATCAATTTTGACATCGTAATCCATCAACATCCACTCACCGTTTGGTTGTGAGTTTCGGATGGTTTTGATCATTCCATTGATTGCATTCTCAACGATTTTTTGCCAACCAAATTCAGACACCTTGCCTTGAAGTTGGTGCAAAGGCCACGAGCAATCACCAAGCTTTGTTCGGAACTCTGCACACTCCTTGGCTTTTTTGGCCGGGAGTTGTTGTTCTGAAATGGCTTCATTCAAAATGTTCATCAACGTTGATGTTTGATTAATGTACGTGGGCTTAGAGCCGACCTCATCATTTTTATTGTTTTGACCGAATGGGTTTCTGGCTTTTTCAACTTCTTCAAAAAGACTCATTTGTCTTCTCCATATTATTTTATTGATCTGTTTTTAGATCGACTTATCACTTTGAGGTTTGATTTTTTGTTGTTGGTTGGATTTCCATCTTCATGGTGAACATCTTTTTTATCACCCTTTTTAATCTTTCCAACCATTTTCATGATTCGATTGGCAGCATTGCGGCCCGCTCTACGTTTTTTTTGCTCCGGTTTGCTGTGGTATTCCCGGTATTCCTTTTGGTAGTCGCGAGCCATTTTGCCATCCTAATCTTCAAGTAGGGATTCTTGTTTTTCTTTAACCTCTGAAAGCTCATCGAGTTGTTCAGAAAGTAGATTCATAGAGTTCATTTCTGGTATGTCGTCTATGTTAACAACTCTGACGTCTTCGGATGGTGCATCTTGCTTTCCATCGTGGTCGTATGCATTCGAAGTAGTGTCATCCATTGGTACGATGCCGCGTGCAAACGCGTATCGAAGCCCAGTCTTGAGGGCCATTTCAATGGGCCACTGACCCCAAGGCGATTGGTTTTTGTTTCGCTTGTACGCGTCCGAGTTTGCTCGACGTTTCTCGATGTCGGCCTTGCGAATCACAACGAAGTCTTTGCTTCCATCTTTGTAGTGGGCAACCACATAAACAGCGATCAATGTTTCCCATGATTGCTGTGCGTTAAGGTCTGGTACGTGTTCCAAGCTTGGGTCTGTGCCTTCGATAACATTGAATGTGTCGCTCTCGAATACTGCCTTGGTTCGAAGCCGTACTCCACTTCTGGCTGCAAGTTTAGAGAACCCACGGTGTGACACTTGCCATTGAAGGCTCTTGCCTCTTGGCAACAGGTAAACATCGGGCAGTGGACCACCGGGCATGAGTCCAGTCATTGCTGAAAGCGCAACGGCCTGGGCCACAGATACGGGGTCACAGCCATACAATCGATCGTTTGTTTGTGCTGCTTGACGGAAAGCAAGTGCTACGCGACCTGCCGCCTTTGCTCCTTCTTCGGTTCCAACCATAGCCTGCAAAAAGTCAGATGCTTTTGCTTCGACCACGTTTCTGAACTGATGTGCTGGGTGTAGTGCGTTTGCCATTATTTATCTCCTGTGTAGTTGAATCGGAATGTTCGTGTTGGTTCGCCTTGAATAAGGTATTTCTTGGCGAGGTCTGGGTTGTCAGACTCGAATGATGAACGATCGAATCGAGTCCTTGGTTTGCTCTGCGACCATGTTGCGACACCAGCAATACCATATGCCGTGCCTATTTGTTCTTTGAGTTGATTTTCTAACGTCCGCTTTTCTTCGTCAAGCTCTGCACACTGCCTTCGGATTTCCTTCAGTTGTTTGGCAAGCTCGATGTGTGATTCAGATGGCTCAATGAATGTCTTCGACTCTTGCTCGAACAACTTAGCGAGCGATTTTGAGCATGCTGTGGAGCCGTCAACATCTGGTGGGGCTCCATTCTTAATGTGCTTGTCGTACCACTCTCTTACGTATTCGATGATTCGTGATTCAACGGCCTCGTCTCTGTAAATGTTGTACGACCTGTATTCGTCAGACATGGTTGCAAATGCTGCCAGGTCACATCTTTCGTCACCCGTCACCGCCATCTGCCATACACATTGTGCTGCATAGTACGGGGGCACACCATTCGATCCCGAAAACCCCCACCGATGATCAAACTTCCTCGTTGATTTGATTTCCAATAACCATTTACTATCATCACTTGTCACGAAGAAATCGGGTCGTGCATGCATCCATGGCTCTGGCCCCAGCATTGGTTCAGCTTCATATTCGGGGCCTTTTTTGATCTGCACATTGTTCAAGTGAGCATAGTGAGCACCGATTGCTGGCTCAAGAATATGGCCCCTCTCCGTTGCCAGTGAAGATGAGCTTTGTGTGAGCCCATGCATTCTTGCCCACACGTCCCATGGGCTGCTCCAGGGTGACATTCCAAGTATTGCCCCAACGCTACTGCTGCCGATGGTCGGCGTATTTTCGTTCATTTGTTCCTCTTTGTTCTCATGGTTTCTATGTTATCACGATGTGATGATGTTACCATCACTCAAATCGGACATTTTTTGACTGGATATTTTTATGGACATTCGCTCTTTTCGAGAAAGCCAACCCTCCTTCAACAGCCGCTTTGGTTTCTGCAAGTGGATGAATGAAACGCTCAACGAAAAAGGTTTGAGTATTTCAGTGTCCTATCTTCGAGACTTGGAGTCAGGTCGATCCATTCCCTCATTGAGGCTTGCTATTGCCGTAGAGGACTTCACCAAACAGAAAGTGACTGTGCGGGACTGGGCTGGTCTTTCAAAGAGACAATCTTAGGCTTCCGCTACTTGCGATGTTTTGAGCACGTACATGAAGCTCGCGAAGCTCTGTGCAATCTTGAACTCTGTCTCGATAAGCTTTCTGAGTTCTTCGTGATTCTCTGCTTCAAACATACATTCGTCGTCTTCATCGCAAATGGCGAATCCATTCTTGGTTTCAATCATGGACCAGCCGGTGGGCAGTTTTTTAAGTAGCTCGATCATTTCAAGTGCATCCAATCTTCGTATAGAGTTTTTGTCGTTTTCGAGCGAGTCCACGCATTGCTCCGTTATCATCAACGCAATCAATGACAATCGGATCTTTCTTTTCCGGGTGTGGTCGCATGACTCTGCCAATGCGCTGTTGTATCCGGCCCATAGCTTTCGTCGGAGTAGTAAGCACAACAGTGTCGAGTGACGGAAGATCAAGTCCTTCATCTGCGACTGTTGTGGCACATACGACTTGAATCTGTCGATCATTTGCACGTTGTAAAACCTCTGCTCTTTGTTTCTTTGTCATCCGACCAACAAGCGGTTCTGCGACAATGGTGTGTGACTGTAGGGCTTCTGCCATCCATATGCAGTGATCTACACGGTCAGATAGCACCAGAATCTGCCTGCCCTCGGCGCATGCATCGAGAATCCGATCAAGAATCCTGTTGTTTCTTTGCGTATCACTTGTCATCGTTGTGATCAGTTTAGACCAATCCAAACGATTTTTCGGGCCCAGATAGTCAGTAAAAAACCACTCGATCTTTGGGGCAACAACGTGGCCGGAAATGGTCAGCTCTGCGTTGGTGATTTCGTATACTGCAGGACCGAAGTGCCACCAAAGAATCGACGTCAAACCATCGGGACGATTTGGCGTAGCAGTCAGTCCGAGTCTGTATCGTGCTGGCATGCAGAACATGACTGAGCAAAACGTATTCGCTGGAACGTGGTGTGCTTCATCAACGATACAAAGTCCGAACTGTTGCCCAAAAGCGTAGCGTTCTGTAAATGACATTCGTTCGAGAGTCTGGAAAGTCGCGACCACAATCCGTCCCGAGTCATCCTTCTTACCCGCACCATACTGAGTTGCCTTTTTGTTAAGCATGGATTCGATTCGATTCATCCACTGTACAGCAAGATCGTTGGTGTGAACCAAGACAAGAGCCTTCGTTGCAAACTGAGTCATGGCGGTAACACCAATGGCAGTTTTACCGGCACCGCATGGAGCAATGATGACTCCCTCTCCGTCGTTTGCAATCCAAGCGTTGAGGGCTTTTTGTTGGTAATCCCTCAATGAAAAGTGTTGTGCCACACTGATCGGTTCGTCTTTTGGTTTTGTTCTTACGTCTACCAGTTGACCAAGATTCATCTGCGATGCGGCCTTTCTTGGCACTGCAAGCCCACCACCCCAGGGATGGTCAAACGGGATTCGGTGACATGCGTTGATGTGTTTGTCTGGGATGGGAACGTATTTGCCTCGTTCTCTCATTCCCATCGCCATTCCGTATTCTGGATTGGCAAGCCTGAATCGACTCAATGCCTCATCTTCTTTGTTGTTTCCAGGTCGAAGAAAAACTCCTCCACCCAATGCTACTTTTTCCATCATGCTTCCTTACTTTCAATCTTTAGTATTTCATTTTTAGTCCAGACATACTTACGTTTGCCTGCCAACATCATCCGTTTCTTTTCATAGTCCAACTCACGCAAAATCTCAGAGATACGCATTTCATCCCTTCGATTCATTCTCCCTCTTTCAATCTTCAATCCTTCTTCCATCACCATGGTCATGGTCACATAGCCGTGCTGCAGCATCAAGAAGTTCGTGATTGGTTCAAGCCACGGGTCATCTTGACGATAAATCTTGCTGGAGTCGTGTCGCTTCACATCCATTTCCTTGTCCAAATACCAAGTCTCGCCTGCTTTGAAAGCCACGATGGCTTCTGCCCACAACTGGTCACGGTTCTCACGAACCCAGTGCAAGTTGACTTCATTCGTTTTTATGGGCCAATACCGACGAGAACCCGTCATGTCGTTGATGAACTGTGATTCATTTGTTGTTCCTGCGAACACAACGTGCCGTTTGATCGTGATTGCGTGACGACCATAGGCTGGACGAAAGTTGTCCTCTTGAGCACTCAAGAATGCTTTGGTTGCGCTGTTTGCTGAACGACGAACCGAGTCAAGCTCCGCTACCTCATAGATCCAAGCACGCGCGATTTGACTGTACGAGTTTGCAGAGCCGATGTCGAGCGGGGTGTCGGCGAAGTATTGCTCTGTTGCCAATGTGCGGAACAAAGTGCTCTTCCCTGCGCCCTGGTCGCCAGCCAGGATCAACACACAGTCTGCCTTGCAGCCCGGTTGATACGCGCGAGCCACGGCCTGTATGAGCCACTTTTCTGCCATGGTTCGGTTGAGGTCCGTGTCGTCGCAATCTGTTGCTTCAATAATCCATGAAGCCAGTCGAGGCGTTCCATCCCATTGAATCGAATCCAACCATTCCAACAGTGGGTTTCGTTTGTTCTCTTCGCCAATCAAAGAAACTGTTTCACTCACAGCAGCACTGGAATATTCAAGCCCATACGCGCGTGAAACCCAAAGAGCGATGCGCGTGTCGTCTGTGTCGCGGTAGTCCCGGTCATCTATCTTAAGGGTGTTGGTGAAACTGTTGAGCCACACACGGCCACGCCATCGACGATCTCGACGAAGAATGATGTACAGGTTGTTTTTGTTCTTACGAAACCTACCGGACGGCTGACCATTGCGGTCCATGTACTGGTCCAGCAGGTCTATGATTCGAGTATCGCTTTCATTTTCTGGAACCGGAGTTTCTTCAGGTTGTGTAGATTGATTGGGCTGATTGATGCAGTGTTCGGTTTCAGCAACACTGAGCAGGTCAGCAAGTCTTCGTTGTCCAGCAGCGAGGACTTCATCTAAATCAGCCATCGTTTATCTCCAGCGGTACGCGGTAAAGTGTGTGTTCGGGAAGGTGGTCACAGATTTCTGACGCATAGTCGTCGCCGGAATCATCTGTATCTGTTGCAATAAAAACCTTGAGTTCTTTGGGGATGTTCATCTTAGCAAGAGCCTTGTAGCTACCGGAGGTTCCAGCAACAATAGCAAGCTGCAGAGACTCCCTGTGTGCCTGTTCACATGCTCTCATGAAGTCCGTAATACCCTCACAAATCAATAGGCCATCGATGGATTGTGATCGAACTCCTTTCATCAAGTCTTGAGCTTGTTGATTTGCCATGAGCAATCCACCGGCTTCGTATCCTGTAGGCCAACGAGTCTTGGAACCGGATGGTTGTCTGCCTTTGGCGTAGTTGACGCTTCTGCAATGAATGCTGGCGAATGTTCCATCTGATTCAAAACATGGTGCTGCGATTCGATAAATGCCGCCCCATTGATGGGGGAACCATTCAGGGTATTTGTAATCGTTGGGTAGCGGAAGAATGCGAACACACTTTGTTGTGTCGAGCAACTTCGGTGCAAACCGTCTATCGATCATCCACTTGCCTAATCGGTTTCCCCAGTTGGCATGTTGTTCCAGTGCAGCTTCGACCGTCAGTGTTTGGCTCCACAAGTCTTCAAGCTCATCCGTTGGTGGCCTGACGTAACCCTTAGTGGGTGGAGGGGTCACAGGTGGTCGCGTCGTTGGGTCTGGTTGAATGTGAGAGGGGACACCCGATGGCGTACAGTATCCCTGTTCAGCGAACCAATCCCTTACAACTGAGCGTTGCGCTTTATCGAGATTTCGAAGCGGTTGCTGGAAGAAGTGCTGTGATATGAAATCCACCACATCACCCTTGGCATCACATTGGTAGCAGGTCCAAGCAACTTCAGAACGAGAGAAGCCTACTGGCCCTCGCTTCTTGTCCCTTGAGCCACGCTCCAGCAATCCGCATGATGGGCATGGGTAAATCGATTGACCATTGCCACGGCTGTATTGCAGTGTTGATGCGATGGCAGTAATGCGTGCGTTCTTAGCGCCTTGAATCCACATGGTAACTCCTGACGGGTTCCCGAAAGAGCACCACCGGAAAACCGATGGGCTCAGTCAGGAGCCCACATCTTGGGGGGATCAATCCCCAAGGGGCTTTGTTTCGTAGTCAGTCTTTCAACCTTCTACAAGCTGTTTTTTGGTGGGACGATCATCCCGTCTATGCGATCGGTATCTTGTCCAATGATGCTGTAGTGCATCTTTAGGTCAGGCGTAATGGTCAGCACAACCTTCATTCCGGTCATGCGGTACACCCGATTCATCCATGACACCACAGTATCCAGGGTTGGGGCCTTGGCCTCACGCTTAAGGATGCTGCGGAGCCGTGAACGACTGGTGCCGTAGATGTAGGCCATCTTTGAGTGCTTGCCCTTTTGTAGGCCACCCATGGCGTGAGTCATCTGGTACACCAGTTGGTACGTGTCGATTCGCTCGTAGTCTTCGATTTGATCTGTCATTTCCATAATAAAAAGGTGGGGCCACCGCCCCGCTGTAACGGTGGCCCCGGCGACTTACTTCGCTGCGTCTTCCCCTTCCCCAAGGGTAGGAGCATCTTGGTCAGTCACCAACATCGGCTCGCGAACCGCCTCGATCATGGCCACCTCGAAGGTGATGCTGCCTTCGCGTTGCTTCTTAGGAAGCTTGTCGAAGACCTCACGATCAAGCATGGCCAGTGCATCGCCCACACCCATTTCTTCAAGGAGCTTAGACTCCTTGTCCTTATCGGTGTTGAGGGCGAAGGTTACTGCATCAAGCAGCACCTTGGCGGTTTGCTCACGGGTAAACCCGGAACGCTTGGCGAAGAGAGCCAGAGCAACCTTCCACGGGATTGTGGAGGTAGCCTTGACTGGCTTTGACTTACGGCCACGCTTCAGCCTACCAGCAAGCTTCACGACGAGGTTCACGTCGATTTCAGAGTTGTTGTCGATGTCCCGCTTTGCAAGCGAAACTGCTTTCGTGTTGAACGCCTTTGTAAGGGCGATGATTTCTTGTGATGTGAATTCCACAGCACTCTCCTGTAGTGGATTGTTCAAGCTCCCATGATTGGGAACCAACGCATTTTTCGTTCTCCTTTGTACGTGACTCGTACTTTCTGAAGCCCTTGCTCTTTTAGGGCCTTTGCTACTTTCATTTCAGTCAGTCGCTGCTGTTCCTCCCACCCTTGTGGGTCAACGAACTCAGCAACAGCGTCCGTTGTAATGTCGTACCTTCGGAAGGAAGGCGGGTTAATATCCAAGTACTCTTTGACCTTGTCTCGAAAGTCTTCAGGCAAGTTCGTACCGTAGATCAGTTGCGGCTCAATGCGCTTAGACGCTGCCATAATCCCTGACCTCAGTTCTTCCTTCGAGCAAACTACCCGCCATTTTTTAGCCAGGTAGACTGAGACTTCCGAAAAATCCGGCTCGTTCATCTTCTTGCCCTTGTAGTACTGAACGCCGTCGCGAGTACAACTGAACTTATCGTTTAGGTTTTTGTCACCCTTGATTGCCAAGTAGACTTTGTAGGGTCCATCAGCTTCCTCTATGTTATCCATTTAGCACCTCCAGTCTTTTTGTGTACCACTGAGAGTCAAGTCTGTCGCACATGCTCTTAATATACATTGACCAAAAAACAGTATTTGCGTTTTTAATCAATCTGAGAATGTGTTGATACTCATTGTCAACGGTAAAAGTTAATCCATCAATCATGACTTGTTTTTAGACTTTGCGAACTCGGCAAGTCCATTCCAATCAATGCTGGAGTTACGGCGCTTTCGCTTGAACTTCTTCAGGGGCACACCCTTCTTTCGTGCATATGAAGCCTTGCCACCAATGAAGCTGCGCTCTTGTGGTGTGTCTTCAAAGCCAAGTTGTTCAAGCACTTCGTCATATGATTCAGAGCTTTGCCATGCCTCAACGAATGAGGGCCAGGACCACTCACGCTTTTGGTTGCTCTTTCGTTTTCTAAGTTTTGTTACATTGTCAGCCATTACATTCTCCTGTATGGTTTTTGAATCTTAATGGGGTCCACCCATGTCTGTCAAGTCTGTTGTTTCTTTTGACGTTCTCGTCTTTGGTTATCGATTCGCATTCGGGCTTTTGATGCCAGCGCATGAAGACCCTGCCTTTGCGCTTCTCTCATTACAGTCCGAGGGTCGTACCCTTCGTCCACAAGCTTGGACCAGGGCACTCTCCTCTTGTGCAGTCGTTCATCAGTAAGGTCCATCACTCTTCTCCTTCGTCCTGCGCGGGTGGCAGTGACGGGTTCCAGCTTGGTGGAACGATAAGGTCCATGACTGCCTCGACTGTGCAATCAAACATAAAGTCGTCAATCGCTTCATCCGACGAGAAGGGGCCATGCGCCTCAAACCCGTCTACTATGTTTCCGACCAAAACAATCTGAAGTCGTTCGTCACTCAGGTCCATCACTCACCTCTCTTTGTGCAGTGTGGGCACCGCCATGATCCAGCCTTGAAGGACCACCCTTCTCGCTGCATTTCGCGAGCAACTCCCTCCACACGCCAGTCTTGCGCGTCATCGTGGTGAGCAAGATATTCTTCTGTACACCACGGCTCGCCATCGACTTCGTGTGTGTCGGTGTCTCGGTTGTAAACCAACTGCTTGCCCTCTGGCACATCACCGATTGGATCGCAATACACATTGACTTTGATCCGACTAAAATCAAAGTAGCTTTGTAGTGCGTCATACTTGTTTTTACCCATCACTCACCTCCTTCTGGCCACCAAGACGGGGCCTCTGTTGTTCTGTTCCACTGGGCGAACCCAGCCTTCTCACCGATGTAGAACCGTCGATACGATTCAACGGCATCGTCACTCTTGTACTTGTCAGGCATGCACAACGGGTGTGCTGTGACCTTTCGAGACTTGAAGTCAGGACCACCAAGCCAAGCCACGTCTTTGATTACTTTGCGGCAGTGACGAATGACGGCCTCGGACTTGTGGACCTTGCTGTACCGCTCAGTGTACTCGTTGGCTAAAGCCATGCCGTGCTCCCACAGCCACAGGAAGTTGCCCGTGGTCTTACGAGCCCACACAGAGCACGGGTGGTTGACGTGAGCAGACTTGTAGGGTGTCTGCCCACCCAACTCGTTGATGACCGTAGCGAGCATCTGTGCGCTCTCCAGGGTCATCTTTACTACGTGCCGGTCACACTGCATGCGTGCTGCGATGCCGGGGTCAGGGTGAAGTACAAAGATGTTCATCACTCACCTCCCACGATGACCATCCACGACCCGTCTGGACGTTTGCGAATATGGAGCGTTGGCTCACTCACCCAACAGTCTCCGCCGTGTCTGTCGAACTCGGCAGTCTCACACATGTCCTCCCTCCAACTAATCGTGAAGTTCAACACGTCACCATCGGCCAGTGGAAAGTCTCGACCGAATCCACTTCGACCGTCCCAATCCAAGTCACCCGGAAGATTGTTGCTCGTGTACTGTTTGCCGCTGAGTGTTCCGAAAGCAAACTCCGCATGGTGCTTGCGTGGGTTCCACTTCCCATACTCGCGCAACCGCGCATTGATGACGGTTCTCAAATGTCGCTGACTACTAAAGTACATCACTCACCTCCCGACTGTTTGGAAGGTTTCTTGTAGACAGGAGCCCTGTCCAACTCAGCGCGTATGAACTTCCGTTGTTCCTTCGATGCCTGATGAAACCAGTCCTGATGGGGGTTAAGTCCAATGGAAACAATAAGTTTTCTTTTTTCGACCAAGTGATCCAGCTTGCCGATGCGAATGCCCCGCTGCTTGGCTACTGCTTCGCGGGCTTCATCGTACTCCGCTGCGGACATTCGAGAGAGATTAAGAAGTACGGCGTCAAAGACTGCGGCCCTTGCGTCAGTTTTGATTACATCAAGTTTGAGGGTAGGACCCCCGTCTGGACGTTCTGCTTGTAAGACAACGTGTTCCAGTACTGACATTAGACTTCTTTCCAGTGTGGTCAGATACGCATATTCTTCACCCATCACTCACCTCCTTTTGCTTTAGCGATTGCAGCTTTCAGTCGAGGCAGAACAACAGTCACATCCGTTGGTCGGTCACTGTTGTGGTCCTCGCAGTAGTCTTCAATGTCCATGACTACTTCTTCAAGTGCAGCCAACAACTCGGGCGCAGCCTTGTACAGGCGATAGCCATCGTCGCCCAGAGCGAAGCGTTGCTGACGTTCTCTGCGTTCATCCACTTGCTTGGCGTATCGTTCAAGTCTTCCGCCCATCACTCACCTCCAAACGGTTCGCCGTGAATCTGGCCCACCAACTCATCCGCTGCGTGGTTCCAACTGTCATCGCACTGGTCCCAATGCGCCGCCAGTTGCTCCCTGATGAAGTCAATGATTGCAGACTTGTGTCCTTGTGCGTCTGGACGCAACTCGCTGATGAGAATCTGCGCCACCAGTTCTCGGTTCTCTTTTGTGTTCTTAGCCATTACTCACCTCCTGCGCTTTTTCGCTTCCAGTAGTCTTGGTCGTACCCGTCACCGACTTGGTAGAAAGAATGCTCTACTTCCGAGTGAAGAAAGCAATGTTCAGCGTGTATGTCGCCAGTGCCTTGAACCGTCTTGTTGTTTACGATTTCTTGGATGGGTAGATGTTCCCCGTCGCTCACGCGAACGATCACATCCTGATTCAGTTGCTCTGGTGTCAAACCGTTGAGTTCTTTCAGTAGCTTTCGATACGTCATCACTCACCTCCGTTTGCAAAGTCATTCAGTTGTTTGCGCCACACATTGATGGCAACGTCCACGTCTCCTGGCATCAGGTCAGGGAACCTGCACACACCTTTCATGTAGGCCTGCTCAAGAGCCTCGGTCTCCCGTCGGCGACTCTCCACCAGTCTGACCAACTTGGCGACGTTCTCATCGCTGAGGTCACGGCGACCATTGAACCAATCGACCAGCAGGTCGAGCGGTTTGTTGTCAACCTCGAATGATACAGGCGCTCGGCACCCGTCACACTTTCCACACTTCCGTGCCATTACTCACCTCCTTTGGCTTTAGTTAGGGCAAGGTCAATCAGTGCCGCTGCATCGCCAAGTGAATCTTTCCAATCAGGTTTCGGGTCATCCGAGATAGCATCGAGCATGCTGGTCAAGATGGCTTCAAGTTCCTCTGTTGTGAGCATCACTCACCTCCTTCGGCTTTGGTTTGGTTTCTCTTGGCTTCTCTCAATGCTTCAGCAGCAGCGATGCCGGCTTGAATGAAGAAGTCCTCTGCTCTTTCGTGGTGTACAACTTCATCCCAGTCAGGAACCACGTGGTAGAACTTCTCACCACCCTCAAGGCGGGTCAGTTGTTCTTCGGTAACAGCAATGGGCGTGGGCTCACTGAGCGTCCACGTTTCGCCGTCGTCAAGTACATATACAATCATTTCTGTTCTCCTGTGTTTGTAACGTATGCCATTTAAGTCAGTAGTGGCGGTCAGATTATGACCGGCTTTGCTCACGAAGAAGGTCAACCAATCCGTCAACCTCCCAGTCATCAAGCTCCACAGGGATGCGAACACCCTTGTCTTCTCGGTGAGCAGAAAGAACCTCGATGTGGGCAGCAAGGCCAACGTCGTTCTCTGCCGGAAGGAATCGACCGAACACATCGATGATATGCTCCTCCACCAACTCGCCTGTCTCTTCGTCTTCAATCTCTCGAACCAACTCCACTGATACGTTGCACGCCTCAAGCGGAAGGTCACGGTCTATGTTTCGTTTCATGGTTGCTCCTGTTTGTTTGGGTTGGGGAGGTAGGCCCCTATTTTCTAAGGAAGATTGAAGAAGGGGTTGTCTGGGTTTGTGGTGGTGTAGTTCACAGTTTCGTCGTCAGTAATCTCGGCGGCTTCGTTGCAGAAACTACAGCAAATCTTTTCGCGGTTGTAGTACTCGAATGTACCGTGCATTATGTGAGCACGGATGTCGTACACACCGCTGTATGTTTCGCAGGGCGTATCAATCCAAAACTCGCCTCGCCCGTGTAAGTCAAGCCAGTCGGTGATTCCGTCTGGGCATAGGGCGTGCGATTCACACGATGGGTTTTTGCATGAGAGTGTGTACCGTTTGACGGAATGTTCGTAGATAGGTTTGGTCATTACTCTTCTCCTTTGAAGGGCACGATGGCCCCATCCTTCTCGATTGTGAACATATGCATGCCGTCATGGCCGGACTGAGAGTGCATTGCGTGGACAACCAAGTTGCCGTCCACCACCTGGACCTCAACCTGTGATTCCTCAAAACCCACCCACACCGTGTCTTTGTCGTTGCTCTTTACTGTGATGTTCATGACTGCTCCTGAATGACCTTCAGGTCACATGATTGGCAAATGATGTTGCGCTTGTGGTCGAAGGGCTTGACCAGCCATTCGGTGCCGAGTGGGCTGTACCAGGGTTCAATGATGACACCGGTCTTGGTGCCGTAGTGCTTGGTTTGGACGACGACTACGTCGCCGGGTTTGAGGTCGTTCATGATGGGCTCCTGTTGTTTGAAATGTTGTCGATGGGTGGTACTGCCCCACCTTGCAGGGCTAATCCCTGCTGCCTGATCCGTTATTCCCGTTGCCGGGTTTGGCGTGAACGAGCGACCTTGGCTGGGACTTCGTTATCCATCCCAGTTTGACTGACCAGATACAGGTGACGAGTCTGTCTGGTTCTGAATAGCCCCGGAGGTGGTCACCCTCTGCGATAGCTATCTCCAAGCGCATTACTTTTATGCTTCATCGACATATGTAAAAGAGTAGCGGTTTTGATAAGCAGACCGCAAACTGCTCCCTCTCCCGGAGTTCTCTGAACTTATACACCTGTTTGGTTTCGGGTGTCAAGTCTGTCAATGAATGAGCTACTTTTCGTTAGCCCACTCAGTGAATCGATGCCCATCGCTTTGGACGTCGACTCGCATCGGCTCTGTGCAAAGCTCAACGTGCTCCTTGCCGTCGAACCGAATGTTGAAGCGTCGACCATCCGTAAGGATGATGCATGCGGCAGCAGTGCCACCGTTGGCTTCCATGCCGATGCTCAATGAATGAACCAGAGGTACAATCATTTCACCGTCATCAGTGAACTCTGTGCATGGTTGAATCTCAACCATCGCCTCATCGAAGAAGTATTCGTCCTGGTCGATTGAGCCGCCGTTGCTCGACCATATTCTGAACTGATTTATTTTTGCTGTAATGGGACACCTCCTGTGTGTCTGGGGTTGTTTGTTTCGCTCTCACCCTTACAAACGAACTGGGTGATTTTTTCGGAGATAGGTCAGGTTGTTCATCGAGTGATACGCTCGGCATTCCACTTGATGAGAAAAGGCATCACGTCACGCTGGAACGCTGCGAGCAAGTCACGAACCACGTCGTTGGGTTCCTCACCATTGGCAAGGGCCTGCCGAATGGCTTCGTCGTTATGGTCAATGAACAACTGAAGCATGCTTGTGATGCTTGCCGCCATATCAATCGGCATGTTCAAGGACTCAGCCAGCGCAATCGCACCGGGCTTGATGGCTTCGGCGAACTTATCAAGTTCAGCCTGTGTCGATGGAATGTTGGTAAGAATGGGACACCTCCTGTAATGGTTGTTTGTTTCGCTCTCACCCTACAGAACGATAGGGTTTTTATTCATGGACAATGGGAAGGGGGCAGCCGCTATTGCGGCCACCACCCAAAGCCCTGCTCATTGTCAGGGGTACCCTGCGCTCGGCGTTGCTTAGCCTCACGCTCGGCTTGCTCAGCAGCCTTGGCTGCGTCACACTCTGCAAGCAGTTCGTCAGCGCCCTCTACAATGTGGCTCTGAACAAGTGCCGCGATACTGGCGGCATCCGATACCATGGGAACCTCAACGACATGCAAGTCGCTGGGCTCGCCCCACAGTAGAAAATCAGTCCGTCGCTCTCTGGCAAGTGCGTCACGAGCGGACTGCGCTTGCTCCCGAGTGGGTGCAACGGCAACCGTTCTGTTGCCACTGCCATCCCAGTGTTGGACAAGGAAGAAAGAAGTGATGGTAACCTCCATGGTTTAGTGTTTGCTGAATGCGATTATGAACGGGGCCGCCATGAACAACGGCAGCGCCATCGCGCATAGGGTTTGAAAGTCGAACCAGTCAATCACTTCGCACCCCCAGTCCGTCCGGTCGGGGTGACGGTGCGCTCGACCGTTTGCCAGTCGTTGCCCTTGGGCACACAAGCCGTCACCTTGACCGTCCGCCCGTGAGGGATGTAGCCGTTGCGAACGGCGTAGTGGGCTGCCTTCAGGCAGGCGTCAGTCCCGCTGACTGCCTGCACGTCAACGTTGACGTAAGAGCGACCCTCGCATATGAGCGTCCTGACGGTTTCTACTTCGCAGTAGAAGGTGGGAAGGCCGAAGGGGTCAATCACTTGACACCCCCACGAACGAACACCCGGACGTTGACTCGCTGGCCATCCATGCCAGGGTGGCAGCGATGGCGGAACGTGTGGACGTTGCCCTGCGGTTTGTTGTAGCTGCCCATGTACTGCCAGGACTCGCCACTGAAGGGGCAAGGGGCATTTACCTTGTCAGCCATGCGGGCGTTCGAGTAGTGGCGGGCGAGCGTCTGCCATGCTTCCTCCCAGTCGTTGTGGTCACGGTTCATGCAGAAGTAGTGGTCCATTGAAGTCAGTTCGTTTTCCATAGTTTGCTCCAGTGGGGCTGGGCCCCGGTTAGACGTTGCGGTACTCGCTCACCCTTTGGGCAAGCGCATCAGATAAGGCAATCAGGGTTTGACCAGGCAAGGCATCCACCAGCAAGCCAGCCAGCCGTTTGCCCTGTGAGCCATAGTCGGCAGACTCATGGCCCTCGGTCAGTTCAACGCGAACGGTAAGCGGTGATGCAAAGCTGGTCATGCCAGTGAATGCACGGTGAAAGCGTACAACGATGGGTTCAGCCATGGGTGTCTCCGGTGATGATAGTGGGGCACAGGGCCCCGGTTGAGGGTTCTACTTAGGGAAGCTGGGCGATGCTGGGAACGCTCAGGTAGTCGCCGAAGCGGATGCACCACGCGCGGCAGGCGTCGAACGGCAAGCGGTCACCGGGCAGGGTCCAGTCAATCTCACCGATGCCCGCCTTAATCATTGCCGCGCGGATTTGTGTCAGGGTCGCGTTCACGTTGTGAATGCTCGCGTGGCAGACTTGGTATCCGCTGGCAACGTGGGTGATGCAGTAACAGGTCCGAGGGCCGGTGATAACCAGGCCAGGGATGTTGGTCGGCCTTGAATACACTTCTGAAGTTCCGGTTGTAGTTGCGATGGTTACAGTGGGCATGGGGTCTCCAATGGGGCGCGGGGCCCCGGTTGATTATCTAAGGTTATGGGCTCGGCGTTCCGCTTCGGCCGTGTAGTGTGCTTCAAACGGGCACCGCTTCCGCTCGT
>Ga0209232_1000434_pt1 | contig 25818 bp, 42 predicted proteins | sample ETNvirenome_2_60_FD_184066 | JGI IMG/M metagenome (GOLD analysis project Ga0209232, IMG submission 184066) | Marine viral communities from the Pacific Ocean - ETNP_2_60 (SPAdes) (version 2) | ecosystem: Environmental > Aquatic > Marine > Oceanic | place: Pacific Ocean | collected 2013-06-22
AGTTTGTATTTCAAGAAACATTTATTGAAGAAGTGGAGGAGTGGTTTGAGGAAGAGACAATTGTGGAAGAAGAACTTGCGTATGCAGAGGAGCCGGAGGAAGAACTTATTGAAGAGATTGTTGAAGAAGAAGATGAGGTTATAGAAGAAGAGATAGAAGAAGAACTTGTTGCTGAAGAAAAAGGTTCTAGTTTAACAAAAGAAAAATCGTTAGCTGTTGTTGCTTCTACAATTAAAACAGCAAGAGAAAGTGTTTATACGACAACCGGTGGTAATACATCAACCAACTCTACTTCAAATTTATCTGCATCTAGTTCAATGTCATCTAGTTCGACAGGAAGTCTTAGTAATTCACCTAGTATCTCTGACCAATTTTCATCTTCAGCTGCACAGACAAATCAATTGTTAGACATGAGCACTACAGTCACAACTACAACAACTTCAACGACTTCGATTGATTCTAGTATAAGCTCTAGTACGAGCACAACTTTTAGTTCTAATACGAATACAAATAACAATCTTCAAAATCAAATTGATGTTTCTGTTTCTAGTGGTGGCGATGCTGATGTTGAGCAGTTAGTAGAAAATATTATTGCACAAAATTTACGGGCCGCACAAGAAGATGTCAAAGCTAAACAAGAAGAGACAGGACAGTATGGTTCGGAAAATACAATTATTGCTTACATGGGTTTTGTTCCTAACTTTGATAACTATAGATTAGTTACGTTAATGGACCAGGAAACATGGTACGAGCCTACATCTATTTATACAGATAGTATATTGTCTGATAATGTAGAAGGATTTTATCAAATGGCAGGACAAAGCTTAGACACTTTGACTAGCATGAGAGAACTACAACCAAACTTATAGGAGGAAATTATGGATTGGTTACAAAATAAAACAACACAATTTATTGCATTGATGGGTATCATAGGAACTCTCGCAGGTTTTGGATATACCGGTGCAACTTATGTCAATAGAATAGAAAACCTAGAAGCTAAAGCTCAACAAGCTAAAGAGACTGATGATGGTCTAGGTGAGATTGAGAAAAGAATCGAAGCACTAGAAACTTCAGTATCTTACATAAATAAAACTATTGATGAAACTGTTTTACTAAAACTTAATAACATAGACACAATTAAGTCTGATATATCAGGTATGAAAGCTGATATTGAAAGTGTTAAGACGGATATTAAAATATTTAAAGAAGAAAATAAAAACCCATTAGCAGGGTAATTACTTTAAAACATTTAATTCTCTTTGAAAAAAATTATGTAACGTAGATAACTTGTATTCTCCGTTTCTAAGAATAGATTTAATTACATCCCTTTCATCTGGTGGAAATATTTCATCCACCATATCAATAGGTAATGTGCTAAACTCGGTTACAATTTTATTATCTCGTGTTAACAAAACTTTGAAGCTTACTAAGTTAGCTTCTTTTTTATTAATCATTATTACTCCCCAATCGTGAAAAAGTTATTTTATCTTGTCTACCTCTTAATCCAGCCTTCATATAAGAAGTTGCCCGACCCTCAAAAAAGTTCTGATGTTCTACCCCCATTACTTCGTCTAGCCATCCTAAAGGATTCTCACGTTGGTCAAAATTGGTCTTGAGTCCAAGCTGAAGCAATCTTCTATCAGCTATGTATCTGTTGTAAGCATACATGTCTTTCTTGGTAAGCCCTTCTAAATCTCCCATATCAAATACTAAGTCTAGAAACTTGTCTTCTAGTTCTACCATTTGCCTACAAATTTCATAAAGTTCTTTCTTAAAATCATCGGTCCAAATATCTAAGTTCTCTTGGATAAACTCTCTAAATAATTTAGTCATAGCTTCTACGTGCATAGATTCATCACGAATCGAATAGGTTACTATCTGTCCCATGCCTTTCATGCGGCCAAAGCGTGGAAAGTTTAACAAAATTGCGAAGCTGCTAAACAACTGTAGTCCTTCTGTAAAAGCTGAATAAACTGCTAAAGTCTTTGCAATACTTTTTTTATCTTTCTTTGTAGTTTTAATGTTATGGATATATTCATGTTTATCTGACATTTCTTCATACTCAGCAAAAGCTTTGTATTCTATTTCAGGCATACCAACTGTATCTAGTAATAGACTGTATGCATGTTGATGAATAGATTCCATATTAGCAAAAGAACCCATCATCATTCTAGCTTCAGGTTTTTTAAAGATACGCATATATCTATCAACATATCCTGCACCCACATCTACATCAGATTGAGTAAACAATCTAAAGATTTGTGTAAGTAAATTCTTTTCTTTTGGGTCTAACTCTTGCCAATCTTTAACATCGGTGTGTAATGGTACTGACTCCGGCATCCAATGCATTTGGTTTTGTAAGACATAATAGTCAAACATCCAAGGGTTATCGAATGGTTTGTAGTAATCTCTAGTGCTTAATAAACTCATTAAAGTTTTCCTCCAAGTTTTTTAATTTATCGTTTGCATGAACAAATCTATTTAATAGTTTATCCATTGTTTTAATTATATCTGGATGGTCAGCAATAGCCACACTAGATTTAAAATATAAATCTAAATTTGCTTTTGCTTCTTCTCGTTCTGCCAAATATTTTAGTTTTAATACTTCATAATAATTATTCATAATATATCCTATCTAAATGGTTTAATATCTTGTATCCATGTAACTAAAGACCATCGTTCTCCTTTAGTAATTGGGGTTATTTTGTGTAGTACGTAACTTGGAAACATTACTAAGTCTCCAACTTCCATATGTATTGGCCTATCTGCTCCTTGTTTTAAGACAAGCTCACCACCATCACAGTTATCAGATAACAAAATAGAAACAGATATCTTTCTATTAGAGTATATACCATCACCTATATCTGTGTGCCAATCATAGTGGTGTCCTTTTTTATAATGTAATAATTGTAAATTATCAAATATTCCTGCTATGTCAAAATTAAAGTAATCTTTATTACAATCTTTAACAGCATCAAAAATCATTTGATATAACGATACATAGTTTTCATCCATAGGTATTGGATAAACATCTACTTCTCTAACTGCCTTAACTTTTGTAGATTCTTTAGCGTTATCGTGCACCTTACCTTCCCACTTCTCTACATCTTTAGCTATTGATTTTATTTGAATACACTCTGATTGAGTTAAAAAGTGTTGAAGATTTTTAAATGTATTTGGTTTTTTATTTATTGGTTGTGGTAAAAACATATTATCCCTCACAAGCAATACATTCAACATCATCTAATTTAATTCGTTGAACTTTTGTATTTACATTTTCAATACTACGGGCCGCATTAGACCTAAAGTAGTATAAAGATTTAAGTTTGTTCATACCATACCAATGTACATCATTTACATACTGCATGTATTCATCATGTACTTCTTGAGGTTCAGTAGCTTTTGGTAGTGTAAAAAATAAATTAACAGACTGTGCTTGACATATAAACTCTTGACGTTTTGATGCGTGTTCAATAACCCACATTTGGTCTATCTCAGTTGCAGTTTTAAATATTTCTTTTTCTTCATCTGTAAGAATATCAAGATGTTGAACTGAACCATCTTTACCTGCTATGTCTTTCCAAAGAGCTGTTAATTCGTTTTTCTTTAAACCTTTTTTTTCTAGTACCTCTTCTAAGTATTTGTTTTTGACTTGAAAGGAACCGGAAAGAGTTTTGTGCGTATAAACGTTAGCCCTGTATGGCTCAATCGAAGGAGATGCCCCACCACATATGATACTAGAAGAAGCGTTAGGAGCAACAGCGAGTAAATGAGCATTACGGCAGCCACTACCACCGATATCAGGTGACTCGCCACGTTCATCAGCAAGTCGTTTAGTTGCTCTAGTCGCATGTTTTTTAATGTGTTGAAATGCCTTATAATTGAAGCCCGTAGCGAAGATACCTTCAAAAGGAATGTTGCGTGATTGGAGATACGAATGGAATCCCATCGCACCAAGACCCAACGACCTTTCTCGATAAGCCGAGTAGGCAGATTTAGTAAAGCCCTCTTTGCCTGGCTTAATATGTTTTTGAAATCTTTTAAAGTTTGCATTATACTCTCCTAAGTTATTTGTATCGACAGCGTTATCAATATAATGTTGAAGAACGTTGTCAAGCATGGTTATTAAATCATCAATGAACATTGGGTTTTCAGACCAATCATCAAAGTATTCTAAGTTTACAGAAGATAAACAACAGACTGCTGTTCGTTCTTCATTAGTCGGTAAAGTAATCTCGGAACAAAGGTTGCTCTGTTTGATTTCTAAACCTAAATCTTTTTGTTCTTTAGGTAAAGCTTCATTACATGTATCTATGTTTATCATGTAAGGCTCACCTGTTTCAGCTCTTGCGTTTATTATTTGCCACCATAAATCTCTAGCATTAACAATCTTAGTAGGCTCATTAGTCTTAGGGTCAATCAATCTAAAGTCTGCATCTTCTTCAACAGCTTTTAAAAACTCATTGGTAATATTAATACCGTTATGAAGATTAAGATTTTTACGATTTATATCTCCACCAGACTCTTTACGCATATTAATAAACTCTTCAATCTCCGGATGCGAAATGTCCATGTAGGCCGCATAAGAACCCCGTCTTGTTGTGCCTTGATTAAAGGCTAACATTTGTGAGTCTACGACATGCATGAAAGGTATTGAACCAGTAGACTTACTACCGTGAGTAGTAGAAATACCATTGCTTCTAATATCTCCCCAATATCCACCAATACCTCCACCCGAACTCGCCAACCATATATTCTCGTCATAATGAGAAGATAACCCGTCACGACTGTCAGGTACATAATTGAGGAAACAGCTAATAGGAAGGCCACGACTTGTTCCCCCGTTGCTAAGTATAGGAGTGCTAAACATGAACCAACAATTGGAACTGTAGTGATAAAGTCTTTGAGCCAATTCAAAATCTGTATGACCTTTGTACGTAGCTGCGAAAACTGAGGCTCTTGCGAAGGCTTCTTGTGCATGTGTTTCATTCTCCCATAAATATCTATCTTTAATTGTATCTAAACTAAACTTGTCTAATAGTCTCTCATTACTGTAATTAATTTTTATACCAAGGTATTCCTTGATACCCACTTTATCTTCAATCACCATTATTCTCCTGCCTATGTATATCTAACATTATAACAGCATAATGTAATATTTTTAATAAATCTTTTTTATTATAACCATCTTTATTTCCATAACGTTTTGCATACTTTATTATATTGCCAATACAAAATCCTGGGCCATGTCCAGCATCAATAATAACATCAGTTGCTTGATACTTATCAGATGCATAGTGCTCTCCATAAGTACTGTCAATATATGCTTTTAATTCAGCAATGTGTTCTGGTTCGTTAAATTTATAATTCATTAGTGCACCACTCTATTTAATTTTTTAGCAACAAAATCACGAACTAATTCTGAAAACATTTGTAATGTTTCATTGTCAAAATTATCTAGTGTTTCCCCTTCTTCTTTTAATATTTCTCCCATAGCAATAATTACTTTTTCTAAATCATATTTCATTTGTTAAGTCCTCCACAGTTATATCATTTAAGTTTTTAGTTTTAATTAATTTTTTAATTTTTTTAGTAATCCATTTAAATGAAAATGAAGAAAGCATAAACCTACCATTTGCATAAACATGAGTTTCTTTTGGAACTAAATCATAAGCTTGTTGCATTGTAATGTTTTTAGCTTCTTCTTCAGATACTAAAGTCTTAACCCAATCTACTAATAAAAATAAAGCTTTAGTTCTAATTTCTTTTGCTTTTCTTCCATTCATAATATCTCCTGAACATTTGGAACTTTTTCTATGTGAGTAAAATAAACTGGCCCTTTTGCATAATCAAATACTCTAAGTCCTTTACCGTTATTGGAATCTTTATGACACTCGTATTTATGAGGACACCAATTACATTCTTTTGCTAGTTTCATGTTTCCACCTTTACCTTCTGGTACAGGTTCATAACAAAAATTAGGGGGAGTTTTTCTTTTGAGTATTCGTTTGACAGTTTTTATTTTATTTTTAATATTAGGTTTATCTAATTCTTGAGGTTTAAAAAATGTTAACTCGCCTGACTCTTTATTTAAAACAAGAAAGCCGCCTTGAGATGTTTGTTCTGCTTCTTCATACCCTGCAAGTTGAGCTAAGTATCCAAAGTTATCTGACTCTGCAAGAGTTCCCTCTTTAAACTTTTTAAAAGCAAAACCAGAAGCAGTCTTTACATCTACGACTTCACCATCTATCTTGCAATCCATGTGCCCTTTAATGCCACTAACTGTTACCTCTTTTTGTTGTGAGTCTAACTTATGTCCGGATAGTTTAACAAAGAATAAAACTAAAACTTCTAATAAATGTCCGTATAAAAATTTAATTAAAGTGCTAGGTTCTATTTGATTTGATGGGTCTTTTTTTAAATTTATATCATACCAAAGCTGCCTTTGTGGTCTTCCAATGTTAGACATTCTAAGTGTATTTACATCAATTTTATCAGCTCCACGAGGAGTAGCCCATTGTTTTAATGCATCAGCCATATCTTCACCAAAAACTTTTAAGTCTTTAGGTTCTAATTTTATATCTTGGCCTTTAGTTAAAGCTGATATTGTAGAATAAATATCTTCTACAACAGTATCAACAGTCTTCTTTTTTACCATCTTCAAACTCCTTAAATGCTTTAATCACATCAGATGAAAAAAGTTTTTGTAAATTAACTAAATACATTTGACTAGCGTTGTGGTCTCCACCTGAAACAGTTCTAAATGTATCTAAACTATCAACAATAGTTCTCAACACTTCGGTTTTAAATACTAAAGTACAATATTCATTATCACCAATACAAAGATTGTGAAACCAATAATCTGATTCAGTTGCTTTTATTCCAGAAGGTTTACCATAACTTTGATATTCAATTGCTATGTTTCCTGTTTTCATCCAAAGCCCCCTTTCAGATTTAACTTCAACCTTTTTATTAGTTAGCATTTCTGCTATTTTATCCTCTCTTATTGTACCATACTCGAGGTCTATATCAAATTTCTTACGGTCTTCTTTAGTGGGTTTCACTCCAATTACCTCCTACTTTATACTCGCCATCCATAGGACAACGAAGTTTTAAATGTTTACCTGCTTCAATAATACTAGTGACTGCTTTTTCACCTACAAAATTAGATTGAGTTTCTTTAACTTGAATCTGCCATTCATCATGAATATTAGCAACAAATTTATAATCAATGGTGTTTAATTGTAATGCTTTGTCAAGAAGAACTAAAGCTTGTTTCATTAGAATAGCTCCTCCTCCTTGCAGTAAAGTGTTTAGGGCCGCATGTTTATGTCTCAAAAATATTTTACGACCATCTAATCCTTTGAGGAATCCTTTCCCTGTTGCTCTATCAATGCGTTTTTTAAGAGCACTAAATGATGGGTTACCACTAAGAAAGCGTTCTCGCAATCTCTTACCGTCCTCTCTGCTTCCTTCAACGACTTTGCCAATCTTTTCATCTCCGGCTCCGTATATGAGGGCATAGATGAAAGTTTTTGCCTGGTCTCTTGATTCAAGTCCTGCAAGTTTTTGGTTAGTTGTATGAATGTCGCCATTAATGATTTCATTTATATAATCCTCGTCAGCCATGTAGTGTGCTAACATTCTTAATTCTAATTGACTTGCATCTACACCTACAAGTTTGTACCCGTTTGGAACTATCCAACAAGCTCTGCATTCTTTACCATATGAACTATAAACAGCAGGGACTTGGGCCATGTTAGGTTTTTGATGTGTCATTCTGCCTGTAATAGCTCCGATAGTAATAACATCTGCATGAACTCGACCATCATATTTACCTGCAATAGCAACTGCATCAATCCAAGACTCAACTTGTGCTGCTCTCTTTTGTAATAATAAATACTCGGCAATTAACTTTGCTTCTGGAATATGATTAATTAATTTTAATGTGCCTTCATCTACAATTGGTTGTCCTGTTGGTGTAAACCTTGTAGGTTTCCATCCAAAATCTTTTAGATACTCTCCTATTTGTTGTCGTGAACCAAGATTAAATTCCTTCAGCTCTTTTCTCATAAAAGGAGTTATATCATTCGTAGCAACTCGTTCTTCATATTCAACTTGATTAAGTCCGGATTTAGAAAGCGTTCCATCTTTTTTAAGTTTCGGAATAACTTGTTTAACATCAATCCACTTTGGTTTAAATGTTTCATGAACCTCTTTCTCAACTTCTTTCTTTCGTTGATTTAAAGAACTTAGTAAAAAGGTTGCTTCTTTTTCATCAAATAAAAAACCATTGATATGTTGTTGAGCAAGGATTTTACTAACAGCATGTTCAAGCTCAACACATTGTTTAGAAAATCCTAAACTTTCTTTCTTCAAAGCTTCTAAAACTTTTTTGTTAAGCTTCACATCTTGAATACAATACTCTAACATCTCTTCACTAAACTCTGTAAAGTCAGGAGCGTTAGCTTTAGGACAATTTAGTTTCCAACCCCACTTTTCTAAACTGTGGCCGCTCTCACGGGTGGGGTGGAAAAGTCTTGACAGGGTCAAGGTATCAAGAACTTCTGTATAGTTATACAGGTCCACCCCTTTTAGTTTTTTGATAGCAGGAACATCAAATGATATGACATTGTGACCAATAATTTTATCTGCGTTGCATAAAAATTCTATGCCTTCATCAATCTGATGTGGTCTAAACGAATAAACTTTATCGTCTTCGTCAATTGCTACTATACAAAAAATCTTTGTAGCTGCTGGTTTAATTACTTCAACTGATTTTTTTAATTCTTCATCCCAAACTTTTTTCTTAAAATCAAACAACAGTCCATTAGTTTCTATATCAAAAACTAAATTCATCTTACTCATAGGATTAACTCCTCTTCTTTGACTTCAAATTCTGAAATGTCATGTTCTGAAAGGCGACCAGTGTCCGTATCGTATACTAAAGATGTTGCCATTCCTACATCTCCGGTATATCTTGATTTAAGTATGCGAAGTTTTGTAGTCCTGGATTCTAAATCATCATCTGATTGTTGATTTCTTTCTAAAGCTATAACACAATCAGACAACTGTCCAATACTATTAGAGCCACGCAAATGTGATAAGCTTACCTCCACTCCATTTTCGTGACCTTTGTTGCCATCTACTCTTCTTAAATGAGATACTAAGATAAGACCTGCACCTGTTTCTTCTACTAAACTTCTAAGTCTTGTCATAATATTATCTATAGCTCTGCGTTCATCTCCCTCTGCTAGAGCACTTACTAACATATGTAGATGGTCTACTATTACCCACCTACAATCACACCCTACAATTAAGTATCTAAGCTTGGCAAAGATAGACTCAATATCATTCGTGCCAAAGTGAGCATGAATAAATACTTTATCATCAGAAAAGATTTTATTAAACATATCTATAATAGTTTCTTTAGCAAACTTATCTCTTTCCTGGTCTATGTATAATCTAGCATTAGCTTCAATTGAAAGTATACCATCAACAGTTCTTTTCCAATCTTCTTCTAAAGCTATGATGCCTACATTATCATTAGTATTTTTTACAAGCCAATGCTCTAACTCTCTCGTTATACTAGACTTACCAAGTCCGGTGCCCCCTGTTAGTGTAACTAATTCTCCTTGCCTTAAACCATAAAGTTTATTGTTTAGCCCATCCCACGGATAAGGTATGCTTTCTTTTCTTTCTCTGTTTAAAAATTCAGATTGTTTTTCTGATACTCTTATGATACCACTTGGAGTATAAAGTTTTGCATCCCACCACGCACTAGTAAATTCTTTAAATTTACCTTTGTGTAGCATATCGTTTGCATCTTTGTATCCATTAGGTAAAGTAACTATCTTTGCCTTTCCAGGTTTAAGAATAGTAGCAACTTTCTTTGCTGCTTCTTGGCCATGCTTATCTTTATCAAAACATATCACAACATTATCAAAACTTTCTACATATTCTAAATTTTCTTTGATATCTTTAACAGCCGAAGCTGCACCTCTAACGATGGATACGACTGCCCACTTACTACCAAGTAGTTCATAAGCAGCCATAGCATCGCATTCCCCTTCCGTTATGGTCAGATACTTTCCTCCTCCCTTAAATAATTGTTGACCAAAAAGACCAACTCCATTCGGAGTTATATCAAATGAAAACTTCTTATCCCTGACATATCTAATTTTATTAGAAGTCAGTTCGTTGTTTATATATAGTGGATATATATGTTGAGCTAATGTTCCGTTGGTATCATAGACAACTTTAACTCCATACTTTTCAGCAGTCTCCTTTGAGATGTTTCTATCTGTTAGTTTTGCAAACACACCTCCATGTGCGTTTACTTCTTTAATTGTTTCCTGCATTTTAGCATTCTCCTGATTAAGATTAAAAGAAGAGTCTAGATTAGGAAAAAATTTTTGACAACTGAAACATTTACCAGAACCATTCTCGTTTATTGAAAGAGCATCGCTGCTTCCACAAGCAGGACAAGGTTGATGATACTTAATAAATTTTAAATTGTTTTCCATATTTGACCCAAAAAAAAGCTAGGCACAGAACTTAATCTGCGGCCTAGCGTAGTTTAAATTAAGAAGCTTTTGATTTAGAAGGTTTTTTACCACCTTCCCAAGCTTCATTGACATCCGGAGTTGAAGGGTCGTCAGCAATGTAATGACCCTTTTCATTCCTTGCTCTCTTCGGTTCAACCAAAGCTTCATCCCTTGGTCTAATGACATCAGCTAATTTATTTTCATAAGTATTAACTAATATCTGAAAGCCTTCTGCGTTTAACCTATGATGATTAATCTTAGCAATTAAAACACTAACTTCAAGTTTTGTTTTATCATCACTAATATTATCTATTTCATAGACTTTATCTTGAATTGTAATTTCCATTAAAATTCCTCGCCACCAGAGATAGCTTCAAATTCATCGCCATCCCCTGCTTTATAAGATACTAAGTCAATAACTTGCATAGCCTGGAAATCTAATCCTTTAAAAGTTCCAAATTTATTAGTGGCTTCCCACTCATTGTATTGAACTTTTACCTTAGAACCATTGCCAACATTTTCATCCAATGGAACTTTATTTGCATCCATTAATAAAGGGGCTTTACGAACCATCCCGTTAGGGCCATTCACTTTCCTCTTAATGTTAATAGCACGGCCAACGACCTCGTCATTAACTGTTAGCTCTTTTACACGATAGCCACGACTTTCAAAGTCATTAGCCACCTCGTCACTTACAACTAAGTCTACTGTATAAACAGGTTCAAACTTAGTGTTTGGTGTTGTTACACTAGCCCAATAGGCTATTCCTTCTTGTATTGCCATATATAATTACTCCTTTGTTTGGCATTATTGCATTAAATATTATACACTCGCTGACCAGAATAGTCAACCCCTTTCGTTGAATATATCAACAAAACTTACTACATCATTAACCGGTAAGGTAACAGTAAAAGTATCTTTTAGTTTATCAAAATGAACATCATAACCTACCTTGTGAGTATACATATCTTGATAATGTTCATTCACATAGTTATCAAAAATTCTATACTCGTCCCGAGTTAAAATTCTAACATCTTCTTGAGCATTCATATAAATATACATATCTTCATTCTCCTTAAATGTTTATTGTAAAAGGTAAAGAACATCCTCGAACAGTTACTTCTCCTGGAAATTTAAAATCTGAAATATATCTGTTTACAGCTCTCTTTAAACTATTAGGAACTGGGCCATCGTAATTAATATTTGTGGCTTGTCCTGCAATGACATCATACAAGGCAGTAAAAGATAAACTTCTATTAATAACAATCCTGGAGATATAAGAATCAAAACTTTTACGAGCAGTAGGTTTTGGACATTCAACAACAGCTGCTTCTTCAACAACTGTCTCTCCTAAAACATGAGCACCTGTTAAAACTCCTAACCCTGCATTGACACCTTCAAATTCTGTTTCTTTAACTTCTGGTTCAATAAATTTTTCTACAACTACAGTTGCTACCGGCGGCCTATTTAAGCGTTCATCTAAATCATTTAAAATACGATATATTTCAGAGTTAGTTTCTTCGATTGCGTTTAATCTATCTGTTAAATTTATCAAAGAGTTACGATAGTTCTCAGATGTAGTTTTTATTATTTTAGTATTAGCTTTAACACTCTCGAACTCTTCGCTTAAAGACAAAAAAGATTTATGTAATCTAGAAAGCCCTGCTTTGTTTTCAGATATATTATCTGCTGTTATATTAACTGCATTAAACATAGCTACAGATATAGCTAAAAATACAGCACCAATTATGATATTAAATTTCATTTACCTTCCTCAATTTTAAATGCTTCGTTAAGATGATATAGTAAGTCTGCTATAGCATGTACCTCCTGGATATCTATACCACCATATTCAAACAAACTAGTCGTACCTTGTTTAGATTTACGATAGTTTTTTATAATCCATTCCAAATGTCTTTCTGGAATTTTAACTGTTATTCTTTTTTCTTTTGGTTGGTCTTTCATTTACCTTGCCCTCGATATTTTTTATAGTTGCTTTTTGTATTTTTATTCATGGTAGAGAAAGCAACATTACCTCTACCTTGACTTGTCTTTTTACCTCGAACACCTGTTGCAGGAACATGTTCAGTCTTTCGCCATATCTTGGCCATATTTAAACTCCTGGTTTTTTTTGCGTTTATCTTTATGTTCAATTACAACTCTATCACTTTCATAGGTTGTTTGAAAATAGTTTTCATCTTTAGTTTTATGAAGATATAAACTTTTAACTCGTTTATCTTTTTCTTCTTCAGTTAAACTATCTCTGCGTTTTTGCACATCTTTTAAAAATTCTGTCATAGTTTTTTACCCTCTACTTTTACTGACCAATTGTTCTGACTGTGTAATGTTTCAAACTTTACACCCAAAGTTTTACGAATCCTATCTTCCTGCAAACTAATTTGATTTAATATCTCTTGCTGCTCTCGTTGAGTAGCTTGTTTAAAATTATCATCAGTATGCTCTTCCGGATTGTCATATAACTTTGTCATGTGTTTATAAGCCAGATGTTTTGCATAAGTTTTAGCTGTTACTTTTTTATCATTAAGAATAATCATATAAATATTATACACTAACTTTTCTGTATAAAGAAATATCAGACATATTATCAAAAAAAAACTTTCTAAAATTATTGTTTGTATCTATATATCCACAAACCAAAACATCTCCATCGTTGTTATATTTTAACTCAACAATGTTTTCTAAAGTTCTCCTTTCGTATTCTCCTTTCTCTCCTGGTTCTCCTATAACTTTGTAATAATTAAAAAATAAACCATAGTTATTAAAGAATGCATGAGCTACTAACCTTTCATTTTCAACTGTATCTATATTTTCAAAATTTATAATTGGAATATTCATTAGTCCACCCCCACAATATTTTTAACATAGATGCTTCCAATCTCGTCAAACAAACCAACTTCTGCACCTTTCACATCAACAAGTAAAGTCTTTTTAAATCCTTTGCCTTGTTTAATACTTTCCATAGCTGTTGCCCTCGTTATAATACCTAAATGATTGGTATATATTTTCGTTCCTTTTTTAATTGTTTCTAATTTATATATCATATTGACCTCGCTTTAATTAGATTATTATCAATTACAAAACCAGAAGTATCCTTCTTAGCTTCACCCTTTTCAATGAGGCCAACGACAACTTGAGTTTCATCTAAGAACCTCATGTCATGCTTATCCCCATCGATAACTTTAAATCCTTTAAACACTTCTGGTAGAGCTTCCCTAAATACTACTGCTATATTGTTGGAGACAGTTTCAATTAAAGCAGCATATTTTTTATTGGCCTCTGAATAAGACCAAGTTAAATGGTAGTTAGGTATATGCTCTACCTTTCGTGTTGGAATTTTTGTATAGTCATAAAATTGTATCTGTGGAAACATAACAAAGATATTATCATGCCCCTCTACTTTGATATGTTCCCATTGAATATCTGATGTGCCATTTAATCGAAGAGCAGGTTTCTTATCTTTCCTTGCACATTCTCGTAAAAATGTATGGACATCTTGAACAAGTTGTTTCATAAATTCGTCTTGGTCATTTAAAAATAACAAAGACTTTCTAATCCTGGATTCTTGAACATTAGAAAATTTACCATGTCCTGAAGTATTTAAACAAGCTTCATAACAATTAGCTTTAATTGAGAAAGGACATAAGGTTCTTTTACCATCTGCTAAATTGTGTGGTGCAAGATACATTATCCGACTAAACCATTCATCAGATAACTTGTTGCTCTTTTCAATTTTGGTGCTACCTTGTGATAGTAAATTATACTTTGGCATTGTCTCTCATCTCCTTTAAATTAGTTAATAATTTTTCATCGTGTTCTTTTCTTGCAAACTCATAATCTTGAGTAGACATGGCTTGACTACAATGGTTAGATAAAAATTCTATAACTAAGTAAATGATAGAATTTTCTCCATACCTTTCAAGCACATAATGACAGCAGTCGTCCTCTAAATCTGGGCGGCCTTTCATAACCCAAAGTTCATGAACCGAGTCCCGTATAAGTTCGTAAATTTCATCGTTGTAAATATTGCTCAATTTATTACCTCCACATTTCTTTGTATAAACTTGCAGCTAATTCTAATTCGCCATGTCGATATGCGAATACACTATCAGCTAAAACTTCTAATATAATTTCACGATTTAAAATAGCTGTTAATATTGAATGACTATCAATACTATCAAACTTTTCTAACCACTCATTTAAATGTTCCTGGTTAAACATAATTAACTTACCTCACTTATTAAATTAAAATCATCATCTAAATTACCCCATTGCTCTGCCATTGCAACTGCAATACCCTCAAAGGTTTTACTTCTAACATGACTGCGTTGTTCTTTAGGAAGCTTCCAAGTTTCATAGTGCCACTTAGACATTCTCTTACCATTCTTCATTTCAACCATCTCTGGTTCAACAACTTCTGTGTGTTTTAACTTAGGAAGATTTTTCAACCAAAGGCAAGTAGTTTTCATGGTGGCATGTCCAAACTGATAAGGCTGTATAATCTGTTCAGGTTTTCTAATCTTGCTAGAGATTACACTAACCGGATTTTCAATACAAATTCGTTTAATAGGTGCATCCATAAGTTTTTGAACAAACTCTAAAGCTTCTTCTTGTAATGACCAAGGCTTTCGCCCTTCAGTAAACCATCTTGCCCCACTTACAGCTAAGTGAGTGCAAGGGGGATGAGCAATCATTAAATCCCAATCCTGGTTTAAAACTTCTAACACATCTTGGCGAAAGTGATAATGATGGGCATTATCTAAATTACTTTCGCAAGGCAAGATATCACAACTATAAGCATCATGACCTCGTTTAATAAACTCGTCACGAACTGCACCACTATATTCACAAGCAACTAATACTTTCATTTTGTCTCCTATTTAATTTATATTCTATTTGTTATTGTATTTGATGTCAATTTCTTCGCCATGAACATTTTCATAATAACTAACAGTAGTATTAAAATTAGCCAAGGTATCTTTAACATCTTGCAAATCTTTTAACCTATCATGCTCTGCTTCAACTTTAGAACTGTAATCAGGTTTTTCATCAATGTAAAGAGCAATGCGTTCTGCATCTTCTAATGGCATAGAATCATACCAACCTTTACCTCTTGGCCTACCTCTAAATTTATAACGAGCAGTTAGTCTGCACTTCTCCATAATAAATTGATAGACTTCATAACCATTGGTTAAAGGTTTATCTAATTGTCCCGTTGGAATATCCAAAGGATTTCTAGGTGCAGTTTTAAACTCTTTTGTGTTTGTTCTGCGTTCAATTTTATATTTCATTATTACTCCTGGTTTTTAATTAATTAGAAAATTCGTTTACTAAATCTTCAATAAGTTGATAAACATCAAAGTCTCCACTAATTGTTTGAAGTCTTAGCTTGGTGGATATTGCACTTCTCTTATCCCAATCTAAATTCCAAACAGCATCGCAAGTTATATCAGAATCAGAATGATAACCGGTATTTAATTTAATACCTTGATTAGTAGAATAGTCATTTACAAATCCATTAGCTTTTTGAAAGCTATCAACTAAAGATTCAAGATTTTCCTTTTCAGCTTTAATATCTCTATTAATGGATTTATATTCTTCTTGTAGCAATTTAATGTTTTCGATTAAACGATTAGCATTTTTAAATACTAATTTAAAATCTTTTCTAGATTTAAGTAATTCTAGCTCATTGCTTTCGATTTTATTTATGACCTGCTCAACAATTAAGTCTTGGTCTTTTACTCTCATTTGTGCCATGTTATACCTCCTTGATAGTATAGTTAGCGTTAAAAAATCGGTGGTAGTTTTTTAGTTCCGAAGATAACTACCAACTCCTCCAACAGCAACATAACTATTGGTTTTTATAGTGCCTGTCAACACTTTAAATGATTAGGTGGCAAACCTGATTCTGCCTACTAATAACTCTCACATTGTTTTAGTAGCACAGTAGACTTACTCGGTTGTGATACCTTCCCATCTACACTCCTCCTCAGTCAAGGGTATTAGCCTTGTCCATTCCTAATTAAGTGCTAGTTTTGAAATGGAACTAGCAAACCATATAACCAGAGATGTTTTATGTCGTCTTGTAGTTTCATAAGGATAAAATATGAAAAAAAATCCCTTATGTCTTTCGTTGGAGTCTTACAACTCTGATTAATCTATTAAGCTTTACAAAGATATAGTAAAGAATAATAAAGATTATAGTTTAGTATCTATGAAGTTAAATAGGCTAAGTAGTCTGCCTAGCCTAGCCTAAAACCATTGTGGCATATCTCGTGGTGGTCTGTCAAGCCCCCCATCTTAAACCTTCCATTGGTAATGCATAGACACATTCCCATGGATTATTACCTAATGGATTATACTTTAAATCTTTAGCCCTTAGATTAACTTTAGTTAAACCAGGCATTAAAGTAAATGGTAAACAGGTTGTATGTCTTGGAGATTGTGAGGTATCAGTAATTTCTGATATAAACAAATCATTCTCGCAATCTTGATTATACTTCTTAGCTTTGTTTAAATACTTAGTATAGTTTTTTGATTTAACCTTAACCACGCTTTCAGTTTCTCTAAAACCATGCTCGTTAAAGTTTTTATATGTATATGTTATAATTAACATGTTGTCTCCTATTTTAATTATGCAGCTACTGTCTCTTTCGCTACCTTTTCCTAGCATGGCATATCCCCATAATTCTGTCAAGCACCCCTCGAAAAGCCCACAACCACAAGGCTTTGCGAGGTTTTGCGTAGTGTTTATACTGCCCAGATTTAACTAACTTGTATTAAACACTCTGTATAATGCATTCTCCTGCTCATGTTTTTGTGGCCTAGGTTTAATGAAAAAAAATAAAAAACGCATTCTCGTTTATATAATCTAATTCCAGGAGTTTAACCAAATTGCATTCTCGTTTAATTATTCTTAATCCGGTGGTTTAACTGCAGCCGATTATTTACAAAGCAAATTAAAACATTGGGGTATAAGTGGCGGCCAAAAGGTAAATTTGCAATTTTTTTGCAATGGGTGTATTTTGGGGCAATGAAAAGAAATTAATCTTTTCTGAAATTGTCTTGATATCTAATAAATTGATGGACTTTAAAATATGAAAAAATCTACTAATAAAACAGCTTTCAAAAAAAAGCTACTTAGTAAAGGCGATACTAACCAAATTTATAGAAATATAAATTCTGTTGCGTATCATTTGGCAAATAATACTGTTCAAGCTTCAAGCGAAGCAAAGGCGAGAACAAAAAAGTATTATGAGCTTCAACGAGCAATAAGAACTTTATTTGTTGCTTATGATAGCGATAAAAAAAGAGCTACTTTAATTGCTGATACTTCTAAGCTTGATACATGGTTAAAAGCGAAAAAAATACCATCAACACTTTTAAGCAAAGCTAAAAACAAAGCAAAGCCTAAAAGCAACGCAAAGAGAATATAATCATGATTGATATGGAAAAAACTGTCATGATGAATTTTGATGACATTGATATGTATTTGACTGTTAAACAATCAAGCTTGAATTTTTATGTTGCCCTCGTAAGTGTTTTTACAATGGGTAAGAAAAGCATTGAGAGAGCACAGTCAATTGATAGCGAAGTTTTTAATTGCTATGAACACGCAAGGCGACACGCTCTTAGCATGATTAGAAAACATGGTGCATATGAAAGTGTCGAATTTAAAGGAGGTGCTACACATTAAATAATTAAACATACTTAAAAATTAAAGGGTGCTTTTTAGTGCCCTTTTTTTTGGCCTAATACTTCACCATCTATTAAAAATTACAAGCTCATAGACGAGCTTATATGAGCTTCTAGGGTGTAGTTAACACTCAATCATTCATATGTTGTTTAATGTTTGCTGAGAGAACCTATCAAGAACACTTAAACGCCCATAGGTCAATTAGTTATGCATAGACTGTAAAGCTCTATGAAGTGCTACAAATTAAATTACTAGCTCAACAGCTTTTATTTTTGAATGTTAAGACTTCAAAAACTTTTCAGAACTTCAAAAACTTTTCAGAACTTAATGATTAGATTTTTGAAGCTTGAAAAGTCTATAAAATTTTTACAGTTTAAGATGGCGGCCTATAAAAAACTGTCAAGATTAAAAAGTCTTGATAGGGTGGCAGGAACACCACCCCCGGTCCCCCATATATATACTAAATCTCATACATTTCCAGAGATTTTCAAGTGTTAAGTAGGAGGTTTGGTCGGGTTCGTGGAACTTTAAAGACTATAAAGTACGTGGAAGGAGGTCCTGGTGTTTGTTACTATGCAAACCCTGCGGCACCTAAAGGTATTATATAGAAATATTCTTAATTTGTCAAGACCTTTAAGGAATATATTCGTTTTTTTACAAAAAACTTGACAAAATTCTAAAATACTGTATAATAAAGGTATGCAGAACTTACCCTCAGAACGTAAATTAACAGAAAAACAACAAAGTTTTCTGAATAATCTTATTGAAACTAAGGGTGACTTAAAACTTTCCGCAGAACTTGCAGGATACTCCGGCAATCACTATCAAGTACTCAAGAGTTTAAAAGAAGAAGTAGTAGATTTAGCCCAAAACGTACTTGCAAGGGAAGCACCTAAAGCAGCTTTTAAGTTAGTAGAGGTTATGACAGCAGATAGTTCTATTCCTCAAGCTAATGTTAAACTTCAAGCTGCTCAAACGATTCTAGACCGTGTAGGTTTAGGTAAACAAGACAGAGTAGAAGTAAATCACAACGTAAAAGGTGGTATATTTATTCTACCAGAAAAAGAAACTATTGATTTAAAAGCTGAAGATGGAGATTATGAAGAGGTATCTACATAATTTGATAAATTTTTGTAAAGCATACCCGTTTCAAGCTGCTCTAATGTTTTTATGTGGATGGTATATAGGTATTTTAATTAGATGAAAATATTTTTAACAGAAATGGATGTTCATGGTGTAACTTTTGCAGGTCCAAACATTATAGCTCCTAATTTTGACACAGCAGAACTAGCGGCCTCAAAAAATAACTTAGTTGTTGTTGGTGAACTAGATAGTATCTATGTTGATGAAACTAAAACTAAACATGATAATGTAGTTCATCTAGATGATTATAGGAATTTACACTAATGTTATTAAAAAGAATACAATTTAGAAAGGGTGGTAAAGCTAAGTCAACTGTTAATAAAGCAGGAAACTATACTAAACCTGGAATGCGTAAAAGAATTTTTCAAAGAATTAAAGCAGGTAGTAAAGGTGGTAGACCTGGACAATGGTCTGCACGAAAAGCTCAAATGTTAGCTAAAGCTTATAAAAAAGCAGGTGGAGGATACAAATAATGGCTCAACCTATGGTTCAACAAACTATTAAACATCCAGATAAAAAAGTAATAAAACAACAAAAAGATAAACGTCATAATCAATAATGGTTAAACGTAAAGACCCTAAAGTGGGCACAGGAAAAAAACCCAAAGGTAGTGGGAGGAGATTATATACAGATGAAAATCCAAAAGATACTGTCAGAATTAAATTTGCGACTCCAGCAGATGCAAGAGCAACTGTGGCAAAAGTTAAAAGAATTAAAAAACCTTTTGCAAGAAAGATACAAATTCTCACAGTCCTTGAGCAGAGGGCAAAAGTCGCAGGTAAAACGCAACAAGCCCAAATCGCCAAGAAAGGCAAAGAAGCAATAAGGAAAAAGCATGGCACTCAAAAAAAGTCAAAGAAGTCTTAAACGTTGGACTAAACAAAAATGGCGAACAGCTAGTGGTAAAAAGTCTTCAGAGACTGGTGAGGTCTATGCTCCTGCAGCTACAATTAAAAAATTAAAATCTACTCCTAAAGGTAGACGTAAACTTGCAGCGGCTAATAGAAAAAAAAGAGCAGCTACAAAGAAAGGTAAACAACATGCTCGTCATGGATTACATAAAGGTAAGAAAAGATAATGGCTAAGGAAAAGGATGGAAGACTAAGACGAGCCGGAGTAAGTGGTTATAATAAACCCAAGCGTACTCCTAATCATCCTACTAAGTCTCACATTGTTGTTGCAAAAGAAGGTAACAAAATTAAAACCATTAGGTTTGGACAACAAGGTAAAAAAGTAGGAACTTTAAAAGGTACAGCAGGAAAACCTAAAAAGGGTGAGTCTGCTAGAATGAAAGCTAAACGTAAATCTTTTAAAGCAAGACACGCTAAAAATATTAAACGTGGTAAAATGTCTGCGGCTTGGTGGGCTGACAAAGTTAAGTGGTAAAATGCCATCAGTAGGTTCAGAACAAAAACCCGTTATTATTTCTTCTAAGAATAAAAAGAAGAAACGCATATTAGGTTTGACAGGAAAATTCTATACTAAAGAAGAACAGTCTCAATATGCTGAAGGTTGGGATAGAATTTTTAATAAGAAAAAAAAGTAAACAATGGACATACCTTCGGATTATCTAAAGAAAAAAGGTAAGACTACTCCATTTGGATATGAAGTTAGTGAAATAGAAGGTTACTTTAAACCTATTCCCTCCGAACTAAAAGTTCTCAATAAATATCTTAAATTAATCCAAGAACAAAAATGTTCGTTGCGAGAAGCTTCAACATTAATAGAAGAAGAAACACAAAGAAAAATTAGTCATGTTTCTTTAAAAAATTATTTAGATAAAGGTCCTTCACTTGAAAGTAGACGAAAAAAAACTCTAGATAAGAAAAAGAAAAAATTAGCTCAAGAAAGAAAACAGCTTAGAGAAAAAGAAACTAGACTCAAAACAGAACAAGAAGTTTTAAAAAAAGCAACCGAACAAACTAAATCTAAAGTAGTTACAGAAGATGAACTACAAAGTACAACCCCATCTATTCAAGAGACCTTAAAAAATTCTAAAGTTATCTTTCATGCTAACGAAGGTCCACAAACAGATTTCTTAGCTGCCGGGGAAAAAGACGTACTCTATGGTGGTGCTGCAGGTGGTGGTAAATCATTTGCGATGATTGTTGACCCACTACGATATTGTCATAAGAAAGCTCATCGTGCTTTAATTCTTAGACGTTCTATGCCAGAGTTACGTGAGATGATTGATAAGTCTCGTGAGTTATATCCACAAGCTTTCCCTGGTGCTAAGTTTAGAGAGGTAGAAAAACTTTGGAATTTTCCCAGTGGTGCGAAGGTAGAGTTTGGATTCCTTGAGCGAGATGCAGACGTGTACAGGTATCAAGGACAAGCCTACTCTTGGATTGGGTTTGATGAAATAACTCATTTACCCACAGAGTTTAGTTGGAATTATCTAGCTTCACGACTTCGTACTACTGACCCCTCTATACAAACATACCTTCGTTGTACAGCCAACCCTGGAGGAGTTGGTTCTCATTGGGTTAAAAAAAGATATATAGAACCGGCAGAACACAACACAAGCTTTTTAGGAACAGACGGACTTACAAGAAAGTTTATTCCTGCTAAACTAGCTGATAATCCATACTTAGCAAAAGACGGAGTCTATGAGCAAATGCTTAATTCTTTGCCTCCAATACAACGTAGACAACTACTTGAAGGTAATTGGGACGTAGCTGAAGGTGCAGCCTTTGTTGAATTTAGCCCATCTATTCATGTTATTCCTCCGTTTGAGATACCTTTACCTTGGGAAAGAGTAAAAGGAATTGACTATGGATATGCTTCTGAAAGCTGTTGTTTGTGGGGAACTATAGATATAAACGATGGAACTTTAATAATTTATAGAGAATTATACAAAAAAGGCTTGACAGGTGAAGAATTAGGTAGTATAATAACAGATATGGAACTTGTAGACCCTTTTTCGGTCTCAGGTGTGTTAGATACAGCAGCGTGGGCTAGAACAGGTACTACTGGTCCAACTGTCGGAGAAGCTTTGATACGAGCAGGTCATAAACTTAGACGTGCAGATAAAAATCGAATACAAGGTAAAATTCAAATGCACGAGTTCCTAAAGGTTCGTGAAAATGGTAGGCCAAAGCTACAGATATTTAACACATGTCCTAACTTAATTAGAGAACTGCAAAGTATACCACTTTCTAAAACGAATCCTGAAGATGTAGACACACATGCATCAGACCACGCATATGATGCATTGCGTTACATGATAATGAGCAGACCTAGAATGGATAGCCCATTAGAAAGAATGAGGGGGTTAAAAAGAGAAATACATCAACCTGCTGATTCTACATTTGGATATTAAAGTTTATGGCAGATAGTGACAATACATTTTTAAACGCTAACAACATTTATACTGAAGTTGAAGGTGAAGCTGGAAAAAATCTTGAGCTTGAATTTGAACAACGTAGTAATCTTGTTGGTATTATAAAAGGTCGTTTTACTATTGCTGAAGATGCTAGACGTTCAGATGAATCCCGTTGGCTACGAGCCTATGAAAACTATCGAGGACTTTACAACAAGTCTGTTAAGTTTAGAGACTCAGAGAAGTCTCGTATCTTTGTAAAAATTACTAAAACAAAAGTACTTGCGGCCTTTGGTCAACTTGTCGATGTAATTTTTGGTACAGGTAAGTTTCCGATAGGTATAGCTGAAACTAAGATACCTGAAGGTGAATTAGCATCAGCTCATTTAGATATTCAAACAGCACCTCCAGGAATTGAAACACCAATGGGTGGTGGAGAAATACCAGACGATATAGGTAATAGAGTTGACAATCCTTATGATATTGGTTATGAAGGAGACGGTAGAACTTTAAAACCAGGTACAACTTTTAGTAATGGTTTTATAGAACCTCCTATCGAAAATAAAGTAGAAGAATTACTTGTAGAAGGATTTAGTCCTATGCCTACAGCTTTAGAAGTTTCTCCTGCACAAAAAGCTGCAAGAAGAATGGAAAAGCTTATTCATGACCAAATAGATGAATCTAAAGGTTCATCAGAAATTAGAAGTGCACTTTTAGAAGCTTCTTTACTTGGTACAGGAATTGTTAAAGGACCTTTTAATTTTAATAAGAAACTTCATAAGTGGGATGATAGTGACGGGGAAAGAACTTATAATCCTTTAGAGGTTAGAGTTCCACGTATAGAGTTTGTTAGTTGTTGGGATTTTTATCCTGACCCTGCGGCCACTAGTATTGAAGAATGTGAGTATGTTATTCACAGACACAAGTTAAATAAGTCACAGCTTAGACAACTTCGTAACATGCCTTACTTTGATGAGGATTCAATTAGACTTACAATACAAATGGGTGCTAATTACGAAGAAAAAAGTTTTGAATCTCATTTAAAAGATGATGCTAGAGCAGATGAAGATTATCAAACAAACTTTGAAGTTTTAGAATATTGGGGCATCATGGATGCAGAATATGCACGTGAAGTTGGTATTGAACTTGATGAAGATATTGATGATTTAGATGAAGTTCAAATTAATGCTTGGGTATGTGGTAATACTTTATTAAGAGCAGTAGTTAATCCTTTCACTCCATATAGAATACCATATCATGCTTTCCCATACGAAAGAAATCCTTATAACTTCTTTGGTATTGGTGTAGCAGAAAACATGGATGATTCACAGCAGATTATGAATGGTCATGCAAGAATGGCTGTAGATAATCTAGCAATGGCAGGTTCGTTAGTATTTGATGTTGACGAATCAGCTTTAGTAGGTGGTCAGTCAATGGAAATATATCCCGGTAAAATATTTAGGCGACAAGCAGGTATGCCTGGACAAGCAATACATGGATTAAAGTTTCCTAATACAGCCCCTGAAAATATGATGATGTTTGACAAGTTTAGACAACTTGCAGACGAACAAACAGGTATTCCTAGTTATTCACATGGACAAACAGGTGTACAGAGTATGACAAGAACTGCTTCGGGCATGTCTATGTTATTAGGTGCATCAAGTTTAAATGTTAAAACAGTTGTTAAAAATCTTGACGACTTTTTATTAAGACCTTTAGGAGAAGCTTTCTTTCAATGGAACATGCAGTTCTTTGAAGGCTCACTAGATGTTGATGGTGATTTAGAAGTTAAAGCTACAGGAACAAATAGCTTAATGCAAAAAGAAGTACGAAGTCAAAGACTAACTACATTCTTACAAACTGCACAAAATCCTGCTATTGCTCCTTTTGTTAAAATTTCTAAACTTGTAAGTGAACTTGCCTACAGCTTAGATTTAGACCCTGATGAAATACTCAATGACCCTGAAGAAGCTGCAATGATGGCACAAATAATAGGAATGCAAAATGTTGGACAAACAATTAGCCCTGAAGCTCAAGGCTTTGACGGGCAACCAAATGTTATGGGAGGCCCTCAAGGAGCACCTGAACAACCTCAAGACCTTGGAGTTACAGGCACTGGTGGCGGCAACATCGGAATCGGAAATGTTCCGACTCCAGGGGAAGGTGAGTTCTCTGGTACGATTGGAGCAGCTACCTGAACAAGTTATAGAAGCTATAAATAGAAAAGAGGAACAATGAGCTTACTACAAGACGATAAAGAAAAACTAATTGGTGGTCAAAAAAAACTTGATGCCAATAAAGATGGTAAAATATCTAGTAAAGATTTTGAATTATTAAGAGAAAAAAAACAAGAGGGTGGTCCAATGATGGACAAACCATCTCCACTTCCTGAAGAGCAAGAACAAGATATGCTTCCAAAAGCTGAACCTATGATGGATTCAGACGAAGTAATGGAAGATGAATATCTAGACTTCATACTTGATGAAGCTCTTGATGAAGAGGAAGAAGATTTTTTAATGGAACAATTAGAAGCAAACGAAGAACTATCAATTATATTTGATAAAGTTATTGAAGTTGCTTCAGAGTTTGCTGGGTCGGGTTCAGTTATTGGACCTGGTTCAGGAGTCTCCGACAGTATACCTGCGAGGTTATCTGATGGAGAATTTGTCTTTACTGCAAAAGCTGCAAAAGAAATCGGAGCTGATGAATTGATGCGTATGATGAAAGATGCAGAAATGAGAGCAGATAAAAGACAAGGAATGGCGAATGGTGGTGAAATGGAAGAAGATACCGTTACGGTTGAAGCTACTGACCCTGATGTGCCAACACAAGTAATAAGAGTTGAAAGGCCAAATGTTGGACCTGAAGCATCTATGCAAGAAGAAGAAGACTTGGTTAAACAAAACATTATTACACGTGGCATGTCTGGTAAACCATCACCAGTAAGCTAACTAAAGCGTAGAGCTACCCTAAGATATTAGGCACTCTATTAAATTAACTTTTGAAAGGCTACCTTTACAAGACAAGCCCTATAGTGCACATATAGCTACCTTGTTAAACGAAGCCCTGAGTAGGAGGAGAATATGACTACA
>Ga0209232_1000435_pt1 | contig 25814 bp, 43 predicted proteins | sample ETNvirenome_2_60_FD_184066 | JGI IMG/M metagenome (GOLD analysis project Ga0209232, IMG submission 184066) | Marine viral communities from the Pacific Ocean - ETNP_2_60 (SPAdes) (version 2) | ecosystem: Environmental > Aquatic > Marine > Oceanic | place: Pacific Ocean | collected 2013-06-22
TATAACCATAGCTGTGCCAAATGTACCAGCATTACTTGTTTTGAATTCAACGATTGAGTTTCTTGAACCATCTGCGATTGTATTAAATCCAGATAGTAATGAAAAACTTGTTCTTTCTTGTGAATCAGTTAATAATCTATGAGACTGCCTAATTCTATTTGATGTGTTTGCACTTTGTGTACTTGTTAAATAAATTAATTCTGCCTCTGCTCCACTTCCAGAAATTTCAAAAGTTTTTCTTGGCTGACCTCCAATTCCTAGCCTATCTGTATTTAGATATAGTGGAGTTGCATCGTTATCTCCAGTTTTTACTTGTACTGCATTGCTACCATCACCATCTACGGTTGAACCAGTATCACCTTCTAATTTTAAAAGACTTGTATAAGTTGATGCTATTGTCTTATTTGTTAACGTTGCCATAATAAATCCTTTATATTATATCTTCCCACTTGCGAAGTTCTCCGTTCCAAGTGTCATTAATTGAATTCCAAATATCTCTAACTTTTGCTGCAATAGAAGCCATAGCCGTTGTTACACTAGCTAAACCTCCTGATACTCCCAGCTTCATGTTAACCTATGTATGCAATAAGTGCTCCTGAGGTCAAATCAATTTCTGTCCATCTTCCGAAAATTGTTAAACCCTGTGGGAACGTATTACCTGCATCTATTTGAGCACCACCTGATCCTTGGTTCGTTGTTTCAGATCCATCGGATTCATTATGAGCACCTGCTTCTGTATTTGCATAGAGATCTTGATCTTCGGCTACTAAACCACCACTAGCATCAAACACACTATCTTCTAAAAAAGTTATGGCAACAAAAACAGAATCACTTGGTGGACTGGCTGCTGCTGTTGTGTCTATAAACATAGACCCTACTTGTCCAAATCCAATGTTTCCTGCTTCTACTACTGTATATTTTTGTTTTCCTCCAGCCATCTTGTTTCTCCTTCTTATGCCTTACCGAGCTTGACTATTCTCATGGGCATGTTGATTAAAATTTTATGCTACATCATCTAAAATTGCTGCAACCTGTACAGTTACAGTTGCAGATCCTTGTGCAGTTGCATATCCGTATACTCCGTCAAGCGTACAACTTCGTGCATGTAAATCAGCAACTGTTGTATTGACTGGTTTTAATACAATCATTTCGCCTGCACCAATAATATTTATTCCTTTTAAATCATAAGCTGCCGTACCAGTAATTAAATCTATTGCAACGCCTTCTGTTGCAGTTGTAGACATATTTTTAATTGCAATCCAATGAACTTTATCTCCAGTTGCAACTTGAGTAGTACTGCCTAAATATGAATCATCAGAGTCTAATAAATCGTTACTAGCTCCGTTCGTTACAGAAACTTCTGCAAATACCCATTTGTCATTTGCATCTTTAGGTTCATAATTAAAAGAACCGCCCATGTCTGATTTTAAATCATCTAAAAAAATAGATGCTGAAATGTTTGTAGTTGCTTTATCTGCCATAATTAATTCCTTCTTTGATCTGGTACACGACCAATAAAGTTTTGTAATCCTTGATTGTATTCAGCATTCAACATTTGATACTGACCTTGCCTCCATTGATAATCGGTAACTTGTTTTTGAATTTTAGCACTATAGTTTTGTATATCAGAATTGCGTTCCTGAATTGCTTTATTAACTTGTGCTGAATAATTTTGAACTTCTCCTTGATATTTTTGCAATATCTGAGCATCATCTGATTGCGAGAGTTGAGCATTTTGAATTGCTTTTTGTAATTCAGCTTGATACTCTACATTTGCATCATTAAATACGTTTAATTCATTTTGTATATCTGCCTGATATTTGCCTATTTGAGCATTGATTTCCTGAATTTTAGACCCAGCAAGTTCAACATCTTCATCGTTAGATATAAAAGCATCTACAATACTAAAAGACGGCACCGATACAGGAGCTGTATACACAGGTGCAGTTGCAGTAAATGTAACTGAGTTATCACTTAACACAGGAGCCACAGGAACAAAAGGCATTGTTAATGTTCCTGAAATATCGGTTGGCAATGCTGATGATTTATCAGCTAAAATTCTTTGTAAACATTTAACGGCTGCACCCAGCACCATTAAATGCTCTGCTTCTAATGGAAAAAATTGAGTAGCTGAATCTCCATGTGCAATTAACGTACTTCCATCTGTTGTGGGTTGTTTTGGTACATGGACTAAAAATCCAGTTGCTAATGAGCCTGCTGTAATAATGTATACTTTTTCATCTTTAGTGTAATAAATAGGATCGGTTGTATTGGCATAATAAATTGATCCCGAATCTTTATATTTACCAATGTCACTATACGGAACTCTTTTTGCCACATATTGATCTTTATGCACTTCTAATATTTTTTTACCATCAATCGCTAATCCACTTGTCGAAACACTTGATTCATAAGACGAGTTAATTAACTTATTCTTTGGAGCGACATGAATAATCTCTGTACCAGTATCTAGCAATGACTGTGTAATAAGGGCATCGTCTCCAACAGAACCGATTAAATCTTCTATTTGTGTTTTAAAACTCATAATTCTGTAAAGCTTGTTGATGCAATACTTGCTTCCGTATAAGAAGCAGAAGTAATGCTTGGTTCTGTAAAAGAGGTTGATGCGATTGATGTTTCATTATACGTTGGTACACTAATCGTTAATTCTGTCAAAGCAGTTAAACCATCCCATGTTGCTGGAAAAGTAACATTACCCCACGTTGCCGTTAGGTTTTGCCAATAATCTGTTCCAATAAATACTTCTGTCATTAGAAATCGTATTGCCTTATATGGTAGCCTGATCCATCTCTACCTTTGTTTGCATATTTTTTAGCTTCATTTATAGATGTTCTAAAACTGTTTTTAAAATAAACTGCATTGTTTAATAATTGAGGTTTGGTTTCGTATCCCTTTGCAATAGCATAATCTGCTAATGCATCATGAAACTCTTCTGGTATTGCAGGAGATTCTCCCATACGAATACCGCCACTTCCTGTTCCTGTCGTGGCTACAAAATTTTCATCTTTTTTAACCGCATGTATGGTAACGGTTTTAGCCTCATTGACTGAAATATAATCCGTACTGGTATCTGAATCAGACTTCACAGCTAATCCAATAGCATCTCTTTCTGTCCACCATACTTTTTTTAATGCTGCGGTTCTTTGATCAACTGACATCTGTCTTCTCTGGTTTACCACCGACTAATCTTGGAATTTCATATCCATCATAATCAACTCGTGTTATTTCAATAATGTCATCATCTAAATCATAATAACGCTGATCTGCAACACTAGAAAACGTATACATTGTATTCAGGACTCTTGTTTTGCGACAAAATTCATCAAGAGCCTTGTTTAAATAAATACGAATCTGTGCATCTCCCATTTCTGGATGATGTTGCTTTACTGTTTCTATTAATTGTTGTTGTGTCATATTTTATTTAGTCAGGGGAGCATAAAGCTCCCCCAACTTGTTTTGTTTTGTTATCAACCTGAGTGCTCTGCACCTGCATCAGCAACGGCTGCATGAGTTACATAATAGTTTGAACCATCACATAACACTTCAATCCAATCGCCTACAACTGCGTTACTTGCATCAAAAGTGACTTTATCAGAATCAGCAGTAATTGCTGTATTCGTGTCACCTAACTCTATACCAACCATTTTATCTGCAGTACCACCAATGATATCAAAATCATTAGCTCCTGCTGTGCCTAGAATAAACTTTGCAGTCCATCCTTTTGTTGTTACTACTGGAATAGTAATATCATAAGCACCAGCTTGTGAACAGATAAATGTTTTACCAGAGTCAGCCATTACTAAAGTTTTACTTTCAGCAAGAGCTTCAACGCCTGCACTCGAACCACCTAAATAAGGTCTAGCCATAATAAGCCTCCTTACGCTGTGATTTTAAACAGATGATGACTTTCAATTAGCTGTATTCCTACACCTTCATCAGACATATATTGATCTTTAACACCGTCAAAAGCATTATCTTGCTTAATGTTTGTCTGATACATTGATGGACGATAAATTGCATGGAATAGATTTTCATCTGATACTACAGCCATGTACTTATTGTAAGGTCCTCTTAATGCTGGAGTTGGAATCAACTGCAACATACCATGAGGTGTTTCAAGTACTCTGTAGTTAAAACCAAGACCGTCACGCTTCATGTCTCCAATATTAACTGTCCAACCTGAGTTGCCAGCTAATCCTGAAGATCCAGCCATTTTAGACCAGTATCCTAAAGCACCAGCTCCAACAAATGCACGTTTCATACCTGTTTCAGGGATATACTGGAATACTTTTTCCATGTCATCGACAAAGTTTCCGTATCCATATGATCCATCAACAGTAAATACGTTTTGTGCATCGTGAGTAGATGTAGAATTACCATACTTGTCTAAAGCTGAAATAATTCCATAGGTTGTTCTAATTAGATTGCCATCAGAATCAGTTCTTCCACCATCAGCTAAAACACCTTCAGCAGGATCTGAACCGAGATTACCAGCATCATATGCTGCATCTCCAAGACCTGTTCCACCAACTCTTTGACCAAACAAGAATGCTTTTTCTTTTTGCATTTTATGTTCTTGAGCTTTCATTCTACGAAGTCTAGCTAATTCAGATGACTCTCCTCTTAGTACTGCTGCTTCTAAAGTACCAGTAACTTGAAGAGGTGTTTTAAAAATCTGACAAGAATTGTAAACAACATCTAGTTCATCTGCCCATGCTTCTGGAGCTGAACTACCTTCACCATGTGCATTACCAATAACCATGTAGTAATCATCATCAACTAAACTGTAATCACTTCCACTTTCTGTGCTAAGAATTTTTACTTTGATTTCATCAGCATCAACTGCACTAGAAATTATTGCTGTTGCTTTTTTACTGTCCTTTGCAGAATTCCATATTTCAACCACAAGACCTAAGTAACTGCTATCAACAGAACTTGCTAAACCTTGTATGTTGTCAATGTTAAGAGCTGCACTTTCGGTACCGTTTGCTGCCAAAGTAACTGTTTCACCAGCATTTTGAAACTCTTGTTTTACCCAAGGATTACGATGTTCAAACATCTTAAAAGTTGGGTCTGGTACGTCACGTTGTTCCTGATTACTAATCATTGTAGTAAAAGGTGCAACGTCTGTCCATAGCTCCTTAGTGACCTGCGGATCTACGTAAAAATTTCGTCTATCCGTATAAAGCACACCAGAAGCTTTTAGTAGCTTTTCTGTAGCTGCCATTTGTAACTCCTACGTTGTATCTACTTATAGCCGTAAGTAGATGTGTTTTCTAGTTTACTTTATAACTTACCTTCCCAATAAAGCATCACTAAACATTTGCTCATCACTTCTCGGTTGTTCTGCTTTGCCAGCTTGCACCGCTGCAGTTTTAGGCATAGCTAACCGTTCTGCTTGATTTTGCATTTGTTCAGTTCGTTGCTTTACGACTGGGTTTGGGTTCGTTCTTAATTCAAACAACTTAGCTAAATTATCTAAAGTAAGATTTTGAGGATTCTGCGACCACGATACAAACTCTGCTGCTTTACCTGTATCCCATCCAAAATTATTTACAGCGTGGCTCATTGCCTGTCTCTGTACCATTTGGAGCTGTTGTTGTTGCATTTGTGTTTGATATTGTTGTTGCAGTTCTGTCTCACGTACTTGATCTTTTTCTTTTAAAAAGTCCAAATACTTATCTCGATAAGACTCTTTAGCTAATCGATACTTAAATGAATCACTATTCGGATCATTATAAGCATCAACCTCATTGTATGAATGTGGTCTTTCAGGTGCTGTAGGCTCCTTCAATGAAGGCTCTTGAAATCCTTGATTTGGGTATCCTTGAGTTTGTCCATCGGAGGGAGAGGTTTGCTGATCAGGATTATTCATCATTTGTTTATATTGATTTAATTCCTGACGTAAAGCATTTACCTCGCCCTTGGCTTTATCAGTCTGTGATTGCCAATATTCAAAACGAGTTGTGTCTTCTCTTGGGGAAACGTTTTCTGTTGGTTGTGACTCCGTAATTGATTCAGCCATTCCTGTCTGAGGGTTTAAATTCTCAGTAGGTATTTCCCCTAATGGAATGCTTGGGTTCTCCACTTGAAGTCCAGCATTCTCAACTTGAGGCTGATCAGCATTACGTGTTTCTAAGATATTCTCCATTTCTTTCCTTTATGTGATTTGGTTATTTCCAGCAACCACTTCTTCAATTTTTATTTAAAATCTTCTGTACCCATAGTATCGCTTTGTGGAAGACCTTGCATAAAAGGATTAACATACTCTAAAGCACTTGGTATGTAATCTTTTTCAGCTTCTGGGTTTCCTGATATTCTCATCCATTCTTTAGATCTCCATAAAGCATCATCTGTATCCCTTGCTTTATTTTTTAGCATTTGTTCCTTTTCACTTGTACTAGCATTTACAAATGCTTCATAATCTTTACCTTTAGGTTCACCTACAAAAACAGACCATATAGTTTCATGATCATTTATGTTTGTTCTTATTTTATTTAAATAATCTGGATAACCAGAGTAATTATCAAAATATTCTCTATCTTTTAAATAGGCAATACGTTCAGAATCACGAAGCTTTGGATCTTTTTTGTATCTATATGGAGCTGTAAAAGGAATATGTTCAAAAATACTCATTTATTCCTCCAACATTAACAGCTCTTCATTCATTTCTCTGGCTGTATTTCTACGTTCATTAAAATCCTGGATGTCTTCTTTAGCTACTTTAAGCTCATCAGCTAAACGAGTTTTATATAGTTGTGATGCCATTTCAACTTTAGCTTCAGCTTTTGCAAGCTTCTTTTCAAATTCTTTGACCTCTACACGTTTACGATCATGTAAGGACTCCCTTTGTGCTGTTTGCAGATCCCCTTTAAGTTTTTTAATCTCATCGGTTTGTGCTTGGATTTGCTGTTGCATTTGTTGCATTTGACCAGCACGTTGCATCACGCCTTCCATGTCAGCAACATCGGTTTGTTTTAACACTTCAATCTGATCAATTAAACCAGAAGAGTATAACTGCATATAGTACTCAAATCTTGCCCAGCGATTTGATGGCAATGTTGACCCTGATAAAACAATCACATCGTATTTACCAATGGTAATGTCATTGACCTTACCCATTAGATTGCCAACATCATCATATAACGGACTGTTGATTTCCATTTGCAAAGGACGATTATTTGGTTGCATTAATCGAAAGACTTTTTGATCGGTATAAACATATTGCACTAAGCTCACAACAGATTTAGCCAATTGATTAATGCATTCTTCAATATCATCTCTTTTTGATTTAATTCTTCTTTGTCCGTACTCATCTAAAGCTACCGTTCCTTTATAGGTAGACGGTGCCTGTGCCTGTCCACCTTGCATTAAAGCATATATGCCTAAAATGCGTTCAATATCTGCTTTAGCATCGGCTTCATTTTTATATAATTCATTTGGCAATGGCACAGGTCCTGCGACAATTGGTTGTCCTAACTCTGGATCAAACTCAATAACAGCCGTACCAGCTTTACCCCATTCTTCTTCTAAGTGCTGCTTATTCATACTCCCTCTTGGAATCAGCAGTTTTACATTGGTAGAGCTTGAGGCATGAGCCACAATTAAAGATCGAATCTTATTAATATACTCCTGTAATCCTTTAACCAACCTGACATCACTATTGGGATAAGGGTTGCGATTAAACCCATTCATAAATGGCACAATAGGATAATCTTCAACAGGTAAGTCAATCATATAGAGTTGCACGTCTCCGACACTTACGCATTGTTGGATTTGAGTTATCTCAATTTCGTTTACCATAATTCCACCATCATCGATTAATTCTTTTTTAGTTAGAATGTCGATAACCGTAGTTGAATTTGGAATAGATCCTGCATGCTCTTCGCCTGCCATTGGTGTTGGCTGTCCTGTTTGAGGATCGAGCATTAAATGATACGTTGATCCAATCTCTTTGGCTATTTGCATATAATTATTTACATTGGCTTTATCCGTAAAAATTGACTGTTCCCCAGCATTGGTAATTAGAACAATCGGCTCTTGTGTATACGCTTCATAATCAGGTTCATTTAAAACCTTTTGTTCATTGCTTAAAGGATCATAAACTTTAAAGTATGGACTCTTGATTCGTGTATAGCGTTCAAATAGCTCTAATTCTCTTTCATCCGTAATGGATGTTCCAGTCATTCGTCTTTTTAAAGTAACATCTTCGTCTCTTAATGCATATCGTGATTCAGAAACGGTATTTAAATAACTGGTTTCTGCAGTTTCTTTTATTTGTTCTGCAAACTCTGGATAGGTTTCAATCAATTGAGTTTGTGTAACAATTTTACCAATAATCATATGAGCAGCATCACGACAAAATGGATCCTTACTTGCAGGATCAATAAACAATTCTAAGGGATCAATCGCTTTTAATTTGACCTCGCCTGAGCCAAAGTCTGCATCAGGGTCGATATAGGTCATCATCACACCCATGCCTTTTACATAATAATCATCTATTGCCTGTTTCAGTTCCACATTACCATTCGACTGATCCCATATATATGCCATAATATCTGAAAACATTCTGCCGACTTTTGCATCGCTGTTTTCTCTGGCTGTCGATTGAAATTTAGGTTTGTTGGCTGTTAACATTGCTTTTGCCTGTTCAACAGCACTATGCACAACATTTACGACTAGGGGTTCTTGAGCACGTTTACGTAAAGCAGTTACCTGATCGTCTGTCCATTGTTTGCCGTTTCTAAATTCATTATCTTCTACGGCTTGTTGAATCCAATTCTGACGAGCAGATGAATAATCTGACAAGAGGTCGTGAGTCAGCTGTGTCGCTTCTGTTTTAGTCGTATCGTGCAATAGTTTACTTTTCTTGGTTGCCCAATTACTGTCTTAAACGTTTACTTTAAGTAAAAGTTCCTATTTCATGCTATTTTCCAACTTATGTCCTCATTGTCTCTACGAATATAGTTTGATTTATTTTCTTTTACAACCTTCTTGTGGTTTGGAGGGTAACATTTTTTCATGGCATAGAATAAGCCATCCAGTAAATCATCATGTTTCCCTCTAGGATAGAGCAAGAGTTCGTCCTTGAGTTCATCCATTGTTTTTAACAGGTGCATCTTCTTTTGTGCAAAGTAAGGCTGCATTGTTTCTAATCGTGATGACTTGCTGGTTCGAGGACTCTCTTTAATTTCTAATCCAGAAATAAATAATTTTTCTTCATCGCAACGCTGTCTTAAATACTCTCGTAGCATTTCCTGATACCCCACACTCTCTACCCTGACTTTAACAGGCTTAAACAGTTTAAAGTACTCAATAATGCTTTCAGCTAATTGCATGGGAGTTGCCCTTTGGCGGTAATACTGGAGAATATACCTGTTGTTGTTTTCGTCTACCGCAATAGGCATGATTACAGAGTAGTCTGCTGTCTTGCGAACCGAAGAAGCAGGGTCAACCCCCATAAATACGTTTACAGGGAATTCTTTTTCCCCATTTATTAGATAATGATTATCATTCTTATCTATCTTTAATTCATAATCGTGGTATTGAAGATACTCTTGCTTAAAGAGCTGATCTTCATCGCCTACGATTTGACACATATATTCTCGATAGAATACTGAAGAACGTCCAATTGAATCGAGTTCTTCTTTTTTCTGTACGAGCTTTTTAATCGGCTGCCATTCTTCCCATAAAGCCGTATTCGTTTCTAGGTTGGGAGCAAAATGCATATTCTTCCAACCTTTCATTTCTTTTAGGATCTCCACCATACATCTTTGATGTTGTGGTGTTCCAATCACAATAATCTTACCCTTTTGAGGGTCTAATGACGGCACAGCACTCTGAAGTAACCATCTTAGGTTTTGCTCCATTGCCTCTGCCGTCTTTGTATTGTTTTCATCTTCAGGGTCATCTACGATAATACAGGTCGGTCTTTGTGAGCCAACTTTAATTCCACGTAGCTGTTGTCCTGTTCCTTTACAGATAATCATTGAATTATCTTTTAACTCAACTTCTGACTTTGCCCATTGCCTTGCAGAGTGTTGTCCCCAGTATCCATAGATCTGTCGAAACGATTCACTATACTCTAAGGTGTCTTTAATCGTTCCTAGCAATTTAATGGCATGATCTTGGGTTCTGGATACCAGTACAATAAGTTTTGCCCCACTATGGTTCATTATGTGGTATAAGGGATAAACACCACCGACAATTGAGGATTTAGCATGACCACGTGGGGCGATAATATTGACTTGCTTATTTTGATCGTTCATTAACGTATCAGCAATCTTGTAATGGAAATCGGGTGAACCAGCCGAAAACATATTAGGCATAATGACTTTACCGAACATAATCATATTCGTTTTTAACTTTCTTTTTATATACTCTTTATCTTTTTCCACGTTTTTTCGGTTTATACGGACATTTGTTAATATTCTTTACTTTCGTTTCTTCTAAACTGCCTGTTTTTAAGCCACAATGTAGTTCACCCTTATATGTACCAGCATGCAAGCATATTCTGTCTTTTAAAGGGCAATATTGAGCCAATTAATTGTATTCTGTATTAAAGGTATCATAGATATATCCATAGGTTTCCATTTCTTTAAGAGCATCAATCGCTATTGTAGCCATAAATTGAGCATCGCCTTCATGCATAACTGCAATCACATGTAATGCTCTGACGGCTACTTCTAATTGTTGATCTTTAAGTTCATCTTCTGATATACCTTCATAATCACGTTCTATATCATTCCGCATTTTCATTTTCTTCTGTTTTACGCTGCAATACCAGTCGCTTATCTTCTTTAGCAATGGTATCTGCAATCTGTTTCGTCATATCAATTTGTACTGTATCGGTTATCATCTTTTTATTGGGTTTCATCTCCAGTAAATCCATGATATAATCGTTTGCCTTTAAAAAATTGTTTACATCGCCCTTATCTTCGGACATTTGCAAAGCTCGAATGAGGTTATTTAAGGCAAATTCTTTCGTAACCTTCTTTTCAAGCAATAATTCTTTTAGTTTCTTTTCCACCATCTTTCTGGATATTCTTTGTTTAAGGAATCTTCTAACTGTTGCCTCTGGATTCTGTTGATCAGGTCGGTAGATTTGACCGAGAGCCGAATAATCCACTTTTCCAGCATTAACAACCATCTGAGCATACGAGGTAATAGCATTCTTAGCACGTGTAGTTCCATTTTCTTGAGCATCGTAACTCCTTTTAGGGTTTGTTTTGCTGTAAACTCCATATTCATGATTTAATTCAAAATTTATTTTAGAAAACTGGGTATCCCATCCAACTCCACAGGTCAGCTTAATAAAGGTTTTTGTTTTTCCATGCTTATCCGTATAGTTTTTACGGTCATAGCATTTCGCCACATAGCCATCATCGGTACATCCCCATTGCCCTTCTTGAGCTTTTTTCCAATAAACATAATCAAGCTTTTTAGCATGAGCCTGCTTTTTGGTATAGACTGGATATTCAGCAGTTTTTCCTTTTATTTTTCTTTGTATTTTCACTAGTATAGCTATATGACCATAAGGCTATATGGCAGTAGAGCTATATGTTAATAGTATAGCTCTATGGTATATATAATATATATATATAATATATACTTTTAATCCATACTCTCTTTTGGAATCTTCGTATGCCCTAACTTTTGAGCAATCACACGTGTGACTATTTCATACTCTGCATCCAGTTCAGCCGTATTCTGATCCATCATGCTAAGGAGTTCTTGATATTGCTCTTCGGTCATATCCTTTGCTTCCCATTTCTGAGTCTGGAGATTAAAAACCTCATATGTTCTACTCAATACTTTCTTCATCATTTACTTTAAGTTACACTTGCTATCCTATTTATACAACGTTATTTATACGTATTTGTTCCAACAAGTACTCTTATCAAAAATTCTGCTAGAATGTCTGTGGAAGGAACAGTTAGGTACTACCCCCCTTGGATTCAGGGTTGGTCGACTTCATTTGGTTGAGTTCAAATGTTGAGATTAGGTTCGTTTAAGCCTCGCATACTCGACTTAATTACAACCCTGTGTCGTATACACTCCTCACATATATCTATCTCTCATCCCCATAGTATATGTAATCCATACAGAGCTGGTATGTACCTAATGCTGTGATATATCCTTTAGGTTTGCTTTTTAAAACAATAATAACTGTAGGAGTTAATTATGCTATCAAAACTAAAAGATATCGCAACCACAACTGCTTGGATAACAGTTGGCGTAACAGCAATAACTGTTGAACATGTATACAAAGCTGGTAAATATGTTCATAATGAAGTAAAAGCAGGGATGCCACAAGATCTGGTTAAATATCATATTAATCATATCAAAGACGGCTTTAAATCAAACCCTGTAATTACACGTGTAACAAATCCTAATAAAGACGAGATACACAATGTGCAGACTACTTCATAACCTCATAAACCTAGTGTTAACGGCTCTTTTACTGGTGTCGATACCAATAGGTCTAGCTACTATGATTTGGGTGTTCTTCGGAGCATCCTGATCATAGTTGTTTCCTTTCTTTCTAGGCATTCCTACCATAAATCTTCAGACCTAAGTTCTTTAGGTTTCATTTATTTCCTTTATTTCTAGGCACCTTTGCCTATTTAATCATCAAATAACTGTAGGAGTTATGTATGAAACACATAAAAGAAGTACTGTCTAAAGTAAAAGAAGTCATTGCTAAAAATCAGAAATCTAAAAACATCTGGGTTTCAAGATCTAAGCAAGATGATAATGGTAAATGGCTTAACGAACCATCTAGCATTGATGCTTTATTGCAAGATAAATCAGATGATTACTTTTACAATGCTTGGTGTAAACTAACTGAAGATTCTCCAAACGATATCAATAAATTCATTGAAACTGAATTGGTTCCGAATGATTTATGGATATTAGAGGATACTCAAACACTTAGCAAAGATGAAGGTTCTGTTCGATTTATGATTGCCAGACCTAGAGTGACAGACAGCTAAAACGAATCACTATCTACTAAAAGAGGCATATGGACTATCCGTATGTCTCTTTTTTAAATAAAAGGTGTCGCTACGCTCCTCAGCTACTTAAAAAAGTACCTGACTAACAAGCTGCACTAAACTTAATACAATATAACATTTTTGGTTTCAATAATTGGAGATGTTGACCAATTAATCTTACAAATAGACAACGTATTTAACATGTTATTCTTATGTATATATGTAATTGGAAAACGCATATAAAATGCTGAAAAACTAAACTTCATTGTTTTATCTTGCTCTGGAATATTCTTAGTAACTTTACGCAAGTTTTCTAAAGATTGTTCATGAATAATCGTATTAATAGAATGATCCATAGAATTCTTCCAACGTCCAACTTGAAAATATTGATTTAATAACGCTTCTTCATCTATTTCTAACGCTTTTGCTAAAACGTTTATATTTTCAATAGAATGAATACAACGTTCTATCTTTTTAAATGAAAAAATATTTCTCATTTGAACGGTTGTTGTAAAATCAGCAACAACTTCTTCATATTCCGTTGGTATTGGATTAATTCGTTGTAAATCCTCGAGCTGTTTATTTCGTTCTTGTAATTGTTTAATTTGAAGGTCTTTATATTCAAGACTTTCTTCTTGTAACTGAATTACTCGTTTTGCTTCCATATTATGCTCTCCTTCCATAACAATATTTTCATTTAAATTATGAAGAGCGATATTAATTTTATTTGCAGTAGTTTCTCGGATACTACCTCCATTAATAAAATTATGCAACGCAGTACGACTTAGCTTTGTTTTACGAGCTATGGATGCAATAGATAATTCACTATTCATTAAAGAATTTCTAAGTTTGTTAATGTCCATTTTATTATCCCTTATGTTTCCGCATTATCTCTCAACAAAATATAACAAGATTAAAATTACTTTACAAATAAATTGACTATTCTTTACTAAAATGTTAAGTTATGTGACAAGTTTTAAAGACTTTATAATAATTACAGAAAAACAAATACGAGTTCTATGATACAATAAAAATTTGAATGGTTAAGTAAAAAAGGGAGCAGTTACGGCTATGACTGCTTCCTTTATTTATAGTATCTAATTAACCAATAACGTGGGAGTTACAATGCAAAATCAACTAAGGTTTGCACAATGAAATGCAAACACCACCCTACTGCTCGACTTGATGAAGTTACCATCAAAACGCAGCAAATCGTTTCTTGGTCTGATGAACCCATTCATACGTTTCAAGATGTACAGTTTTGTACACAATGCTGGACAGAACATGAAAATGGCAAACCCATGAAACATGAATTAATTATGACCGAGGAAGACTATTTAGAACAACAAATCGACAATTATAACCAAAGGAGAATATAGCCATGAGTCTACTTATAAAGGAGATTAAAGAAATACCCAATAGTGGAAATCAAAGGGAATATGAACAAGTCAAAGAGTCTGTTGAAGAACTAAAATCTAAAGTAAATGATTTTAATCTTTTATCTTTACAACTTGACAGTTTGTGGGACGATGTTAACAACCTAACCAATACGGTTGGTGCAGTCAATAGAGATCTTGTTAAACATATCGATGAATTTATCAATATTTATCGTGACATCGATAACACACTATGATTACCGAGCAAGACATCATTGTCGATAATCTAATTAAAGAAGCTGTTGACATCTTAAACAACAACGTAACTATTAAAGAGTTAGTTGCTGAAGATAAACAACGAATGCTTGAATTACTAGACGATGCAGACATTAAAGAACCTTACGCTACAATCTTTGTTGATCATTGGATCAAAAAGACATTTAGCCTAATGAAAACAGTAAAGGAGGCATCATGAATGCAAAAGTGTTTACATCATTAACGTGGGCATTTGCTGGTTTAGCCTCTGGGTTAAATAGTGCAGCACGATTGATTGTAACAGGATCACGAATCGTATCAGACAAAGTGTATGATAAGAAACGCTATCGTGTTGAACTAATGGTTGACGGAGCTACGCTTAAAACCAAAGAAGATCAATCGGCTAAAATGGTTAGCAAATTACTTGAGAACATGCAGGACTATGGCATTACAGGTGTCATAGTCCATGAACAGGAGGATTAAATGACCTTAATACAAAAACAGGAAAAGATTGTTCAATACATTTTATCAAAAAGTGGTAGAAAACAATATGAAGAAATAATGTGGTTAGTCGAACAAGTTACTGAAAACATAGACGATGTAGACGATTGTTTTGATTATGTTTTTGAGGAGGATTAAATGAAAATAGTCGCTTTTGTATTAATCAGTTTAGCAATCATTGCATACTACAAACTAAAGGAGCAAGCATGAGTCAGCCAGCTATATCAGATGACAAAAGACCTGCATTAGCATTTGACAATGAACAAGAAGCAGATGCTTTAATCGATGCAATCGGTGAAAAAAAGAAAACCTTAACAAAGCAAGTTGAAATAGAATACTTCGATAAACTCAGAAATGAATTAATGAGAGTCGTAAAACTATTTCAAGAAGGAAACAAAGCATGAGCATTAAAATCAATAAAATAAACTGGGGACAGTTTGGAGGTCGCTCTGTTAGTGTTCGTACTGACAGAGTATCTGACCAAGGAGCTTTCTTAGAAATATTAGAATCTGATCAATATGGAAATAGATACTACCCTGAAACTTACTTTGTTGTGCCTGAGGATGCACATACAGTCAAGGATTTTCACTGGGGAGAAGCATACATATTTCTATGTAATCAATTAAAAACAAAGGGAAACTAATTATGTCGCAAATGTTATTACATTGTGGTGGACGTAACGTGTCGTTTGACGAACTCGCTGCAGTTCCACTACCAGAAGAAACTGAAACCTACACACCAGTAGCATTTCAAGATATTGTTACCAATGCAAAACAAGTTGCTGATGATCTATTAAAAGATTACAGCTACGTGGATTCTACCTATGCTTTAGCAGGCAAGGATCAACGTATGTTTGCCATACATACTTATCGTGGAGAAGATGACGATATGGGTCATTCTATCGGCATTCGATCCAGCTATGATAAAAGTATGTCTAATGGCATTTGTAGTGGTGCAAAAATATTTGTATGTGATAACCTCATATTTCGTGGTGAAATAACGTATATGAGAAAACATACTAAAAATGTCATACAAGACTTAGAAGACAAACTCGTATCTGTTATTTATAACAGTACTGCTAAGTTCCAGAATATTATAAGAGATCGTGATGCAATGACGACTGTTGATGTAACAGACAATCAAGCTTATGAATTCTTAGGAAAAATGGCAGGCAATAAGGTGTTAAGATCTCAGCAGTTTAACGCTGCTTTGAAATGCTGGAAGAAACCACCTTATGAAGAGTTTGCACCTAAAAATGTATGGTCGCTTTACAATGCGTGTACAGAAGCATTAAAGAGTACACCACCAAATAAGATAATCGAAAAGCATATTATGCTACACGATTATGTTAATAAAGCGATAGCATAATAATATGGTTCGATCACCGATGAGCAATAAAATGGATTCATTGAAATTATTCAACATTTTATATGCAAAAATGCTGGGCAGTAAAAATCCTATGACGATAGGTTTGTTAGACTATAAACACACACGGTTAAGGAACATGTGCGTTCCTAGGGGCTGTATCGAACCAAAACTTCAGGAAGTGGTGCATAAAATCTCCCACTTACAACTACCTCATAGACTCCGCATGTCTATATGGGTGCACTGCTTCCTTTATTTGTACAATCATCTGCAAGTAGGAACAGTAGATCACTTTCGACCTTCCTACTTAACGATGCAAACATAAGGAAAATATATGGACAATATCGTAAATATGAATGACGGTTTAGCAAAAAGCTTAAACCTAATACAAACCAAGCTAAGAGTTGAAAAGGGTCATACCAATAATTTTGGTCGTTATGATTACAGAAACCTTTCAGACATCTTAGAAAAGCTAAAGCCATTACTTGAAGAAACAGGTACATCGGTTATTATTACAGATACGGTTGAATGTGTTAATGGTTTTAATTACATCAAAGCAACCGTAACGCTAACTGACGGCAATGATTCAATATCATCAACTGGCTGGGCAAGAGAATCCGTAACTAAAAAAGGTATGGATGATAGTCAAATTACAGGTGCAACCTCTTCCTATGCTCGCAAATATGCTTGTAATGGTTTATTTGCAATTGATGATACAAAAGATGCCGATGCAATGGATAACAGAGAACAGACTATTAATGGATGGTTTACACCAAGCCAAGGTCATGTTACTGTAGAACAATGGGTTAAAATTGATCGATTATCCAGAGATGCTGCTTTTAAGGGAACTGGTAAATCAAAGAAAGTCATAGAATTTATTAAAACCAATCCAACCGAACCTGAAGTAGATAAAGCTATTGAAAGTTTAGAAAAACAAATCAAAGCACATAAGTCAGGTCTAAAGAAAAAAGGAGTTAAATAATGACTGGTGGACATGAAAAACAATGTACAGTTACATCTGTTAATCTAGAGTATGACGTTACAAAACAATGGGGATCATACAATCCTCATTTTGATTTGTTTCTAACTGTAGAATGCAATGTACTGACTAAAATGGGTGAAATGCCTAATAAAATGGAAATTAAAGGTAAGCTCAGAAAAGATCTTCCTGTAACTGATAATAAATCCTGGGGAAACGCTTTCGTAGTTAGAACGTTCTTTGAATCATGCTTAAATCAAAAGAACTTAAAACTAAACGATGATTACAGTATTCCTGATGCATGGCTAGATCAAGTTGTTGGTAAAGCTTTTATGAAATGCGATTACCCTACAACAAAAGTACTTCAAAGTGGAAAACTATGGTGGGATACTTACAAAATAGTTGCTCCTGCAGGATCACCACAAGGTTTTCTTAAAGAAAAAGTACTTAAAGATGTACAAGGTGGCTGGATTAAAAACTATGCTGATGATGCGTTTATGGAAAAACATAGAAACGAATCAAATAAAAGCAATGGATCAGCACCACCTGAACCTGTACAAAAGGGAGATGACATCAGAGCTGCATTAGAAAAACGATTTGATTTAACTCAAATATAACTTCCTTGATGGTTAAACAAGATACGCTAGAGCAAAGTCCCTCCTACTGGATTACTGAATAAAATCTCGAATGTATCTTAAAAGGATATTACATGGATAATACAGAATGGTACGTAGAATATGCAGTTGGTTCTGTTGCAAACAGAAATAAGTTTTGTACGCTTAATGAATTCACAAAGATTGCACGAAATGCAATGGGTCAAGAAATATACAGAAGTATGTTTTTATACCATGAAGACATTAATGAATATGTTAAAACAAATGGAACAGGCAACGGATACAATGGCATACAAAACATAGATAAAATCGTTATCGATATTGACTATGTTAAAGACGGTACACCTGATAACGGAGGTTTAAAGACAATTAATAACGTTGTAAACATTATAGATGAAATGACCAAAAAAACAATTGAGCCAGAACATTATACAATCTGGTTTTCAGGAACAGGGTTTCATATACATCTTGCTAACGTTTATGGTTTTCAACCTTCTAATACGATTGCACAACAAGTACGAATTACCATGCAACGTGATTTTGGCAATTACATTGACTTAATCTACGATCCAAGACGATTAATACGAGCTGGGTTTTCACTAAACAGAAAAACAAATCTGTTTAAAGTACCTATACCTTATACTGATTTAGAAAATAAAGCGTATAGTGAAATATCGCAATCAGCTCAAACGATTAGTAATGATTATATACCTCATCAAATAAAAAATGAGAAACTAACAACACTTGATCCAATGGATATTAGTCGTAAAAACATCAAAGAAGTTCGTAAAGTATTTAACAATGCCAGAGGCGTAACTACACGACATATTACCTGTATACAGCATATTTTTAATGCTGGATATGTAAAAGGTCATCGACATAAACACCTCTTAGCATTGGTAAGTATCTGGAGAAAGAAACTTGGATTTGATAAACATGCATGCGATAATTTAGCCAGAGCTTACATGTCTAAAATGGACAATCCGCTTAAAGCAGAAGAAAGCAGCCGTATTGTTTCTGATGCTTTTAAGAACGATTATAATTATGGTTGCAATCATATGATCTTACAACCGTATTGCGATAGAAAATGTATTCTATTTAAATACAAAGATCTTGATGAAACCAAAGACGTGTTAGACTCAAATGGAATGATTGATAATTTAGTTCGATTTGCAAATGAAAACTTTGAAGATCGATCTTTTGACCTCAAAGCAATCTTTCCATTCTTAAAACAGAAACATGTATTTACCACAGGACAGTTAATTACGCTTATTGGCGATACTGGTCTCGGTAAAACGGCTTTCATATCTTACTTAATCACACAATTACCTCATATTAATACATTGTTTTTTTCGTTAGAAGTTGATGACATTACCATGTCTAGACGTTTCTTGCAGGCTGCATTAAATATGTCTAAACCAGATATAATTACTGCCTTAAAAACACGAGATGAGAATGTATTAACAAAAGCTGAAGACTTAATTAACCATATCAAACTCAGAACAACTAGTCCTGATATACAAGAACTTAGTACGTATGTTGCAAATCAAGACTGTAAAATAATTGTTTTTGACACCATTGACCGTATACCAGCTAAATACGCTGGTAAAGATGATTTTGCTCGTCAAGAAATTATTGCAAATGGTCTAAAAGATATGGCTATGCAAGAAGATGTTATTGTATTTGCAATACACCACATATCAAAGTCTGCATCATTTAATGCAACAGAAGGACAACGATTGACTGTGCATAGTGGTAAAGGCAATAGTGCCATCGAACAAAAGTCAGATCAATACATTGCTTATGAGGGTGTTAAACAACAAATGATAAGAACGGTGCGTTCAGTTAAATCACGTGACGAATCTGATTTCGAGATACGTTTAAAGTTTGACTGGAACACTTTTAGATATGATAAATGCAACTAGCAACATGGGCACAGATTCCTTTATTTGTGCCCTGTTGTCCACATACTAGGAGAACAACATGGCAGTCGTAGAAATACATATTAAAAAAAACACAATAGAATCAATTGAAGGTCAAGATGTTTATGTTCATATACATGATCATGACGTAAAAGAAACAATGACAATGGTTTTTAAAAAACAGGAAGAATTATATGACAAATACAGGACAGATCATCAAGCTATTCGGTTTAGAGCTAATGAAGACAGCATTAGTAACCGAAAAGTACAAAAATAGTCGTTACCATGCATGGCAATGTACTATTTTAAAATTATTTATGTTTTCAATGGGTTACTCTACACTTAACGGAGATTCAATTATTATTCGGATAGGAATAACCAAATTAGAAACATTCTTTTCATTTACAATAAAAGATAGGTGGACACATGGATAAATCAAATGACATACCAAAAATAGAAGTAAAACCAATGGCTAAAAACAGACGTATGGCAATACTTATTGAAAACCTAGCAGGATTAGAAAAATCTGATTGGCATAATATGAGTGAAGATGGTCGTAAATATATTGGCAATATATGGAATTTATTGGGATTAGCTAGTCAGGAAGAAATTCACAAATCGAGGGAAAAATAATGGGATATAGATCAGAAATAATAGCAGGCGTACCTTTAAAAGATAAATCTAAAGCTTTAGAAATTATTAAAGACTGGAATAATGAAGCTGAAGATGATGAAATGTATTATATGAGAGGTGATTATTGGAAATGGTATGATTGTTTTTCAGAAGTTAAAAAGTTTGAAGACTTTATTAGTAAAAATGATAAAAGATTTTTATTAGTTCTAGGTGAAGATGGAGCTTGTGTTAGTGAATTAGGTGATCCATGTGAATATGGTGTATATCAAATGTCTATCATAGAACATAATATTAATTTTAAGGAAAGAAAATAATGAGTGGAAAAGCACCTAAACAAAAAGGCAATCGCATTGAACGTGAATGCGTTAATCTTGCCAAAGGCTATGGTTTTAAATCAAAACGTGCTTGGGGATCTGATGGTAGATCACTAGGCTGGCATGAAGAAGTCGATATGACCATTGACATAAAAAATAACTTATTTAAGTTTCAAGTTAAAGGTCGTAAAGCCATAGCTGATTACTTAAAACCATGTGACGAAGTCTATGGACAAATTCTTAAAGAGGATCGTAAAGAAGCCTTAGTTACCATACGATACCAAGACTTGCTTGATTTATTCAAAATGATAGCAGGATAATGAGTATAAACTTCTTTTCAATAAACATAACAAACGTATATTGGTAATTAGTTAACATGAAGTTTGATACTCGAGACATAATTTTAATAACAAATAACGAATATTGTCGAACACATAAAACAATATTCACGTTTTTGCAGTACAATAATAATGTGTTTACTGTATGTTATAAGAAGATGTCGACAAATAAAGCGAGGGAGCTGGTTGGCTGCTATGCTCCCTCAAAAATTAAAAAAGGGGATCATATGGACGGCTATCCTGATCCCCTTTAAATGCACACATCAAAACTGTAGGAGTTACAATGGATGCAGTCAAAGTTATAGATAATACCAGTAATAATCATACGAAAAAAACGTATAACACATCGAATGGTGATGCGAGACGTGCTGATGATCAGATTTTTTATTGTATAGAATGCAATTATTGCTGGGAATACGCATCAAAAATTATCAAAAAGCAAGATCGATATCTTACCTATAATAATTTTCCAACATATAAAAGAAAACGGCTACTATGCCCTAAACATCATAAAGAATAGGAGGCAATATGAAATCAAAAGATTTTATGGAATTTAGACAGGATTTTATTAATCGCTGTTTTGCACTTAGCGATGCAAAACGAATTGAATATACTGAAAATAATCAAAAATTAGATGTGCATACTAATTTTAGACGAATTGGTAATGAACTAAGCGTAAACCCTGTTAAGGTAATGGGTGTCTATTTACTCAAACATGTTAAATCATTAATTACCTTTTTTAAAATGGGTAAAACATTTAGCAATGAAACATTAGAATCTAGAATAATGGACATCATTAATTACTTAATTCTGTTAATCAGTTACTTACATTATGAAGAAACAAAAGTTCAGGATTCAGATGTACCTGAAGACAGACTGTTTTTAGAAAATGAATTACAATTAGATCAAGAACAAAAGGAGTTAAATCATGTTAATCTTTAATATACCTGATTGGTTACAGTTATTTGTATGGTTTAGTTTTGCCTCATTTGCAACTATTTGCAGTTTATGGCTGCTTGTATTCTTTGCAGAATATTGGGCAAAGAAAATTTGGGGAGATCCTTACGAAGGGAGGATAAAATGACTATGCATTACCTATATGAAATAGCAATTACAGGAATCTTTGATGACTTGTTTATAGGATTTTGTATTGCAGTATTTTATTACTTAAATAAAAATGATAGGAGGATTTATCATGGAAAAAACAATGTACACAAATAGAGAACATTATAAACTATAATGAGTTGGCTTGAACATGAAAAAGACATGGAACATCCTATGTATAAAAAAGGATTTCAATATGTTTTTGATCATTACGGAGTTCCAAGACTTCCATCAGAAGAACTGATTGATTTAAGAGAATCAAACGAAAAACTATTGACAAAACTTGCAGAAACAAAGATTCAATATGAAGAAATGTATACTATAGGAAAAAAAGCAGCTACCAGTTTAGCTTATTATAGACATTCAAATAAAAAACTAAGATCTGAGTTAAAGAAAGTAAAAAGTCAATTAAAATTAACACAGTTTAAACTTAAAGAAAAACAATCAAAATGGCATAACTTAAAAACATTCTTTGCTATAAAATAATAAGGGATAATTAATATGAGCAAAAAACTAAGAAAAACATTCGTAAAAAGAGGAACAGAGCGTACAATAGAAATAAACGCTCATCCAAAAGAAAAATCACCTATTGCCAGAATATTTATTCGGTATCAAGATAATGGCATGTTTACAATTTATAAAGGTTTTGGAAATCAAGACGAAAACTATTGGGAATTAATACATGAATCTCAAATGGAAAGTAGTTTAACCATGAAAAAAGCTGAATAGCACTCTATAAAGTAAACTCACCAACATCTGAAGGAATTAAAGGGGCATAATGACGTTCTGTTGTAGCAACACTCTTATGCCCCAGTAGCCTAGATACTTGATAAATAGGCATTCCTCTACGAATTAAGTTAAATCCAAACGTTCTTCGTAGATCATGGAATCTCCCATCTTTAATACCAATCCTTCTTAGATTTTTTTTAAACTGTTTTGTAATAAAATCAAGTTCATACTCCCATCGTTTTCCCTGTTCATTTAACACTTTCATCGCTTGTTTATTTAAACGAATCATCCTAACGCCTGACTTTCCGTTCACATTAACACACCACTCATTATTAAATTTAACTGTCGATAAAGGGTTAATATGGAGCAACTCAGCTCTTCTAGCACCTGTGTAATAAGCCATACGAACAAAACGATTAAATTCTTTATCTTGCATCTCTTCTGTAATTAAAATCATTTCAGCATCTGTATATACTCTAGTGCGAGCTGGCATTTTACCTAAGTTTTTAAACTTATTCATATCAGTAACAAAACCATTTTCTCTACCCCAATTAATAACAGTATTAATACGAGATAGCAATGCATGTTTAGATGCTGCATTTTTAGGAATCAACTTATTTCGTTTATATTGTCTTAAAATATAAGTATAAGTTGCTCTACCTGCTTTACTCCATTTATGATCTGCTTTTAAAAACACATCTATTAAATCTCTAAATGGTAAAAACTTAGTATGTGTAGGGTTGGCTAATTCTTCATACAACTTAGGTTCAAGTTTCTTAGCTCTTTGCTTAGCTGTACGATAATCTTTGGTTTGTAATGATCTAGTTTTGGATTTGTATCTTAAAGTGACCTTTAAATAATAACTATTTCTGATTTTATAAATTGATGACATAATTTGGTTGCTATTTGGTTGGTTAAGTATTTCATAGCAAACAAAAATGCCTATTTTGTGGACGAGTGGGCGATGACGGAGTCGAACCGCCGACCTCTACGATGTCAACGATTACCAGACCATCATTACCGTTGAAATTTATCCTATTACTTGGACACATTAAAACAATATTTGTTTACTATTTGTTTGTAATTCATTTAAACAAATATATATATAATGTGTAAAAATGTCTAGTTTAAATAATTTTCTATGTTTTGTCTCGAGAGGTTTTCACGTTGTGCTCTCTCTATTCTACTCATCATTTGTTGATAAGGAAATCTAAAAAGAATTTCTGGAGCACGTTCTAAACCACGTTTAGGTCTGTCATCAGATAATTGTTTAAGCTGTCTTACGCCTCTACCAAAAGGAAACATGGTATAGGCTGTATAACTTGTAAAGTCTTCATATTGCCCTGTTAATAATTCCGCCATTGCTTCTGGCACTCTTGCAATCGGTGGCTTTAGAATATTGAGAGGCCCTAATGGACTTCCAAAAAAAGCCATATCTTTTTCTCTACGATCTCCAAATGTCCAATCAGCCATAGCTTGCACCCAATCAAATGGTGGTGGCAATGTCGTATCAAAAATACTAAACATAAAAGCAGCACCTAATGCATACATCATCATATCAATAGCAAACATATCTTTAAATCGTTCATAAGATTCTGTGCCTTCTTTAAATCCCTGTGCTTTAGCTTGTCTGTAAAATTCTTTACGTATACGAACACTATTAAAAGCAAATAATTTAAAACGACCTAATATTTTACCTGTTGCTGTTCGCATAAATGCTGGTCTAAAAGCATTTTGATATAAAAATTGAGTCATTTCTATACCACGTTCAGCTTGTTGAAATATATAAGGATCTTTTAAAGATAAACTTCTACCAGCCTCACCAAAGCCTTCAACAGCTTGCATGCCATGTGCAATAAAAGCATTTAAACGATTAACACGTTCACTTTGTTTCATTAAGAATCCACCATATTTAATCATTTCATCTTTCACACCATATTTACGAGCAACATCTATTACACTCTCATCTCTATTGCCTTTCTTAGAAGTCATGGCTTTTAGCAAATCACGTTTAAAATCTTTAAGGTTTACTCCTTTATTTTTAAGCTTACTGGTCATACGTGTATTGTGTTCAAATTCATTTTGTATAAAGTTGTCTATTACACCACGTTCTTCTAAGTATGTCATTAAATCTTTACGATTCTTAACCTTAGTTCCGTTTAATAATTTTAAGGTAGCATTACCATTAGCATCACTAAGTAAGGTTCGATATACACGATTATTATTAAAAGCATTGGCATAGTTTTTAACTCCTGCACTTCCTATTGTCATAGTTGCACCACCAAATATATTAGTCGTCCATGTGCCTGTGTTTGCTAATAAAGTCAATAATTCATACTGTGCTTCTAATCTGCCAAGCTGATGAATCTTTTTTGTAAAGTATTCTTCTCTTGCTTTAGGATCTTTAGGAATTGCATTTTTGTCAAAAAATGGAATACTTCGTTTACCACCTAGTTTACTTTGATATAGTTTTTCAAATTGTTTTACCATCTGTGCATCTGAAAAATTATAGTACATATTCTTTTTATTTAAATGAAGTAACTGTTTACCTTGTGGTGTCATCATTCGTTCACTAAAACGTGTTTGATAGCCTAAAGAATCTTCAGCATAACGTTTTACAAAGTCTGCCCATACATCTACATAATTATTATAACGTAGTTTGTCAGGT
>Ga0209232_1000436_pt1 | contig 25791 bp, 36 predicted proteins | sample ETNvirenome_2_60_FD_184066 | JGI IMG/M metagenome (GOLD analysis project Ga0209232, IMG submission 184066) | Marine viral communities from the Pacific Ocean - ETNP_2_60 (SPAdes) (version 2) | ecosystem: Environmental > Aquatic > Marine > Oceanic | place: Pacific Ocean | collected 2013-06-22
TAATGGCACTGCAACAGTCAATATTGATACAGAGGTTGGAATGACAGAAGGAACATTTGTAGCGTTAAATACAGAGGTTCAATGCTTCACTACAAACGAAACAGACTGGGATGCAGTTAAAGGTAGCGTGTCAGGAAATACATTAACTATAAATTGTCAAAACTCATCATCAACAGCAACAGTTTCTTGGTTAGTAATTGGTGAAAGACATGACCAACACATGAAGGATACTAATTGGACTGATAGCAACGGTAAAGTAATTGTAGAACCCAAAAAAACTTAAAGGATAAAAAACGTGGCAATAACAAAAGTAACACGCGAACTACTATCGACAGGAATAGATGACAACTCTAATGCAACTGCGATTACTATAGATTCTAGTGAAGATGTAACTCTTGCTGGACATTTATCATTTGCAGACAGTAAAAATGCTAAATTTGGTGCTGGCTCAGATTTACAAATTTATCACAATGGAAGCCATAGCTACATATCAGATCAAGGCACTGGAAATCTACACATATTGACGAATCATTTAAGTGTCCACAATGCTGCTGACGATGCAATAATATTCCACGCTAATGAGGCTGGTCATGTAATTATGCCAAATCAACCATGTTTCAGTGCGCCTGCAAGTTACACTAATATACCACTTGCAACTACAACTCAAGTAACTTTAGGCACTGAAAGATTTGATAATGGTAGTGATCTATCTGGAAACGTTTTTACTGCGCCTATTGGTGGGAAATACTTATTTACTTATATTTTCTATTTTTCTTCATTAGATGCTGACCACACTACTCTTGATGCAACTATTAAAACAAGTAATACACAATATCAACAAACTGTTAAACCTAGTGTATTTATGAACTCTGATGGAAATTTTAGTCTTACTGGCTCAATGATATGTGACATGGATGCAAATGATACTTTTCACATGAATGTATATGTATCTGCAGGCGCGGCACAAACCGACATACACGGAGATTCACACGTTAGTGGGTGTCTATTAGCATAACGAAATAATTAACCTTAAAAGGGGTAAATACAATGGCAAAATTAACAATAACAATAGAAGTAGATGACACAAATCAAAAGTGTCTTTTAAACGATATAACAAACATTAATGAGTGGGCGCAAGCTGCTATGACTGGAAAAATTAATGCTTGTTGGAAGCGTATGCAAAACGAGTGGACAACTAAATTGATGAATGATGAAAGTTTTACAGACGCTATACCAAGTAACAAAGCAGACTTTGTAACCCTTGTAACAGCAAGATCAGATTATAAAACTAGAGCAGAACGTGATGCTGCTTCTGGTACACCTTAAGCTATAGGAGTAATAAAATTGGCACTTCAAAGTAGTGGAGCAATCTCCATGTCTCAAATCGGAACAGAACTCAGTAACGCAAGTAGAAGCCTAAGAACCTTGTCTGCTGCTGCTGGCTTTTCTACACCAGATTCGATGTCTGATTTTTACGGATACAGTTCAGGTAGTTTTAATTGGAATAACATCAGTGCATCAACTAATGATGCTTTTGTGAATACCAATACTACAACCACGAATATTGGATCTACAATTACTTTAAGATTTAATTTAACTAAATCAGGTAACGATGCAAACCAGTACATCGTAATCTACAAAAATGGTGCAAGCCAAGTCCAACTGACTTCAGGTAACACAGATTTAACTGGTGTTACATCAAGCGATACATTCTATGCTGCTGTCTACAATTCCGTTGAAGAAACTTTTACTGGAACGATAACCATAACGGATCAAACGAATACGACTCAGTTAGATACTGCCACTATTAGTTTTTACCGGGAGCCATAGATGACTACTGATAATAAAGAAGCAATAGATATATTAGCCGGAGGAGTTGGTATTATGAGTTGGGCCAATGTGCTGCCAAACATTGCAGCTATATTTACGATAATTTGGTTAGGCATAAGAATAATCGAATCAGACACAAGTAAACAAACATACAAATTCCTCAAGAGGAGATATGCAGAATGGACCTCAAAGCCTTAACAGAACAACTCAAAATTCATGAGGGGTTCCGCAATCACGTATACCAATGTTCAATGGGACACGACACAATTGCGTATGGTCACTTAGTCAGCAAAGGTGTATCAAAAGCTGTAGGTGAACTCATTCTCCAAGAAGATATCCAGGAAGCCATTGACGAAGTAAAACGCAATATTGGATTCTTCGAGGATCTACCAGGAAAAGCACAAGAAGCAATTGTTAACATGAGTTTTAACTTGGGCATTAGTAGACTGATGCAGTTTAAGAAAATGCTCATGCATCTTCGAGACAGGAACTTCAGTAAAGCAGCAGACGAAGTTTTAAACTCCAGGTATGCCACTCAAGTAGGCAAAAGAGCGATGGACGTGGCTACAATGATAAAAGAGTGTGAGAAGGATGGATGAATTTATTGTCCTGGTTAATGAAGTAGGTTTTCCTATTTTAGCTAGTGCAGGTTTAGCGTATTTCATTTGGTTCCTCATAGGTAAGATCGTCAACAATATGTTAGAAAAAATCGATATGTTAGATGACAAACTACAAACCATTATTAATAGCACCGAAGAACGATTGTCTAGCAAACTGGATTCACAGCATGGAATCATTATTGCGCTCGTGGATCGTGTAAGAAGCCTTGATTGTGAAGTCCTAAGAATTTCGGTGTTACTTAAGATAATCAATAAAATACCTGAAACTGTAGATGTGGATAGATTAGATAAAACAAGTAAAAAGAACCAGAGGAAAGATTAAATGTCATTAGCAGAAAGTATTACTGGAATAGCCGGAACTGTCCTGGACAAATTCGTAGAGGACAAGGACCTAAAAGCAAAACTACAACATGAAATGAATATGCAACTGCATAATGCAAACCTGGCCCAGATCGAACTCAATAAAAATGATGCGCAAGGAAACTGGTTTCAGTCATCTTGGAGACCACTTACAGGATATGTTTGTGTCTTAGGTTTTGGTGTTAATTTCTTAGTGAGTCCAATAGCTGCCGGATTTGGTGTAGTAATTCCTCAAGCAGATACATCTACTATGATGCCAGTATTGATGGGTTTGCTTGGGCTTGGTGGCCTCAGATCATTTGAGAAAACAAAAGGAGTCGAAGGTAAATAGCTATATATCAATAACTTACATTATCTATATAATACTGTAGTTTAACCAGGTAACTATTGATAAATCCGTTGCGATTTAACCAGGACCCAAAAACAACAAAAAATAACGTAAGCCGAGATGCGAAGCTGCGAGAAATCTTTCTGAATTACTCAATATTTTCTGATCGGTGTTTTTTTTATCAAATTGTTTTGTTTACACCCTTATCCAAAAGCTAGACATTTTGTCCTGAAGAATATATCCTTTGAGATATGGAGATTGTGAGTTTCACCCAAAAAGGCAGGTTTTTAGCACAACGGACTTAAAATCCGTTGAGATAACTCTCGTGTGGGTTCGAGTCCCACCCCGGGCACCACTAAAAATCGCAAAGGATTGACACTCATTTTCTCCTGGAAATTTTAACAACAGGAGAGAAACAGTGAGTATATATAAACAAGAAAAAGTAGTAAAAAACACTTTGTGTACACCCTATAGGAATAATTCTTCTAAAGGAGTCACAAATATGAACATTGGTTATGTCCGTAGACAAAAGCAAATAAACACAGATCAGTTATTGATCAATTTCTACAATGAGTATTGGACTGGACTAAAAACAGTCAAAGAGTTGTGTGATAAACACAATATTGATCCTGAGACTTGCAATGAGTTCATCAATAGAGGTCGTGAGTTAAACAACATCGATGGGAGGGCAATCTAATGAAAATGATCAAATATGTTATGAGAAATCTCGGTAATAATGCGCTAAGAAACAATAAACAGTTTGATACTTTAGATGAAGCTGTTTTGTTTGCAAAGGGTAGTAATTGCTGGATTGATGAAGTCGAAGTAAGATCAGATGGTTACTTCAAAAGCACAGAAAAAGTCCGTAAGGTAATAATTACTAATACACCCGAAGAAATATTCACACAATCAACCATCGTCTATTTCGACAGACACGAGTTTGATCTTGAAGGTTATGGTTATCGTATTAATGGTGAGTTTGTTGAAATACATCAAAGCGAGTTACCAAGGTTAAAAGAAAAATTAGGTGACGATGTATTCAATAGTGCCATGCAAGTTGGTAAAGATTATGGTGTTGACACTATCATTTTTACTGAGGATGACTTTGAAGAAAATGCTAATCCTTGGACTTTGGCTTATGAACAATTCTGTCAAGAGTCAGACAATAAAAATAAGGAGGGCAATCTAATGGATGTATCAAAATTAAAAATAGGCGATAGAGTAGAATTTGCAGAAGATACTTTTGCACAAGTAACTAACTATGAAACTGATATCTCTAAACAACAAGGAACAGTAGTTAACTTTAGTATTAATACAGGTGATCCAAAAATTAATACTCATGTTTGGATTGAACTAGATGAACCCAATGAGCATTTCAATTGTGATGAATGGGGTAATGCTGTTGAGTTTAATTTATTTGAAGATGGTATCCACGATGGTGGAACTTCTGTTAATTACTTAAAAAGAGCAAAACTCCTACTAACTGATAAACCAAGCATTACTATTAATAAAATTGTTGTGGTAGAGGAATATGGATCAGCATATACAATTCATGAAGGTGCTTTTCTTTTTACACCTATTGGTGAGTATAACCAAATTTATTACACAACCAATCCATATGAAGGTGGCAATGTTTATGATGAGTGGAGTGAAGTTGATCGCTCCAATGCTGATGAGCATATCGATTATGATGCGATTCTTAAAGCATTAGACTATAAGGAGAGCGAATAATGTTGAAAAACTATAAATTAAGGAAAAGGACATTACAGGATTTGAAGGATATTATTTGTGACTTGATAGATGATATAAATGATTCTCAATGTGAGCATAATAAATCAAGGTTTAGTTATTGTAGAAATGAGTTCAACACTAAAACTATGCACAAATTAATCGGCATGGCGGTGAGTGAATATAGCGACAGAATAACTCAATCGTATGGTGAAGAATTGCAACACAATAAAAGAATTTATCTTAAATATGCCAATCATGCTGAAAACTTGCACTACGCTATAAAACAATATAAAGAAGAATTTGAAATAGCGCATGAGTTTACACTCACCCCTAATTGGTGCTGTAAAGATATGGAGGAGGGCAAATAATGTATACAGTAATTGATTTCGTTCACGAATATGGCAAATACATTTGGAGTGAAGGCACAAAAAAACATTGGATTGATTCAGTGAAGAAGATGCAAAGGTTTTCTGAGTTCTCAGATTTCAATACAAAACCTATGGATTCATACAAAGCATCTGACATCAAAGATTTTTTCCATAGTCTAAGAGAATCAGGCTTATCTGACTCAACGATTAATCGGTATGCATCTGCAATTAGTAGTACATTTGTATTTGCTGTTGATGAAAAAGTCATACAAAAGTATGACAAGCCATCTATCAAGTGGAAAAAAGCACCACCAGAATCAAGACCTCATTATTTTAGTTTTGAGGAAATCGCATTGATCAATGAGAAACTGGCAAACCACCCAAAGAATCCTTGGATGGCAGATTACTTTGAGATTGCAATAGCAACTGGTATGAGAAGAGGTGAGATTATGTCTATTGGTCGTGATCCAGAAACCATAGACAGAGATACTACTTATGGTGTTGTAAATCACAAAAAGAAAACTGTAATGCTATACAGAACGAAAAATGGTAGTAATCGTGAAGTCGATATGTCTGCTTGTTGGCACAATATCAAGAACCTAAAGTTTGAACCAGGTTACTTTTATACTGATCATGGTTTCTACACAACATGGCGAGAAGTAGCAAAAGAGATTTGTGGTGAGGACAAAATCAAACTTAAAAACTTTGTCTTCCATGTAGCACGACATACTGCCGCCTCAATAATGATAAACACCATGAATCTACCCACGATTAAAGTGCAAAAGAAACTTGGTCATACATCCATAAACACGACTGCAAAGTATGTTCATGTAGAAGGTGATATAGATGTAAGAAGAGAAGAGTCTAAAGCACTCCATAATCTATGTTTTTCTAGTAAGAAAACAACAAGACAAGCGGAGGTGGCATAATGAAAACTAACATCTCTATAGAATTGTCTGATCAACAAAGAAATAAACTCAGCAACATACTTACAAAAAAGCAGACAAAGAAATTAGCTACAAGGAAAGATGTAAACATGATAGCTAAACTATTGTTTGCTTCATTACTGTCACAAGATCAATCTAATGATGATTGTGAGTTTTGTAAGGTGATTGAGGATCTACCATGGACTGTAATGCATAAAGATGAAGTTATGGAAGTGTATGGATGGGAAGAAGACGGTAAAAAAGGTATTGAAATCTGGAGACAAGAAAGGAGGGCAGTATAATGACTTTTCGTATTCCTAACCTACCAACATTCGATGGTGTTGATATCCTGGTCCGTAAAACTGCGCAAGATTCAGTAGAACTATCTTTGGCCAAACTTGATGATGTAATGAGTGATTTAGTTCCCATATTGCATCACGAGACCTATGGTAAAGAACTTCTGATGCATGACAACCGACTAAAACATTCTGCAATTCGTCTTCGAGAAGTAGCTGATGCACTCGAAGATTTGAACAAAAGAATTAACAGTAGTATAAATATACAAGTGGACTAAATTGACACGAGGAGGACAATTATGATCCCACTTACATTCGGAGAACATTTCAAAAAGGGGAGTAACAATGCAATACAAACACAATCTACATAAACGATTGCAAATGCTCAGAGAACGTCAGCAACTAACTTGTAGGAAGCTAGGCGAAATTCTTGGAGTTGGTGAGTCTATCGTTGCTAAATGGTGTAATGGCAAACGTGTACCTTCCAGGAGAAACCTGAAAAAGATATGCGATTATTTTAAAGTAGAACCAGCCTGGTTAATCTATGGCATCGACAGTGATGCACCAGTTTTAAAAGAAGGTTCTGCTGTATCGGAAACACTCGCTGTTGATGCTGAGTTGGCATTCAATGAACTTAATACTGAAAATCAAAAAGCAGTATTAGCCTTCACTAAAGTTTTGCTTTCAAAACAAAAGCAAGACACAAATGGAGGATGTGTTAATGGAGATTAAAAATAAAAAACACGTTGCTGATGCAATGGTTTATTTTGATGAATTGGTAGCTGAGTTTGTAGCATTAAATTGTGATCCTTTACTTGTAAACCGAGGTAGATGCATCTACATGACACCGAGGGCAATACAGAGAGTTAAAGTAGCCTACCAATCTGAACCGAAACCTTACTTGGAAAAGATGTGTCGCAGCGACTTAACTGTTGCAGTAATGGAGTGGATGAAAACCAGAGTCTCTTATAACGAATCTCAAGAATACCCAGCACTTGAAATAATCAATTGGTTCGTTTGGCAAGAAGTTGGTACTGTTCACGTCTATCTAATATTACAAGAAGATGCACTTTATGATGTCGTGCCAGCAGATATAAACAAGGCAGTAATACATTGGGCAAAATGTGCAGGACGTTTTATGGATGCTACTCGTTATCCAAAACTGAGGTGCTATTTCGATACGAAGACGGAAGAGAATGTCTACTTTTCTTCAGACAGTGCTGTATTAAATATTATAAGTGATCGTGTTACTGAGTTATTTGGCGACATACAAGTCCAACAAAACAGCATTGAATACAAAGTTTACAATGGTGAACAGGACTACGGTAAATATAACAAAATTACTCTAGAAGACCATCAAGAAAGCATTTTAGACACTGTAAACAAAACGATATAGAACACTAGAAAACCTGACACTTAGTAACATTAGGTGTTAGGTATTTCTATACCTATAGACTGGACAAATTGGAGTCAAACAAGACTTTTGTGTACACCCTATAGGTAATCCCAAGTAAAGGAGACATAGGTATGAAAGACGTGAATCTTATTGAAGAGATTACTAGAGAACAAAAGATGTTCTCAGAAGGAAACCAACGGTATAAAGACAGAGTAGAGAAGAACAAAACTACTTCAACTCAAAAACACCCTCACAACATAATATCTAAAGCATTACCTAGAGTGGCTAAAGCACTAAAGGTATTCATAAGTGACGAATTGAATAAATCTTCAGGTAGAAGGTATTCGTGGATAGAAGATATTAAAACTATAGATACTGATATCTTAGGTTTTATAGGTTTGAACTGTTGTATGGATGCAGTAGCAATGAACCAAAGTTTTACTACTTGTATTACCAAGATAGGACTTAGGATAGAACTTGAAGTCTGGGCCAATGGACTTCGAGACAAAGATAAGGCATTGGCTAAAAGAATTGAAAGCCAGGTAATCAAAAGCCACTCAAGTGAACGCTATCGAATTAAGGCAGCAAGGATCATTGCATTCAAAGAAGGCTATGTTCAAGAGAAGTGGACTGATGAACGAAAAGTCAAAGCCGGTTCACCAGTAATCAATGCAATCATGGAGCATTCCAAAGTATTCGATACCTGGTTACAAAGAACAAAAAGTAACAACACAGTTAAGAAGGTCGGATTGACTACTGAAGCATCTGCCTTGTTAGCCAAATTAGAATACGAAGATTCTTGGGCAGAACCCATGTTACAACCCATGATTATTCCTCCCAAAGATTGGGATTCCACGTCTACCGGATGTTATTACGATGAAGTGACTGCCAGTCATGTTCCATTGATTAGGAAGAACCCATCGAACACGAGTGCCTGGAAGAACCAAAATAAAACTGTCATACATCAAATTAAAAATGAGAATGAATTACCAGAGTACATTGAAGCATTGAATATGTTGCAAAGTACAAAGTTGGTTATCAATGAACACGTGGTAGAAGCAATTACCTGGTGCTGGGAAAACAATAAACACTTAGGCAAGTTCCCAATCAAAGAATACTTACCGAACTTAAAACGTCCAGACGATTGGGATGATATGTCTCAATTTGATAAGAAAGGATGGACCATCGATGCCAGGAACATTCGTGAGAAGAACCGAGAGATTGATGGTGCCAGGGCAGTGATGGCCCAGGATCTAAAATGTGCTGAAGACTTAGCACAATATGATGAATTTTATATGCCCTGGAATTTCGATTTTAGAGGCAGAGTCTACCCGGTAACACACTTTTGCTACCATCGTGATGATCACGTCAAAGCTATGTTCATGTTTAAGAACACTTGTAAACTAGATGAAGATTCAAAGTATTGGTTAGCAATTCACATAGCTAACGTAGGTGATTACGATAAGATATCGAAGCAACCCTTTAGTGAAAGAGTGAAGTGGGTATTAGAGAACGAAGAAAAGATACTGGATGTGGGCCAGGACTATGAGAAGAGTTTTGACTGGTGGTCACAAGCCGACAAACCGTTCCAGTTTTTAGCAGCTTGTCGTGAGTATTTCTTGGCAACCATCAACCCCGATTATGAAACTGGTTTACCAATATCTTTAGATGCAACCAACAGTGGTACACAACATTATGCTGCTGCCAGTCTGGATGCTAAAGAAGGATACATGGTTAACCTGGTGCCAACAGATTCACCGCAAGACATTTATCAACGTGTGGCCGATAACGTCAACAAAGCACTAGAAAAAGATAAAGATAATCCATTAGCTAAAACCTGGTTAAAGTATGGTGTTGGTCGTTCTGAAGTAAAACGAAATACCATGACTTACTCATACTCGTCTAAAGCATTCGGTATGAAAGAACAACTAATGGAAGACTTGATGAAGCCATTGCAAAAAGATGTCGATAGAAAGATACGCAAGGTTCATCCATTCGGTGATTCTAAAGAACAAAGTCAGGCAGCAACTTACCTGGCCAACATCAACTACAAGGTAATCAAAGATTTAATTAAGAGTGCTGAAGGTGGTATGCAGTTTTTCCAGGCTATTGCCGGAATACTTGCAGACCAGGGCAAAGAGATTTCCTGGACCACACCAGTAGGATTTCCTGTCGTGCAAAAGTATTGCCAATGGAAGTCAAAGAAAATCAGACCGTTCCTTTATGATCGTGCTGCCAATGTCTACAAAAGATCACAAGTATCAATTCGAGAGAAGGATGAATACCGGGTAAACAAGAGAAAGAATAAAGCAGCTATCAGTCCTAATGTGATTCACAGTATGGATGCTGCCCATTTACTTAAAACAATTATTACTGGCAAAGACAATGGCATAAAAGACTTTTGTGTCATACACGATTCTTTTGCTACTTTGCCATGCGATACCTGGATGCTATTCCATTGCATCAGAAGAAGTTTTATTGAGATGTATAAAGACTGGTGTATGTATGAAGACTTCTTATTTCAAACTAAACAACAAATGAAGAACCCAAGTGATCCAAATATCAAAGATATACCCAAGAAGGGTAACTTAGATTTGGAGAGCATCATGGAGTCTGACTATTGTTTTTCATGACTAACAACACGACAAATTGTCCAGAGTAGGTAAATTATGTATCACAGAGAAAAGGTGTTGGAGTTGTGTGAACTCTCATTACGAAAGGGTGAACCCATTCCAAAGCCACTGATCGTTGCAGCTAAACGATTGGGAATACGTCTACCGGAAGGTAGGAATTTAAACAAGCAAACTAAAGAGGAGACAGACAGTGGCACAAAAAGTTAAATTTGTATCACCACAAGGTCGAGCCAAGTATCCCTGGTTAAATAAACCAGACACTCAGTTTAATCCTGAAGGTGTTTATAAAACGTCACTCATTCTTGAGGATTCCAAAGCATTCATTAAGCAGATACAAGATATTGCTAAAGAAGAATTTGGACCAAAAGCAAAAACCAAACTTCCATTCGATACTGATGAAGAAACTGGTGAAACTTTCATAAAAGTAAAAAGCAAGTATCAACCTAAGTTCTATGATTCAACTGGCCAGATATTGACTGGTAGCCAGGTGCCCAACTTATGGGGTGGATCAGTTATGAAAGTAGGTGGTTTTATTACTACGTATCAAGTGTCAGGTCAGAAGGGCATATCTCTACAGCTAACTAAAGTACAAATCATTGAGCCAGTAACTTCTGGTGATGATTCAGGCTTCGATTCTGTCGAAGGTGGTTTTGTAGCAACTGAAGAGGATAGCTTCGATGACGTTCCAACTGAGAAAGTGGCACAAGGACACGAGGAAGAAGCGGACCGCTTCTGAACGTGGTGTTCGATATGGATACAGGTCAGGACTTGAGAAACAGATTGCTTCTCAACTTAAAAGTAAAAAGTTACCGGTCATCTATGAGACAGATAGGATTGCATACGAGATACCTTCGAGACAATCCAAATACAAACCTGATTTTAAGCTAACAAAATCTGATGGTGGTGTTTTCTACATAGAAACGAAAGGTATGTTCACTGTTGCCGATAGACAAAAGCATTGTCTTATTAAAAAGCAACATCCTGATATTGATATCCGATTCGTATTCAGTAATCAAAACAACAAATTGTATAAGGGCAGCAAAACAACTTATGCATCTTGGTGTTGTAAGAACGGTTTCCAGTTTGCACACAAATGGATACCCGATGAATGGTTAGCTGAATGTATTAGTTAAGGCGAGCAAAGGCACTCCTATTCCCCCGGTAGGAGTGTCTTTTTTACAAGGAGATAATCGTGGCAGCAGTAGAGAAACCAACTGATGACGGTTCAGGGAGTCAATTCATATCACACATACCTTGCGAGCATTGTGGATCAAAAGACAATGCAGCTTTATATACAGATCATACCTATTGCTTCGGATGTAAAACACATACACCAGGCGATGGTACACAACATAAAATTATGGATGCACCAGAATTACCCAAGACTTTGATTGATGGCCACTACAGTGCACTGCCAGTCAGAGCATTAACAGAAGAAACTTGTCGTAAGTTTGATTACAGAATCAGTAAGTATAAAAAGTCACCTGTCCAGGTAGCCAACTATCGTGATACCAACGGTTCGATAGTGGCACAAAAGATACGTGATGCAGATAAGAACTTCAGTATCTTAGGCGATGCCAAAAAGATGACACTGTATGGCCAACACTTATGGAACAGTGGAAAGAAGTTAGTTGTCTGCGAAGGTGAGATTGATGCCATGAGTGTTAGCCAGGTGCAGAATCACAAGTGGGCAACAGTCAGTCTTCCTAATGGCTGCCAAAGTGGTAAGAAGTCATTAGTAAAAGCCTGGGATTATCTACAACAGTTTGAAGAGATCATTCTGTTTTTTGACCAGGATGAAGCTGGGCAACAAGCAGCAAAAGAATGTGCCGAAGCATTACCCATTGGTAAAGCTAAGATTGCAAAGTTGTCATACAAAGATGCCAATGAAGCATTAGTGGCCAATCAACCACAAGCAATTATCAATGCAATATGGCAAGCAAAAGAATATAGACCAGATGGCATTGTGTCTTCCAATGATCTTAGATCGATCATAAGTGAACACGATGTTGCATCGACCATAACTTATCCCTGGTCCAAACTGAATGACCTCACAAGAGGTATTAGGCCAGGTGAACTTGTAACTCTATGTGCCGGAAGTGGTGTAGGTAAAAGCACCATGATAAGAGAACTGGCATACCACCTACATAAGAACGGATCGACTGTCGGTTTACTTATGTTAGAGGAATCCAACAAAAGAACACTACAAGGTTTAGTTGGACTTGAGTTACGTAAGAACATAACGATTGATCCAGAAGCAGCGACTAAAGAAGAAATCGAAGGTGGCTTCGATGCATTGTTTGGCGATAAACCTATCTATTTATTTGATCACTTCGGATCAACTGCCTTGGACATAATCGTCAATCGTATTCAATACATGGTGAGAGGTATGGGATGCACTCATGTGTTCCTGGACCACATCAGTATTTTAGTAAGTGGACTGACAGGCAAAGTAGCTGATGAAAGAAGATTGATCGATGACATCATGACTACACTCAGAAAGTTAGTCCAAGAATTAAACATAGGTTTAGTTTTAGTCAGTCACTTAAAACGACCTGCTAACGGTGGAGGTCACGAAGCCGGATCAAAAGTCAGACTCTCAGAATTACGTGGTTCACACTCACTGGCTCAACTAGCCGATATGTGTATTGGACTCCAGGTAGATTCTGAAGAGCCTAATGCAGATAAACGTCAGCTTGTTTTACTCAAGAACCGCTATACAGGTGAAGTAGGTTTTGCTGGCAACGTCAAATACAACCGTCACACAGGCAGACTCATGGATGCCGATAACCCTGAGTGTGACATACCGTTTTAGGGTCCAGGACCCATAGGAAATTTTTATGCGAAAACCAAGGATTGCACATACAAAAGTAGAAAAAAATAAGTTCCATCAAGGCAACAAAATTGATGGCAAACATTACTGGCTTACACCTCCAGATTTAATGCAAGAACTTACAGAAGAATTTGGGTTTACGTTTGATGCTTGTCCATACCCATTGCCTGAGGATTTTGATGGATTGACTTGTGAGTGGGGTGAATCAACTTACGTTAATCCTCCATTCGGTTCAATTATTCACCAAGGCAAAAAGAAAGGACCAACTGCCTGGGCAAGAAAATCTATTGAAGAACATAAGAAAGGCAAAAGAGTTGTCATGGTATTTCCTCTGCATAAATGGGTATTGATGATGCTTGATGCTGGTGCCGAGTTACGTAACTTAGGTGACGTTAGATGGTGTGCAACCGAGGATGGTAAACCTGGTCCAGGTACAGGCAGACACATTGGCTGTTTCATTTTAGATCATGAAAAGGAGTAACCATGTTAAGAGTGTTTGACATTTGTTCAGGCATTGGTGGTTTTAGTCTTGCATTACACGCAACAGGTGGTTTTGAAACTGTTGGATTTTGTGAGTTCGATGAATATTGCCAAAAGATACTGAAAAAGAATTTCCCTGATACACCAATTTTTAATGACTTAAAGGATCTAGCTAAAGATGAAGAAACAATCAGAACTATTCCCGACCACGACCTCATCTGCGGAGGAGTGCCATGTCAAAGTTGGAGTGCCGCAGGTAAACAAAAAGGCACAGAAGATGACCGCCACCTCTGGCCGGCAATGTTTGAAATTGTTAAAGGCAAAGGACCCACTTATGTTGTTGTCGAGAACGTTAATGGTTTCGTCACCTTGGGAGGGGCCGATCTCGTATCAAATGACTTGGAAGCCGAAGGCTACGCTACGGCGGCGTTTATTATTCCAGCTTTATCCACAAAAGCTCCCCACCGAAGGGATCGAGTCTGGATCATCGGGAAAAAAATCCAAGAGTGATACTTGGGCAACTCCAACCACACAAGAGATTGAACATCCTAATGCTGAACTTACTGATACTGGCAGAAGAAAATCTAAAGATGGCAAGAGCAGCCATAGTTTAAATTTAGCCGATCAAGTGAATATGTGGCCAACTCCAACCAGCGACCAACCAGGTGATGGTGAATTTTTAGGAAAATTACAAACTAAGGATGGGAAACCACCACAACGAAATCAAAGAGCATACGATCCCAAAACAGGCAAACACACACAAATAACACTCAACAGAGCAGTGAAGTTGTGGCCAACTCCAAGAGTATCCGATACTGAGGGTGGTGTTGTTAAGAATGTTGAAAAGAAAAATGACTCATATTCCAGAGTCAATAAAAAAGGTGTCAGATTCGGAGTCAAACTAAAAGATGCTGTTGGCTATGAAGAAGATAGAACTTGGCCAACTCCAATTGTTGGAGATGCACACTTGTCCTCTACAAAAGAAGTCGCACAAAAAAGATTGAAGGAAGGAAAAGTAACATTAAGCAGAGCAGTACAATCTGAAACTTGGCCAACTCCAAGCAGCAGAGATTACAAAGGTGGTCATGGAACGATTGTAGAAGAAGATGGTAAATACTACCGGGTTTCTAATACAACTGGCACTAAGTATGGCGCAAGGTTAGATGCACAAGTTGAGAAGATGGAAGCGGATAGAACTTGGCCAACTCCAAGATCATCGGAATGGAAAGATACTGGGCCAGTAGGCTCTAAATCACATACACACATGGATAAGAAAGGGTATTTATGTACAAAAACTAAAGATCCCAATGAGCCTAAAGGTGCACTTAATCCTGATTGGGTGGAATGGTTAATGGGATATGCACCGGGTTATACCAATCCAGAGTATACCGAGCCAATGCAATTAGAAGATCATTTAGGTTTTGAAAGTGAACCAGACATACCCAGAGTAACCACCAGGAAAGAACATCGAGTGAACCGATTGAAGTGTTTAGGCAATTCGATTGTGCCGCAGATTATGTATGAGATTGGCAATGCCATATTGGCTGACTACAACAAGGAGAAATGACATGGTAGGAAAAGGTGATAACTTCCGTCCAGTCCAGGACAAAGAGAAATTTGAATCAGAGTGGGATCGTATCTTTGGTGAAAAAAAGAAAAAAAAGAAAGTTAAGGTTAGAAAGAAAACCCCAAAACACGCTGTCACTCAAGAGCATAAAGATAAAACCAAATACGATAGAAAAGTTGGATGGGATGCCAATGGTTCTCCCATTGGTGACAAGTGAGGCTCGTATTTGATCTTGAGAGTAATGGTTTATTAGATCAGTTAGACACAATCCACTGTATTTCTATTGTGGATTTAGATGCCAAAGAACCAAAAGCACATCTCAGTGCAACACCTCAAGATATACAAACAACCATCAAACTATTAATAGAAGCCGATGAACTCATTGGTCATAACATTATCTGCTTCGATATACCTGCGATACAAAAAGTTTACCCAGGGTTTAAACCTAAAGGTCAAGTCACTGACACTTTAGTTTTGTCCAGGTTAATAAAAGCAGACCTATTTAATGATGACTTTAAGAACCAGTCATTGCCTGATGAATTCCTTAAGAGATTCTATGGCTCACATTCATTAAAAGCCTGGGGTATGAGACTGTCTAATCTTAAAGGTGATTACGATGGTGGATGGGAAAACTATAGCGATGCAATGGGCAAATATTGTAACCAGGATGCACAACTTACAGCAGACTTATACAAACATTTATCTAAAGAAGACTTTAGTGAAACTTCCATTGAACTGGAGCATAACTTAGCTGCTGTCTGTCATGAAGTTGGTAACAATGGATGGACATTCGATTTAGTAAAAGCTGGTGAGTTGTATGGCAAATTGTCACAACGAAGAGCAGACCTAAATAAAGAATTGAGTGAACTGTTTGAACCCTGGGAAATACACACTGAGTTTATACCCAAGGTAAATAACAAAACACTTGGCTATGTTAAAGGCGAACCATTTACTAAAGTAAAAGTCGTTGAGTTCAATCCCAACAGTAGAAAACACATTCACTATTGCCTGGTAAAGAAATACAACTGGAAGCCAACCCAATTTAGTCCATCAGGTGATCCTAAACTTGATGAATCTACATTAGAGAAACTTCCATACCCAGAAGCTAAAAAACTGGCCGAGTCATTCATGATACAAAAACGTATCGCCATGTTAGCTGAAGGTCGAAGTGCCTGGTTAAAACTATGTGATAACGATGGCAAGCTAAGACACACGATTATTCCTAATGGATGTGTGTCAGGAAGAGCATCGCATCGTAATCCAAATTTGGGCCAGGTGACTTCTGCAAGGCTGCCTTATGGCAAGGAATGTCGTGAGTTGTTTACAGTGCCAGCCGGATGGACACTCTTGGGCAGTGACTTGAGTGGTCTTGAAGTTAGGTTACTTGCTCACTTCTTACACCATTATGATAACGGTGAATATGCCAAGCAGATACTCGAAGGTGATATCCATACTTACAATGCCAATGCTTTGGGTATTGAACGTAGCCAGGCTAAGACTTGGCTTTATGCCACGATGTATGGTGGTGGCAATAAGATCATTGGTGAGATCGTAGGTGGTTCAGCTAAAGATGGATCCAGGCTAAAGAAACAATACGATCAAAACGTACCGGCATTTAAACGTCTAAGAGAAGAAGTAAGACGTGCTGCTAAACGTGGTTACATCTTTGGATTAGACCGAAGAAAACTTTATATAAGATCAGAACACAAAGCACTCTCACAACTATTACAGAGTGCCGGTGCAGTCTTATGTAAGCAATGGCTATACCTAGTCTATAAACAAATCAAACAACAACTTAATAACGATGCATACATAGTCGGATGGATTCATGACGAAATCCAGATTGCTTGTAAATCGGAAGGAGTCGCAGAACGTGTCGGACAAATCAGCAAAGAAATGGGATTACTGGCAGGAAATACTTACAACGTGCAAATCCCCATCGAAAGCGAGTATTCCCTGGGATCAACTTGGCATCAAACGCACTGAAGGTAAAGACTACGATGGCTTTGAAACCATGTTGGCATTTTACATTGTCTTAGATAGAGCACAAAGAAACCCATTTCGTATTAAAGGTAGATTCGCCAGAGAAGGTGCACTGCACGTAGCCATATGTGCCAGTGAAGGATTAATAACAGTAAAAGTAGATGACGTGGTATGGACAAACAAGTGGTCCATAACACCAGAAGGGATATCCCTAAAGGAGAAATTGTATGGCTTACTTGAAGAACATTGTGGAGAATACGAAAGCACCGATACTATTCATTGATGCTGACTTATACCTCTATCGGGCAGCCAGTGCTGCTGAAGATGAAACCGATTGGGGTGACGATATCTGGAGTCTGTCTACAGACCTAAAGACAGCAAAAGAAATCTTTACTAACCAGGTAACTGAGTTCCAAGAAAAACTGAATGTAAATACAGTGTATATGTGTTTATCTTCCAGAAATAACTACAGAAAAACCCTATACGAACCTTACAAAAGTAGTCGTAAGAAAACACGTAAACCAGTAGGGCACAAAGCACTTATCGACTGGTGCCACGATACATACAACACGATTACCCAAGACACATTAGAAGCTGATGATGTCATGGGTATCCTGGCCACTGATCCGGATGCTAAAGGTAAACGCATCATTGTATCTGATGATAAAGATATGAAAACCATACCAGGACAATTGTATCGCCCAGGTGAAGACGAACTGTTTACCATCCATGCAAAAGAAGCTGATGAAAACTTCTACATACAAACACTGACTGGAGATACCACTGATGGATACCCAGGGTTAGTTGGTGTTGGACCAGTGAAGGCAAAAAAGATCCTGGGAGAACGTCCGGACTGGATGTTAGTTCGTAATGCCTATCTAAAAGCTGGTTATACATTAGAAGACCTATTGGCCCAGGCAAGGTGCGCCAGAATATGTCGCTACTCAGATTGGGATTTCACTAATGAAAAAGTTATTCCCTGGAGTCCATGATGCCTAGATACCTATTCAAACTCACACAAAAACAACCAGAAGAAATGCTTATACAGGCACCTAATTTAAGAGTAGCAAGATTGATGGTCCTGGATAAGTTCACAAAGAAACCAAAGAAAGAATCTGACTATGCAATAGAACTACGTTTAGTCAGTCAAAAGAAATTGCAGCAGAGACAATTCGACAAATGAAAAGAGAAAGACAGTGCACCGTTACCGGGCAAAAGATAACACCTGATCAAACTTGGATATCAGTGGATATGTTCACTGGTTCAATCATCGAGTGTGAAGACTACATAGCAACCCAAGAGTGGCACTTACAAGGCTACAAAAACATAAAGGTAGTTTCAGCAGAGACACCTACAACAATAAGGAACCAGAGCAATGACCAAGAAGAGCAGCAACCTCCAGTCTACTGCGCTATCTGCGAAGACTAAGGAAAACAAGTGGACCAAGCTACAAAAAGAACACTCAGCATTACCAAGTAAAGAAGAGTGGGATCAAAACCTACTTAATGTATCTAGCAACATCAATCCAACTCATTACAAGTCAGGTGACATTGAGTGTATTGATGCCATGTGTTCTGCTTTTGGTCGAGACCAAGTCGTTAAGTGGGCCGAGATAAATGCATTCAAGTATATCTGGAGAATGCATAAGAAAGGACCGCGCAATGACAACATTGAGAAAGCTATATGGATGCTTGAGTTTGCCCTTGGTCGTGATCCTAGAGATAAATCCTCATGATAAAGAACCTGGAAAGAATTGGTGGTGCCAAGAAAACCAGGCAAAACAAATATGGATTACGAAGGACACACATAAAGATAGATGATTCATTGTTAGCTGGTTCACTCTTCATCTATCTAAGCAGATTAATTGATCCAGCAATAGGCAATGAAGACTATGGATTAGCAACCAAAGACATTGCCCAAGCACACGAAGCAGTCATAAGAACTGTAGCCACATACATACGTGTAACCGAAGAACACTATTACAACAAAGAGAGAATCTAATGGACACTACAATATTTACCATAGTAGTAAGCTGCCATATGTTTACATTGGCTAGAGATGCTCATGTCGCTAGATACATGAGAGATAAGATCAACTATGAGAACCAAGTAACAACAGAGAAACCTATATTTAAAAGGAATAGGTTTGTAGAACGAATACTCATGATATGCCCAGGATTTAAGACCTATGATAATCCTGAGTACCTATTAGAGATACAAAATGAGGCCTATGGAAACATCATGACTAATCATGAGGATACAGAAGAAACCTAAGACAAATGTTTTGTGTACACCCTATAGAGATATTCCTCTGGTGATCTCACTCGACCAGTAACCAACTCACACATTGGTAAACATGAGTGACATGAGTTGACTTTAGTTTATACCTACAACTATTACTCCCTAATCTCCTAACTATAGTTGTTTATTGTCTACTTAAGTATGTTGATACTCCTCCAACAACATAGATCACTGAGGGTTTCTCATTAGTAGTCTTGAGTCACATGATAGCTATGGGATTGTTCGTCTTCCTATGGCGACTGTGGTGGCTCTGAGGACTATGTTTAGTCCCTTTTTTTACTTAAAAGTTGGCCTCTGAGACCAATAAATTTCACAGCTACCATAAAAACAAGCCTAATGTCTCAGAAGTCACCTTTTATTTCCTTTTTCCGCAACGGATATTGAATCCGTTTTGACACACTTTGGCTTAAACACTGGTACTCCAGAGGATCGACATATTTTTTGGGACTCCTTCCTGGAAAAAGCAGCCTACCTGGTCAAATCACTTTGCTGACTTCAAAAAAGAGTTAAAGAGTTTTTGCTTGTTGTTGTTGTTGTGATCCAGTTAAAGAGAGTCCAAAATTTCCCAAGGAGCCACTCATGCCCAAAATCACACTTGAAGAGGATTTCTTTGACAATGGTTACTTCCACGTAACCCCAGAGTTAGAAATCGGTATCTCCAGATTCGGCAAAAACAAAAACAAACTCCATACCATAAGACTATCCTGGTTAATCTGGAACCTATGGTTTGAGTTTACCAAAACATAATCATCACGAGGTAACACAATGGCCTTAGAAACAGGCACCTACATTGATAGCTTAAATGCTTCCAACCCAGCAGCCACCGATGCACTCTCACAAGCTGACGACCACTTACGTCTAATCAAGTCCACAGTAAAAGCCACGTTCCCTAATGTATCTGGTGCAATCACATCGACTCATACAGAGTTAAATCTGTTGGATGGTGTAACGTCTACTACAGCCGAACTCAATATCCTGGACGGTGTTACGTCTACTGCTGCTGAACTCAACATACTCGATGGAGTCACCAGTACAGCTTCGGAACTCAATTTGTTGGATGGCAGTACAGCAGGTACAGTAGTTGCCTCAAAAGCCATAGTAGCTGATGGTAACAAAGATATTAGTGGTGGTCGTAACATTACGATTACTGGTGAGATAGATGCAGCCACTTTAGACATCTCAGGTAATGGCGATGTGGATGGCACATTAGATGTGGGTGTCTTGGATTTAGGCAACTGGACCATTGACCAGGTAGGTACTGACCTAAGATTCCTCTATGATGGCACTGCGAAATTTAAGTTAACATCAGCAGGTGTAATGACAACTGTTGGTGACATTACAGCATCAGGTAGCATCTAACGATGGCCCTACAAACACTTCCGGTCCGAGGACTCGGTGACATTGGTGTTATAACGGACATTGATCCTAGTGCTTTACCAACGAATGCATACAGTCGTGCTAAGAATGTTAGATTCGATGAAGGGAGTATCACTCGATCTCCTATCTTTAGAACCGTATTAGGTTCACTCAATTTAAACCCAAGATTACTGCATGGTGTAGAACCAGTGTCAGGCCATAGCACCGTTATAGTGGCTAGTGATACTTACGTCATCAATGAGTATTCTTCAGGTTCCCTTACAGATCGATCTGGTTCCATAAGTGCCACGAGTGCCAGTGACCTACCTTTTACGTCTACTACTTTGGCAGACATTATTTATATCAATAGAGAAGACAAAGTGCCTTCCTATAGAGCCAATGGTGGTACTAACTTTGCAGCATTGACTAATTGGGATTCCAATTGGAGAGCAAAATCTCTCAGGTCATACGGTGACTTTTTGTTAGGCATAAATATGACAGAAAGTTCTACCAACTATTCTTCCAGGGTTAGATGGAGTGACATTACGACTGCAAATGCCATACCAGGATCCTGGGATGCTACTGATACAACCAAGAGTGCTGGGTTCAATGATCTCATTCAAATTAAGACACCATTAATCGATGGTGCAGTATTAGGTACTGTCTTTATTCTTTATTCTAAGACTGATGTTTACCTAATGGAATTTGTAGGTGGTGCATTAATATTTAACTTCCGTAAAGTTTTTAGTGACATCGGTATTATCAATCAGAATTGTGTTGTCGAAATAGACAGTAAACATTATGTATTTGGTAATGATGATATCTATGTTCACGATGGCACCTCCAGAGAATCAATATGTGATCAAAGAACAAAAGATTACATCTTTGGTGGCCTGGATAACTCAAAGATAGACCGTTGTTTTGTGCATTGGTCTGCAGACTTAGAAGAAGTGTACTTTTGTTACCCTAGTGGTGACGATATGGTGGCATTCAGTAACAGTGATCGCTGCAATAGAGCAGCAGTGTTTAACTACAAGAATAACACCTGGTCCTTCTTGGATTTACCTAATGTTACTTGTGGCACGATTGCCAATGTTAACTCAAGTGGTACTTATGCCAATACGTCTACTGCATACAATGTTATTGGTGGTTCGTATTTCTCACAACAAGCCAACTTCGATAGACACACATTGTTTGCTGGTGAGAACAACAGTAGCGATGGCATTACCTCAGATAAAATCTATGGATTAGATTCTGCTGACCAGGGTTCTCTATCGTTTGCTATAGATACTGAAGCAACTAAAGCACCATTTGCAGAGAGAACCGGGATAGACATGGATGAACTTGTGCCAGTAAGTGGTTACAAGATTATCAGTAAGATATATCCTCAAGTGACTACACCGAACCAGGATAAAAACTTTGTGTTTAACTTCGGTGCAGCCGATTTGATTGCCAATTCGCCTAACTATGAAAGTAACGTAACTTTCAATGCTTCTACAGATCACAAAATGGACTCCAGGGCAGCCGGTAGATATTTGTCTTACAAATTGACTACCTCAGACAACAAAGATTTTGCTTTTACAGGGTTTGATTTAGATTTAATGACTACAGGAAGAAGATGATATGGCTATATCTGAAAAAACTGACCTGGTTACACCTAAATATACCCGGAGACAATTTCCACAGTTAGAAGAAAGTCTCAAATCATTCTTAGAAGGTGAGTTCCAACGGTTAGAAAACATATTAACTGCTATGGCCGATGCTCATATTGAAGCTACGGACCAGGAACCAAGTAATCCCAGGAGAGGCATGGTTAGATTTAATGTCTTACCCTGGAATCCACTCAGTAATAACAGTCAAGGACTTGTAGTTTATAACGGAACTGCATGGGTAGCAGTATGATTTTATATACAGAAGAGCAATTGAAACACGCATACGACAGCTATCGTAAAGAGCACATGAAATTAGGTATACCTATGGCTACTCAAAGCCAGTTTAGAGTCATTTACCAGAATTTATTGGATATGATCTTTTCAGAAACTTTTGAAGCTAGGTTTCCAATTCAATTTGTTGATGACTCTATATCTCCTGACCAATGGACTAAACCAAATAACTTCATTGATGATCAAAGAAAAATTACAGACTTAAATTCTGACGGACAACCTGAAGATCAACCAATAGGAACTGATTAGAATGCATTACGGTAAGAAGAAAAGAAGTAAATCCAAGAAAAAGAAAAAGTAAGAAGAGCGAACCTTAATCACTAAACAATCACAATAGTAGGAGTAATACTATGGTATGGCCAGTAGTAGCTGCACTTGGTTCAGCAGTAGTAGGCGGTATAACTGCCAGGAATGCAGCCAAAAAACAGGCAGCAGCACAAAAGTATGCAGCCGATACAGCAGCCGAATCATTTCGTTTTTCTAAACCTTATATACAAAGATCATACGACCAGGCAGAAGATGCATTAGCGTATGCAAATCAACAAGGTGTCTACCCAGGACAAACTGTTGCACCGTTAGATCCATACCAAATACTTGGTGCTAACTACCTGGGCCAATCCGGGTTAGCCGGGAGACAAGGTGCATTAGATATTATGGGTGCCAGTCAACCTTATGCTCAAAACTTTGCTGACATTTATGGTAGGAGTATGTCTGGTAATCCAATTATGGATGCCCAAAACTTTGCTGCTAGTAACTCACAACCACTTATTGATCGTGCTATGAGAGACAGTGCCAGAAGACTGACCGAAAGTACCTTACCTGGTATTAATATGGCTGCCAGTGCTACTGATAATACAAATAGTTCAAGAGCCGGTATTACCGATGCACTTGCTAGACGTGATTATGATGATCGATTAGTCGATACAACTGCATTAATTGAAGATCAACTTAGAAACCAATATTTAACTCAGAACCAACAAGCAATGGATACAGCATTGGCTGCCAATAGAGGACTTGGTGCCAGTTACGCTACTGGTATTGATGCCATTGGTAACATGGGCCGACTTATTGGCACTCCAGGTGACTTGTATCGCGGTTATGATCAAGCATTACTCGATGACTCAGCTAGAAGATATGCTGAAGATCGTGATATGCGCCTGAATAATCAGATTGCCTTCCAAAAAGGTATATTGGGCCAGGCAGATTACAGATCACCTTCAATAACACCACCAACAGTATCAACTGGTGCAGCTACATTGGGTGGTGCTATGCAAGGCTTTGGTGCATTTGCTGATATGTATGGTAAATACGGAGATTTATTTGGTAGTGCACAAAGAAAACCACAATATTCTGACGTAGAACTCTATATGTCTAATGCGGGGTACAGCTAATGGGATTACCTTTACTTTTTGGATTGGGCGGTGCGTATACTGCCGGTCAGTATGGACTCTTTGATAAAGCAGCAGATTTTTACAAGAATCAATTAGTACCAAGTATTGATGAACAATTACAGCAATCAGGTGGGGTTATACCTGGTGGTCCAACTTTTGCTCCCACACTTACAAATCCAAACGCTGTTCCTGAGTCGGTAAGATTTACTGGCAATAGAAATGATCCGATTACTATGGTTAATGCCGATGGAACTGTTGGTACTATTCCAGCGACTGGACCAATTACTTCAAACCCAGGTTCAATAACAGGTACCAATGGTATCTCAGCAGCAGATTTAATTGCATTAGCTAAGAATGCACAAACAAATCCAATACTTCCAAATTCTAATCGTACCGAGGAAATAAAAACAGGACTAAAAAACAAAATAGAAGATGCAAGGAGAAGAGGGCAAGAAGCCATAGCAATGGGTGATATTGGTTTATATGAACAGACGCAAAAACAAATTGTAGCCCTTGAAGATGCCCTTGCAAAAGCACCTGGAGACATAGCTTCAATGGAGATGCCTACGCATACAATGCCTGATGGTACAGTCCATCCTGGTGCTACTCATGCAGACTATATGTTGATGCAAAATGATGCCGGAATGACTCGTGGATTAAAAGGTTATAACCAGATTGATCCCATTATGAAACAAGATGCTGATACCGATAGAAAACGTGATAGAACGTCTTTCGGTGAAATGCTTATGGATCGATTAAACCAAGCAGGTTCTGGTACAGAAAAACTAATGAATAGAATGAACCAAGCAGAACCCGGAATGCTAACACCAGCAGAAAAGATGATTAGAACTGGTAGTGCTATTGTTGGTGCAGCCGATCAAGGTGGTTTAGCTGCCATGCAAGCTGCTGGAAATACTTATGGTGCTATTCAAGATTACGAAAGATTACAAGAGCAACAACAAATAGATAACTACATAAACTCTTTGACAAGTTCTGGTCAGCTTACTGGTCAACAGCAGATTGATTTACAAAGAGAAGTTACTGCAATGGAAACACAACTAGGTATTATGGACAATTCACTTGCTGCCCTTCGTAGTGATAGCGATTTAACAGGTCCATTTTCAGGTAACATCTTAAGATTTTGGGATAGAGCAAGCAACAGTGACAAATCTGCATTTAGAGAAAAGATACGACTAGGTTTAGAAAAACTTAGAGTAGACGGAATACTTGAAAATACTAAAAATACTAAAGGTGCTATCTCAGATAAAGAAATGGCTTTATTTATGGCACCAACACCAAGTCTTTCTGCTCAAGAAGGTGTTTGGATAGCTTGGATTGAAGAAAGACAAAGAGTATTAAGAGATGTTATCTATAGAATGCAAAACAACATCAGAATTGATCCAGCTTCAGAAGTAGGTAATCCAATAGTTATATCTAGCGGTGCTACTTC
>Ga0209232_1000437_pt1 | contig 25770 bp, 22 predicted proteins | sample ETNvirenome_2_60_FD_184066 | JGI IMG/M metagenome (GOLD analysis project Ga0209232, IMG submission 184066) | Marine viral communities from the Pacific Ocean - ETNP_2_60 (SPAdes) (version 2) | ecosystem: Environmental > Aquatic > Marine > Oceanic | place: Pacific Ocean | collected 2013-06-22
CGGCACCACCTGATCCATCTCGATCAGGAACAACTCTTTGCGGGTCTGCTTGCGCTTGCCGGCGTACTCGGCGTCGGCGAAGGTCATTTGCTTCATCGGGAAACTCGGGCAACGGGATCGGCGTATTTCACCAGATTCGGGAAGTCTTTTTCAGACCATCCTTAGCAAGGGACTCGCGGTGCAGGCACCCAGAGGCTGTGCAGATGTACCGTTATTTGACGTTCCGCCGACTTCGAGGGGGTGACGATGCGCATTTACCTAACGAGCTTCAGGTCCGTGCGATCTGTGCCGAGATCTCGCCCTATTCGCGTGTGCTAACTACCTGCGCTGTCGGCCAGCAAACGTGACAGGCCGGGTATCGCATTGCGAAGCTGAAAATCCTATCGGCTGTGCTTGACACCATTAGGCAGTAATTATACCGTCATACATATAATATATTGGCTGTCCCAGTTCGGGGATTGGCTTTGAGTCTTGCGCAAATGGGAGATACAGCCCCTATGACAAATTCAATCGGGTTGAGAGTCGAAAGGCGCGAGGATGAGCGACATCTTCAAGGGCGCGGGCGCTTCGTAGGAGACATCAGGCTCCCGGGTATGCTGGAAGTCGTTTTTGTTAGAAGTCCCGTCGCGCATGGCGTTATTCGCCAAATCATTAAGCCCAGATATTTGGAAAACCGGGTTTTTACGAATGCTGATCTTGTCGGGGTTCAGCCAATCACCACGCCAGTTACCACGCCCGGTTACCAACACAGCGAGTGCCCGGTTCTCGCCTCCGGCCGCGTAAGGTTTGTCGGCGAGCCGATCGCCGCTTGCGTGGCTCTCGACCGCGCTCAAGCGGAAGATTTAGCGGATGAAGTGCAGCTTGATATCGAAGAGATGTCGGCGCTCTCCACGGTTAGCCAGGCACTTGCACCCAATGCGCCGCTACTTCATGAAGGCTGGACAAATAACAGCTTTGTAGAAATGATAACTGAGGTGGATCTAGCTTCACTCGCACAAGAAGCGCCAGTTGTTGTTGACGTCGAGGTCGAGCTTTCACGTCAAACGATCCATCCACTCGAGGGAAGGGGGATCGTGGCGCATTGGGATTTCGAAGCGGACCAGCTGGTGCTCGCAATGTCGACACAGATCCCCCATCCGGTACGTAGCGGAATGGCCCAGTTCCTCGGAATTCCTGAATCAAAGATAAGGGTCACTCCACCAGACATTGGTGGTGGGTTCGGATATAAGCTTCAGCTCCTTCCCGAAGAAATTGTTGTTGCTTGGCTCGCGCTTAAGCATAGGACGCCTTTCCGTTGGGTAGAGGATAGGCGTGAGCATTTGGTGGCTGGGGCATGTACTCGACAAGCCAAGTACAAGCTGACTGGCTACGCGACCCCCGAAGGGCGGCTTGTTGGTTTGGATGCCGACATATGCATCGATAATGGCGCTTATTCCACCTGGCCATTCACGGCCGTTCTGGAAGGCTACTCCGCGCGAAGCAACTTACCTGGCCCGTATCAAATCACCCATTACCAGTCACGGGTGAATGTCGTGGCTACCAATAAGCCCAGCTTTTGCCCGTACAGAGGTATCGCGCGGGTAGGTACATGCTTTGCGATTGAGTCAGTGATTGACGCGGTAGCTCACGCCGTTGGCCGTGAGCCGTGCGATGTTCGTGCGCTTAACTTGGTTCCGCCTGAGTCTATGCCGTTTCACGATGTTACGGGAAAAATGTTCGACGTTGGTGATTACGGAAAAAGCCTTCAACGCGCCCGAGAATTGATAGATTTCGACAAGTTCCGATCAGAGCAATCCTCTTGTTTGGCTTCGCCACGAACCTTAACAGGAATTGGCTTTGCAACGTTTTACGAGCAGACGGCTAACGGCGCGAGCTTCTTTTCATCTTGGGGTATGCCAGTTGTCCCCGGGTTAGATCAAGCAACTCTTAAAGTTAACGCTGATGGAACCCTGCAAGTGAAGCTGGGCCTCCAAGGTTTCGGTCAAGGGCTTGAGACCTCCCTTGCTCAAGTTGCGGCCACTGCGACCGGGTTTGAACTAAGCAAGATTCAGGTTCGTTTAGGGGATACCGAGCTAACACCTCATTCTGTCGGATCTTTCACATCCCGATCTGCAGTAATTGGCGCAGGCGCGATAGAGGCGGCATCCAAAGTTCTGAATCATAGGATTCGGACTGTCGCTGCGGGACTGCTAGGTGAAGTCAATCCCGATGACGTGAAGATTGACGAAGGGGCTGCTTACATCGGCGATCAAAGCGTCAGTTTTGAAGAAATCGCCCACATGTTCTATTTGAAACCGCATTTGCTTCCAACGTGTGCGCAGAATATCAAAAGCCTTGAGGTTACCGAAGGCTACAAAGTACCGGTTGATAGCGGAATCTTCGCTTATGGTACACACGCAGTTAAGGTTCAAGTCGATACAGAAACAGGTCAAGTTAATATTGTCGACTACGTAATTGTCGAGGACTGCGGAGAGCGTATTAACCCTATGATCGTGGAAGGCCAGACCATCGGTGGCGCCGCTCAAGGGATTGGTACAGCGCTTTTCGAAGAAAGTCCGTACGACGAGAACGGCCAACCACTTGCATCGACGCTACTAGATTACCTGCTTCCTGGCGCAGCGGAGGTGCCCCGCTTCCGGCTCGATCACCTCGTGAGTCCATCTCCGCATACAAGCTTTGGCGTGAAGGGTGCCGGTGAGTCCGGCACGATCCCTGCCGCAGCTGCGATTGCTAACGCAATAAACGATGCGCTTTTACCGTTGGGGGCCAAAGTCCGCACTCTCCCAATGACGCCTCCACGGATACTAAATGCAATTGCAGCTGCGGGAGAAAATTATGAGGCCGTCTAAATTTGACTATGAGCGAGCCGACTCACTCTCAAGCGCTGTTGAAATGTTATCCGTTTCAGAGGGCATGGCGAAGCCAATGGCAGGAGGACAGTCCTTAGTGCCCATGATGAATCTTCGATTGGCGAGGCCAAATAATTTAGTTTCGATTCGCCGTTTACCAGAGCTGCAGGACATTCAAGAGGCGAAAAAAACTATCCGCATCGGCGCAGCGGTGACACATGCCGTACTAGAAGATCAGAATTCTGCAGACGTTACTGGCCGGTACCTCTCTTATGTCGCGAAAGGGATTGCGTACCGCGCCGTTCGAAACCGTGGAACCATAGGAGGCTCTTTGTGCCATGCCGATCCTGCAGCGGACTGGTTAACATCATTGAGCGCAATCGGTGCGGTTTGCAACATTCAGGGTGCTAAAGGGAAGCGCCAAGTCCCAGTGGAAGAGCTCATGATCGCTCCTTTCGTAAATGCTCTTGAGCGTAATGAAATCCTTGCGAGCATTGAGGTTCCGAAGCTATCAGCGACGGCTCGATGGGCTTATGTGAAGTTTTGCCAAAAAACCGGCGAATTCGCCAAGTCCATATGTGCGGTAGTTTTTGATCCATCAACAGGGGTATCGCGCGCATTTCTCGGAGGAATGGATGGACCGCCCTTATTCCTCAAGGAAACATCAAATCAGTTAGGCTCAGCCGACCCAGAAACGATGTTGAAAGTTGCGAAAAAGGAAATTCGAAGCAAGCTGCGGGAGGTTGAGGCTGATCGTCTAGCTATCCACCTGACAATGGTCGAAAGAGCTATAAGGCGGATTGAGGGTTACAAATGATGATTAACCAGGTTATTCCAGACCAGTCCGCGTGCTCTATCACGCTCACGGTAAATGGTGAAAAGATTGCCGCAACAGTCACGTCGAGAGATGTGCTTGCGGACGTTCTAAGAGAGCAGTTTCGCCTTACCGGCACACACCTCGGGTGCGATCAAGGAGTCTGTGGCGCATGCACGATTCTTATCGATGGCAAACCTCAGCGCTCATGTATTGCTTTTGCTGTTGATTGCGATGACTCAAATATCACCACCATTGAAGGGTTTCAAGATGACCCTACGATGTCCTATGTGAGGAAAGCTTTCCGTGAAAAGCACGCTTTGCAATGTGGGTTCTGCACCCCCGGCATGCTTATAACGGCACGCGATATTGTGTTGCGACTGGGAGACGTTGATGAAAATCGCATTCGGCGCGAATTAGCGGGGAATCTATGTCGGTGCACCGGCTATGTAGGAATAGTTGATGCGATTCGTTCAGTAAGTTGTGGAAAGGTGCCGACCGGTAGTGCAAGTCCGGTCGTGGTTCATCAGGAACGCGAGGCTATTCAGTCCGTTGCCAATGAAACTGACGAATCTTCGAAGCCTGAACCTAGCTTGAAGCGAGATGCTAAGCCCGACGACTTTCCAAACTCAATTTCACAGAGTGTGGAAATCGACCTCCCGCCAGATGAAGCATGGGCAGTTATGCGGGACCTTAAGACTGCCGCTAGCTGTATTCCTGGGGCAGAGGTTGTGAGCTTAACTGAACACGAAGTAACTGGAAAAATGCACATGGCTCTAGGCCCAATTAGGGCCCATTTCAATGGCGATGGAACTTACGAAATGAATGATGAACGCCGGGAAGGCTGGATGACGGTAGGGGGTCGGGATGCGTTGACTGGTTCCACCGCTACGGGTCGGATCATTTGGACGGTAAGACAAAACGGTGAGTCGGGCTCAGTCATAGATGTAGGTTTAGCATGGAAGCTCACCGGAGCGTTGGCTCAATTTGGGCGCGGCGGAATTGTCATCGAAACGGTTCGACGTCTTGCTTCTATGTTTGGAGAAAATCTAGAGCAACTGTTGCGCGAAGGAGCGTTAACTGAGCGAAAAAACGCGCCTGTCGGACTTCGGTCGCTTATCTGGCCGGTCATAAAATCTTGGGTAGCCGGACTTTTCAGACGAAACCCATCAGAATGATGCAATGCTGGTCCTTAACGTGTGGCCGAACTCTCAATTTAAAAGTGACGGGGTGGGCCGCGCTGTAGCCACGACTGTCATGGCTGAGTCCATAGGAAGACTAGTTAAATGTTAAATATTACAACAACAACAACTCCTAGCGAACCTGCACGCACCCAAGCACTGGGTGGTGTGCTGCGTACGCGCTCGATGATCGCTACTGGTCTTGGCAACATACTTGAGTGGTTCGACTGGACCATTTACGCAATTTTTGCATCATATATTGCGAAGGCGATGTTCGATCCGAGCGACCCAAGCTCCGCGCTCCTTTTAACATTGGCTATATTTGCAGTTGGATTTATTTCTCGCCCCCTCGGCGGGATCGTTTTCGGTACTCTCGCGGATTCATACGGTCGCAAAAGCGTACTGCTGATATCTATGGTGCTGATGGGTATCGGGAGTCTTATTATTACCCTCGCGCCGTCATATGAATCAATTGGAGGCGTGGCATCTTTGATTATCCTGGCGGCCCGATTGCTCCAAGGTTTCGCTCACGGGGGAGAGGCCACGGCTTCGTACACATATTTAGCGGAAATTGCACCTAAAGAGCGACGCGGCTTGTGGTCAAGCAGCATGTACTTCAGCGCTGGGCTGGGAAGTCTTCTAGCGTCCCTCGTAGGCGCATTCCTTACAAATGCTATATCCGCTGAAGATATGAATGCGTGGGGCTGGCGGATTCCTTTCGCATTGGGCGCGTTCCTTACCATTGTTGTCCTTTTTTTAAGGAGAAACATGATGGAGAGCGAAGTGCTTGAGGATTTTGCAACCAAAGCTAACAGCTCACGGTTAGCAGCAGAAACACCTAGGGAATGGACTAGCAAGAAAATTTTTCTGCGGTCGGTGGGTATTTTCTTCTACCAAGCCGGGGTAGGGATACCATTCTATATCTGGACTGGGTATGCGCTCGTGATTGCAATAACCCAGAGGGGAATGAATCCAAGTGATGCATTTACGGCAACTGTCCTAGCTCAGCTTGTATATTTGATTGCAGTACCGTGTTGGGGATACGTGTCCGACAAAATTGGCCGCAAACCTGTAACGATATTTTACTTCCTTTCCGTTGCCCTCTTGAACTATCCGGCTATGGCTATGATAACGGATCAGGCTTGGACGTTATTTGTGGCACAGGGCGGTATGCTCGCTTTGGTCGCATGTATAGGCGGGACAATGCCAGCGACTATCACTGAGCAAATCCCCACGAAATACCGAGCACGGGTAATGGGCGTTTCATTGTCAATTGGCGTTGCAGTCTTCGGAGGCACGGCTCCCTACCTCAACTCATGGTTAACGGAATTAAGCTACGGGTGGGTATATCATTTATACGTAGTGGCCATGGTCTTAGTAGGGGCTGCTGTGGTGGCATGCTGGAAAGAGACCAAGGGCATTGATCTCCGTTATGTCGGTTAAATAATCAAACCAGATAACTTTTCAACCACGCATTTTCTGAACTGAATGAAAAATAAGCCAGCCAACCTTGGTTTGACACACATATATATACAGCCATATAATTACGCCAACGGCCGGCTTACGTCATATGGGGGAGGCCGGATTCGTGCAATGCGTTTCGTTCATCCCGGTAGGGATCGGAAATCAAATTAATAAGAGGGTAAGTGATGAGTATTGATAAGCGCGTCATTATTGTCGGCGGCGGCCCGGTAGGGCTGCTAACTGCCTTGGGATTAGGCAAGGCGGGTGCGAATGTAACGGTACTAGAAGCTGAGAGTCAGCCCAGTGATAGCCCACGCGCGCTTGTTTACCACTTCCCGGTTTTGCCTCATCTTAAACGTCTAGGAGTGCTCGACGACTGCATAGCAGCAGGGTTAATGAGGCAGAACTTTGCATGGCGTGTGCACTCAACTGGCGAAATGATTTTCTGGGATCTTAAATGCCTCGAATCTGAGGTCGAGTTGCCATATGCGCTTCATTTAGGACAGGACAAGCTTTCTAAGATATTGATTAACCAACTTAAAGCCCTCCCAAATGTGGAAGTTCGGTATTCATCGCCCGTTGTTGATTATAAGATTAGTTCCCATTCGGTTCAGGTTGTACTTGGTGGTCAGTTCGCTGGACAAGTTATTGAGGGTGGATGGCTGGTTGGTGCCGATGGCGCTAACAGTTTTGTTCGGCAACAGGTCATGAAGCAAAACTTCTTTGGCATAACATGGCCGCAGCGATACGTTGCAACAAATACAAAGTTTGATTTCGACAGTCTAGGTTTTGGTAAAACCACCATGCAGGTGGATGATGTCTACGGGTCAGTTATATGCTGTATTGATAGTGATTCGCTATGGCGGGTCACTTTCATGGAGGATCCGAACTTACCCATGGATGGTATTTCAGACCGTATCGGTCAGATGTTCAACAAGCTTTTGCCGACTGACGATCCATATGAGGTGGTTGCCTATTCGCCGTACCGTATGCACCAGCGGGTTGCAGATACCATGCGCTTGGGTCGTGTTCTGTTAATTGGCGATGCAGCCCATTTGACTAATCCGACGGGAGGGCTTGGCCTAACGGGTGGTATGTTTGATGCGTTTGCGTTAACAGCTGCGCTAAATCAAATTATCCATGAAGGTCGTAGCGAAGAAGTCCTGGATGTTTTTGAAGCCGACCGTCGTAGAAAATTTATTGAGTTAGTTTCCCCGAGAGCCAGCGATAACCTTCGTAATTTGTATCACCAGAAGCAAGGTGTAGGCAAAGACGAGTGGGTGGACAACACTAGGGCTATCTCGAAAGATGTAGACAGAATGCGCGACGCACTCCGATTCCCAGAACACATGGAGACGTTCCTGTAATACGCGAAAGTTGATCGTGCCGGATTAGTGCTTTGCGGAACCCGGTCCGGCGCTATCGTTCGTTTTGGGTTTAGCGTCGCACAGTTCGTTGGCTGAGGGTGACAGACGGAAATGAACCTAGGCTCCGCTTAGCTTAGCTAAACTAAATCAAGTAATAGTGAGTAGGAGTGCTAGATATAATGCTAGACGAGCAGGCATTCAGAACCGCGCCGTCGACCAATCTTGAACTGGCCGACTTTGGTGGAATGTTTCTTACCAGTGCCCCGCTGTCGTGCAATGGTCGGAGTTTTCCAGGTATAAATGCTTACGTGCAATGGTTCAAACCTGTCAACCCTCATCCATTGTCTATTACGCTTGTACATGGTGGTGGTGGGCAAGGATCGGAATTTCTGACCACCCCTGACGGGCGCCCTGGGTGGGTACATGACTTTTTGAAAGCTGGCTTTTCGGTTTTTGTTCTAGACAGGCCGGGTCACGGCCGTAGTGGCTGGAATACTGATGTTTTAGGGCCCCATACACCTCATCCAGATTACGAAACTCTTTATCAAAGATTCGTCGATCCCAAAACTTTGGGTCTATGGGCACAAGCAGAAAGTCACGATCAATGGCCTGATCACGAGCCGCTTGCCGGTGATAGGTTCATGGCGAGCCAAGGTGTAATGGCCACAACCTTAACCGCAGCTCAACAACATGTAGAAGCGATTGCCCCGAAATTGTTTGAAGTCACCGGTGATACGATTTTGGTTTCGCATTCAGCAGGCGGGCCGTGTGGTTGGGCGCTGGCGGCTATCGGTGGGCATCGAGTCAAAGCCGTTGCTGCGGTAGAGCCGCTTGGATATCCGGGATTAGAGCATTCGTTTGGAGTATTTGATAACGGACTTTGCGCGGCGGAGCTGTCCGGTTCCCATGATCCTTTTGATAGGCCGATCTGCTTTGTGACAGGGCAGGCGACTTGGATGAGGGAAGCTAATAGTAAAGCTGTTAGTTATCTAAAAGATCTAAATTACGATGTCACTCATTTCCTTTTAGAGGAGCATAGGATTTTAGGGAACAATCACATGCTTATGTCAGAAAAAAACAGCAGTGACATCGCGCGCTTACTTGTTTCATGGTTTGAAGGGTCGGTAATGACAGCTCAATAGACAGTCGCTGCCAAGTACGAGAGCGATACTTTAGCTGTTTAGCGCTGCCGGTCGGTATACCGGATTAGCTAGCAGCTACAAAACGAACGGGCTCATTCTAACTCGCCGGTCATGCCTATAACACGTGCTGGGTTATTGGCGACTAAATTAAATGTTTTATATAAAAGAGGGTTTCGATAATGACTATCATTCGTGTCGGGCAGATCGTACCTAGCTCCAACATCACTATGGAGACGGAGATACCTGCTTTGCTGAAGGCAAGGGAATTAATAGCTCCTGAGCGGTTCACGTTTCACTCCTCTCGCATGCGAATGAAACATGTAACGAAAGAAGAATTGGCGCGGATGGATGGGGACAGCGACCGTTGCGCGCTCGAGCTATCTGACGCGCGTGTCGATGTGATGGGTTATGCCTGTTTAGTCGCCATCATGTCCATGGGGCACGGTTATCATCGCGCTTCGGCCGAACGTCTCCAAACAGTCACTGCGCAGAACGATGCTAAAACGCCGGTTATTACCTCGGCGGGAGCGCTTGTGGATGGTATTCGTGCGCTTGGTGCCAAGCGCGTAGCAGTTGTAACGCCATATATGAAGCCGCTAACTGAGCTAGTCGTTGACTATATTCGGAACGAGGGCATCGAAGTTGGAGATTATCGGGCGCTAGAAATCTCCGACAATCTTGCAGTAGCCGCACACGATCCAATGAATCTTCCAGACATCGTGGCCAAGATGAGAACGGATGACGTTGACGCGATCGTTCTTTCCGCATGCGTTCAAATGCCGTCACTGTCAGCAATAACTATGGTTGAGGCCCAGACCAGAAAGCCGGTTGTTTCAGCTGCAGTCGCTACGACGTGGGCAATGTTGAAAGCATTGAACTTGCCCACACGAGTTCCAGGCGGTGGCGCCCTTTTGTCGGGGGCGTACTAATGGAAGGTTACAACGTACATGCCAATGGGATTCGGCAACACATCCTTCATTTTCCGGGAAATGGTGAGCCGCTTCTTTTGGTTCCTGGAATCACTTCGCCCGCGATCACTTGGGGATTCGTGGCAGAACGGCTGTCAAAGTTCTACGACGTGCATGTTCTCGACATTCGAGGCCGAGGATTGAGTGAAGCAGGCGACCTCGATTACTCCTTGGACGCGATGTCGGATGATGTTGTAGCCCTGGTCCAACGGATGGGGGGTACTGTTGTTGTGTTAGGGCACTCTATGGGAGCACGTATCGCGATCCGTGCAGCACGCAAGAATTCGCAGTTATTCTCGAAGCTAATTCTTGTAGATCCGCCTGTCTCTGGGCCAGGGAGACGGCAATATCCAGCAAAGTGGCCATGGTATGCCGACTCCATACGCTTAGCCCAAAAAGGCTGCTCTGTTGACGAGATGCGAGTCTTCTGCCCAACTTGGACAGATCAACAGATCCAACTCCGCGCGGAGTGGCTACACACTTGCCAATATACGGCCATCAAAACAGCCTTCGATGGTTTTCATACAGATGATATACACGCTGACTTGTTAGAGTTGACGCTTCCTATCCGACTGATTGTAGCTGGCGGAGCGGATGTTATCCGCGCGGAAGATATCGCTGAGTTCGAGAGTCTCGCACCACAGACCAAGACCTATACTGTTCAAAATGCCGGACACATGATTCCTTGGGACGATTTGGAAGGATTCCTCGGCGCTGTCACCGATGACGCAAAGGGGGCCTAGGATGGATCACCTAAGCTTCACAGAAATATGCCTACACCAACTCAGGATGTCGGGAGTTAGGAACGGCGAGCGTCTTATCGTTCTAACCCAAGGAAACGACCGTCTAGCTTATGCGGATGCGTTTATGTCTGCGGGGCGGCAGCTTGGTGCCGAGATGTTTCATATGCGACTGCCGGCGCCTTTACCTTCAGAAGGGTGGGCCGTAGGTGTCACTGGTTTGGCGGATATGCCTGGCGCTGTCGAAGCTTTGAAAAACTGCGACATGCTCATTGATTGCATATTTCTTCTTTTCTCGCCTGAGCAAATGGCAATTCAAGCAGCGGGAACTCGCATTCTCACTGCCGTGGAGCCACCTGAACTACTAGCGCGATTGCAGCCATTTCCAGAACTCCGCGAGAAGGTGACTATTGCTGCGGAGTTGCTAGACCGAGCTAAGGTGATGCGAATCACATCGCCTTATGGTACGGATGTAACTTATAAATTAAACACATATCCCACCGTTGCGGAATACGCATGTACGGATACACCTGGACGCTGGGATCACTGGCCCTCAGGTTTCGTGTTTACGGGCGGCGACGACGATGGAGTAGACGGAACAATTGTCGTCGCGCCAGGCGATATCCTTTTGCCGCAGCTGCTTATGGTTAGGGAGCCGATTACATATACGATCGAGAAGGGGTGGATTACCGATATTCGCGGCGGTCTCGAGGCGGATATAGTCAGCGCGTACATGGATTCATTCAATGATCCACAGGGAAGGGGAATGAGTCATGTTGGTTGGGGCATGAATCCTTATGCAAGGTGGCATAACTTTGTGCCCGGCCAGTTCCCTGGCGGCATGGGGATGGAGGCGAGAAGTTTCTACGGCAATGTCATGTTCTCTACTGGTCCAAATAATGAACTTGGCGGGTTAAATGACACAGCCTGTCATCTCGATATTCCATTGCGAAATTGCTCGCTGTTCCTTGATGACGCGCCTGTTGTCATCGCTGGCGATATCGTAGTTAAGGAAATCCAACTCGACGCAAGATGAACGCTACAGAGCGGCCCTTGTATTAAGGAGAGAAAATGTCTCAGGCTAATATATATGATACTGCAGGATTCGGGCGGCCCGTACCTAGAGGGTCTCGACCAGCAATAATTGTAGTAGATTTCTCGTATGGGTTCACTGACGAGCAATATCCCACGGCGTTTAACGCCGCCGGCCAAATTGCGCGCACGAAAGAAATATGTGATTACGCCCGACAGCTGGGCTTTCCAGTTATTTTCACTACCATCGCTTACCATCCGGCAGAAGTGGCGGTACTTCCTTGGCTGAAAAAAGCGTCGGGCATGGCCAATTTGGTTTTGGGAACGCGCTTGGTGGAAATTGATGAAGCTACAGGGATTCAGCCATCGGATATGGTCGTTGTTAAAAAGGGCGCCTCGTCTTTCTTTGGGTCCACCTTAGCCACTCTCCTAGCCGGATCCGGCACGGATACTGTTGTGATAACCGGGGCCACAACTTCAGGCTGCGTACGCGCGACTGCCGTGGATGCCGTTCAATCTGGCTTTAATGTTCTTGTGCCAGCTGATTGCTGTGCTGACCGCGCCTCACCTCCGCACGATGCAGCTTTATATGACATACACCAGAAGTATGGCGATGTGACTGATTCCGGCGATATCTTGAGATGGCTGAGCTCGTTGCAAGCGTCAACTTCTCTTTTAGGCTGAAAACGCTGCCCAGTGATGATGTCAAATCATCCTCCACGTTGTTCTGTTATTTGTCTAAAAGCAAATAGATGCCAACGAAACACGGTGATTATGGTTTGATGTTAGAGGCTAGGAGGTGCGATTAAAAATTGACTTATTGATTAGCTGAGTTGAGCGTAGCACCGTGCGCCATTTAAGAATTGTCACTACGCAGCGAAAGTGATCGAGCGGTTGGCGTCTGTGACAGGCTGCAGGTCAGATCAGGGGCCTAATAATCCCGCCTGGTCTCTATTAGGATTCCCCGAATTCGCCACCAAAATCTATAACCTCTAATCTGTAGAATCTTGGGACCAACAAATGAATACGAATACCTCCCTGTATAGTCAGCTCGCCGGAGCCGCACTCCTGATAATTCCGGTAGGCTTTAGCTATGCAAATAGTCAGTCCGAATCTGCTGGGTTCGTTGAAGATAGTCGCCTCACCTTGCTCTCTCGCAACTATTATTGGCACCAGACGGGAGACTTAGGGGCGCAACGCGATTGGACGCAAGGTGAAATGTTAGATTTCACGTCTGGTTTCACCAAGGGTGCTGTTGGCTTGGGCATCGATGCTTTTGCTTATGGTGCAGTGAAGCTTGATGGAAGCGGCAGTCGTACGGGCTCAATGACTCTGCCTTATCGAGGTAACGGCCAGCCTGCTGACAATTACGGTAAAGCAGGCGGAAGTGTAAAGGTTCGCCTTTCAAATACTACACTAAGGTATGGAGACCTGCAGCCGCAGGTCCCGGTCTTTGCTACTGGAAGCTATTATCAGCTTAACCAAACCGCAGTGGGCTGGATGATAGAAAGCGCTGACGTCGAAGGTTCGATTATTTCTGCGGGCCACTTTACGTCTGGAACTGGTTACCTTTCCACAAATCGAAATGGTGAGCTTGGATTGGCTTACGCTGGAGTTAGTACCACCCAAGTTGACTATGTTGGAGGTACGTACGGTCTTAAAGATAATCTATCACTGTCTCTGTATGGTTCTCGGTATGAGGACGTGATGGCGCAGTACTATGCAGGCGTTAACTATGTACATGTGTTTTCTGATACTCAGGCGTTGACTTTCGATTTTAATATATATCGTAGCCTCGACTCAGGTCGGGAGAAAGCAGGCGAAATCAACGTGACAGCTGCATCGCTCTCCTCCGCATTTACGACAGGGGCGCACACGTTTGTCGTCGCGTTACAGCGTAATGATGGTGACCAACCTCATGAGTATGCTGCGATAGGCAGCAGACAATCTGGTGTTGGAGCAGGAGTATATAGCGACGGGCTATACTTGGCGAACGCTGCTGAACTGTCGGACTTCAATGCTCCGAATGAGCGCTCAGTTCAGGTTCGCTACGAGCTAAACATGCAAAGCTTTGGAGTTTCAGGTTTGACGTTAATGGCTAGGCATATACGTGGCCATGGCATCGATGGTAGCAGTGTCAGCTCCGATTCGGCCTACTTCGGTCTTTATGGGGAGTCTGAGAAGGAGCGTGAGACTAATTTAAGCGCTCAGTATGTTGCCGAAAGCGGGCCGGTCAAAGATCTTACCGCTAGGCTGGTCCAATCTTGGCATTCGGGTGACGTTAGCACTCGCGGTGATCTTACCCAAACCCGCCTTGTTATCTCCTACCCGCTTGAGATTTTCTGAGCACATGAATGCGGGCGTTTTCCTTAGAAAGCGTTCCGTTTTTCGGATGTAAAGATGTTTTGTTATTCAGCGGGTGATAAGTTTAATGCCAGCTGCTGTGGAGCGCTTATTTAAACGTTGCCTTCGGGTCATTTTATTTGGCTTGCAGGCGACGAGGCTCTTTAACGATTAAGTGGCTTCTTGAGAATAAGGAAGCCGGTAGCAAAGCGCGAGCTATCCCAACCAAACCGGTATAATTATCAACGCTTGGGCATATGTAGGCTTGGATGAGTTAGCTTGATCCTGCGCCTAAGTGGCTATTTGAAGAAAGTGTCTCAGATAAGAAATAATAAGGACGTAGCTTGCATATGACCCAGAAAATTCCTCGGACACGCGCCATACTTAGTCGACTAAAGTTTAGCCGTAAAATATTGGTGGCCGCGTCATCGGTGGTCATCGCCGCTTTCACTTTGTTTACTCTCTACAACGATTTTTCGCAACGCATGGTTATTCAGGCGAAGCTCGAGAGCTACCTAGATGAGATGGGGGGGCGTAGCCGCTAGCAACATTGCCAACTGGCTTGCTGGGCGTCTGGTTTTGCTAGAAAGCACAGCCCAGACCGTTGCCCGCGATAGTTCGAGTATAGAAGTTCAAGCGCTCGTTAAACAGCCAGCGCTCAACTCGGCTTTCGCTTTCACGTACCTTGGTAGGAGTGATGGAGAGCTGATTATTTTTCCATCCTTCAGCATGGAGGCTGGCTCTGATTATCGATTAGAGCCTTGGTACAAGCATGCGCTCGAGTCTGGAACGACTACTCTGACCGGACCATATCGTGATGGCTCGACTGGAGAGCTGGTCATTGCTGCGTCAACGCCTGCGCAAAGCGGAGCCGAGAGCCTCGGCGTGGTGGGCGGCGACATTAATCTTAAGGTGCTGGTGGATATCATCAACACACTGAACTTCGACGGAATGGGCTATGCATTCCTAGTTAGCAGCGAAGGCAAGGTACTTGTGCACCCGGATCAGACCAAAGTTATGAAAACCTTGGCCGAGCTGTATCCTAACAATACGCCTTCGGTGACAAGTGGATTTATCGAGGCGGAGCTCGATGGACAGCAGCGCATCCTCAGCTTCAGCCCCGTCCAGGGCTTGCCTTCTGTGACTTGGTACGTAGGCATATCTGTGAGTAAGGAAAAAGCTTACGCGGCGCTTTCAGATTTCCGTATATCCGCATTCCTAGCTGCCCTGCTTGCAGTGGTGCTCGTCATAACGCTGCTAGGCATGCTGATAAAAATGTTGATGCGTCCCCTCACGGACATGAGCCAGGCGATGGCTAGCATTGCCGAAGGGGAGGGCGACCTCACTCGCCGCCTCGCCGTACATTCACAGGACGAGTTCGGAAAGCTGGCGTTGGACTTTAACCGCTTCGTCGGACGTATACACGAATCGATTCACGAAGTCTCCTCCACAACGTTGCAGGTAAACGAAGTGGCACAGCGAGTACTGGATGCCTCTAACTCATCGATGGCCAACTCTGACGAGCAGGCGAGCCGGGTAAACAGCGTCGCGGCAGCAGTCAACCAGCTCGGCGCAACTGCCCAGGAAATCGCCCGTAACGCAGCTGACGCTTCGCAGCGGGCCGGTGCTGCCAGCCATCAAGCCAAGGAGAGCCGCAAAGTTGTGCAGCAAAATATCGACGCGATGAAGCTGCTCTCTACCAATATCAGCGCGTCTTGCGCCCAGCTTGAGGCCCTCAATAGTCAAACTGCCGAGATAGGTCATATTCTTGATGTAATCCAGGGAATCTCAGCTCAGACTAATTTGCTCGCGCTCAATGCTGCCATCGAAGCGGCCCGTGCCGGTGAAGCTGGGCGTGGCTTTGCAGTCGTGGCCGATGAGGTGCGCAGCTTGGCGCATCGTACCCAGGCCTCCGCTCACGAAATCCATGTAATGATCGAGAAACTTCAGGTCGGGGCACGGGATTCGGTATACCTAATGACTGAGAGCCGGCGTCAGAGCGACGAAAGCGCGTACATCGCCGATCAGGCCGGCGAGCGACTAGCCAGCGTGACCCAGAGCATTGCCGAGATCGACGCGATGAACCAGTCGGTGGCGGCGGCCACCGAGGAGCAGACCTCAGTAATCGAATCGCTAAATCAAGACATTACGGAGATAAACACGCTCAACCAAGTAGGCGTCCAAAATCTGCAGTCGACCCTGGGCGCCTGCGCTGATTTAAGGCAGCAATCCACTCGGCTCAAAGAGCTCGTGGGTGGCTTCCGGATTTAGCCTTGCCACAATACGATGAACTAGGCCCGATATGGCTCGCCTCTGGCTCGATGTAACCTTGGCCAGGTTATTGAAGCGTGCGCGACAACGCACCGATGCTGCCGCTTGAACGCTGGGGTGCCGTCTAGTTCAACGAACGCAAGTAAGGCCGCCTGCTTAAAACTGCGGCTCAAGCCGCTCCAGGCGCGTATTCGCGATTCCGCCGCAGCGAAAGAGACATGGCTCACTCATGCGGTCGATAAACATAATCCTTACCAATCAAGACGCCGCAACCCCGCTGTCAGAAGAGACAGGTCCTTGCAGGGGCGACGTGCGAGCGGACCGTTCCCATCTAAGCTCATCATCCTTGGTCGAACGGCCATGCTGGATCGTCTCTAGGTGCCCAAGCAGTTGCGGCCTCGGTTGTGCGGGGGATGTTGATGCCTTGTTAACGCTAAATAACATCAATAGTGATCGAGCGTCAATAACCTCAAAGCGCTTACCTAGCGAGGCCTGTATGCATGTGCTGACCGGGAACACGGATAACCTATCGGACAGTCTGAGCGGGTCGATACCTGCATGCATTTCAGTCTCGGCTGGCTGTCTCGTAAACTGACGGTTGGACCGAGCGTGCGCTTGCTGTAGATCGCTCACGCACGCTGATGCGGCGTCACATATTTGAGAGGCTGATGGCGAGGGCGATTAAATGAGCACGAAAGATTCAACACAAATATCTGAGACAGTCCTTAGCCCGTTTCGTGAGGTTGTAGAGCCTTATTTGGAGCGCCTTGGTATTGACCGGCTGGTACTAGACGACCCGGATGCCGAAATAACGGATCGTAAATTCGTTGAGCTTCTTGAGCTTATCTCTATTGAGGAAGATCAGTATATCGGACTGCACATGGCAATGAGGCTCAAGTGCAGTAATTGGGGGGTTTTCGGCCATGCAGTGCGCAATGCGCCAAATGTACTGTCCGCACTCAACGTCATGGCAGACTTCGTCAATGTTTTTTCCCAAGCAGTAGAAGAGCAACTTGTTCAAACTGAAGATGCTATTGGCCTCTCGTATCGTCTGAATGATTCTGGGATCACACATCGTCGTCAGGATTCAGAGTTTTCACTCGCTGCGATTACCTCCATGATTCGCGAGGCGACTGGGACGGATATCAAACCGCGATTGGTTCACTTCGAACACGCTGCGCCAAGATTCACTCGCGAGCATGAAGATTTTTTCGGTACTGCCCCAAAATTCAAGCAACCAATCAATGCAGTAATGTTTTGCCGCTCTGTCTTGGCCAAGCCAGTCGTGAATGCCGATCAGAGGCTGTACATGCTTTCTCTCCGTTACCTCAGTGAGCGCCTGGTGGAGCGGCGAGTCGAACATAGCGTTGCGGTAAAAATCAGCCAGATTGTGGGTCGTCAACTTCAAGCTGGTGTGCCGTCCCTGGCCCAAGTTGCCAGCGCTATGCATATGAGTGAGCGTACCCTGCAACGACGTTGCAATAACGAAGGTGTCGATTTCCTTCATCTAGTGGATCAGGTCCGTCACCAAGCAGCAGTCGATCTCCTTAGGAAAAATAACAGCTCGCTTACCGATATAGCGTCGGAGCTAGGTTATTCGCAGCTCAGTGCTTTTAGTCGCGCGTTCCGTCGCTGGACAGGATTGACGCCAAAGCAGTACCGGGATGTGTACTCTGAAGAGCTGCGCTAGCGGTTGCGGTGTCAAATTCCGGTAATAATGGCGTGTGCGGTTAAGTGAAATGGCGCGCTAGGTCAAACGTCGATGCCCATCGATGAGATAGGCTCTGAAACACAAAACAAAAGGGGTATGTGTAATGACCATCACCAATCAACGCCTGCGGCAGTCATCTTTCTTTCAAAAATTCGGCACAGGTAGAAAGGTTTGCCTGATCGCCCTTATGTCTTTAGCTTCAACACAACTGCTTGCGGCAGAGCCCAAGCAAGCCTTTCACCTCAATCCTGAATTCGAGCAGCAATACGGTTTTTCAATTGCAGTCAAGGCGGGCGGGTTTCTTTATATCGGTGGCGTAACAGCCGTTGATAAAGAGGGAAATGAAGTATACGCCAATGATGCTAACAAGCAAATGCAGCTTATTTATGAGCGTCTGGGTGCGATCCTGGCCGCTCATGATGCAGACTTCAGTAACGTTGTTAGTGAAACTATCTATTATACCACCGATAATGAAAGTTACATTAAATCTCTAGACGTCAGAACTGCTGCGTATAAGGGCGTAATAGCACCAAGTGCATCTGGCGTCAGGGTTGCCGATTTCTTGAGCGACAAGACGCTTATAGAAATAACAGCTGTAGCTTATCTCGGCGAATAAGTGGGCTGCCAGTTTCATCGGTTCTGTAGATTCGCAACGATACTAAAGGTGTCAGACAATGGACGAAAAGAGAAACGACGGCCTTAGTCGCAGATCATTTATTGGAGGTGCGGCGGTAGTAACGGCCGGTGCTGCAGGGCTTGGGCTCATCGGATCTGCAAACGCTACCGAGAACGGAACTTCAAAGCGGGCTACCGGGTTTGATTACGATGTAATCGTGGTTGGTGGTGGCTTCGCTGGCGCGACTGCCGCGCGTGAATGTGGCCATCAAGGTTACAAAACGCTTTTGCTTGAAGCGCGATCTCGGCTCGGTGGACGTACGTTCACGTCTCATTTTGCCGGGCAAGAAATTGAGTTTGGCGGGGCTTGGGTTCATTGGCTACAACCTCATGTGTGGTCTGAGATGCAACGCTACGGTTTGGGTGTTGTTGAAGACCCCCTAACCAACCTGGATAAAACGTTAGTTATGTACAACGACGGAAGCGTAGAAGACCTTCCGCCCGAGGTCTTCGGTACGAACATCCAAGTTGCCTTCGAGAAGATGTGTCACGACGCCTGGGAGGCATTTCCGCGGCCACATGAGCCGATGTTTACGGAGCGTGCCCGCAAGCTAGACAAAATGTCCGTCTTGGACCGTATAAACCAGTTGGAGCTAACTCGAGCCCAGCGGGCTGAGCTTAACAGCTACATGGCTCTGTATGGGGGGGAAACCACGGATAAATATGGGCTTCCGGGAGTTTTGAAGTTATTTGCATGCGGCGGTTGGAATTACAACGCGTTCATGGACACGGAGACCCACTATCGAATTGAGGGAGGTACAATCGGTCTGATAAACGCAATGCTCGCCGATAGTGGCGCGGAGGTTCGACTGAACATGCCAGTTATTTCAGTCGAACAGCTAAATGGCGGAGTTCGTGTTGAAACTGATGACGGCGAAACCATTACCGCCGGTACAATCATCATGACGGTTCCACTCAATACATATCGGCACATCAATTTCACGCCGGCACTATCGGAGGGGAAGCAGCGATTTATTCAAGAAGGGCAGCTCAGCAAAGGCGCTAAGCTTTACGTTCATGTCAAAGAAAACCTCGGCCGGGTTTTTGCTTTCGCTGATGAACAACAGCCGCTTAACTGGGTCCAGACTCACGACTACGGCGATGAGTTGGGGACAATACTGTCGATTACCATCGCGCGCGCAGAAACAATCGACGTGAATGATCGTGATGCTGTTACTAGGGAAATCCGGAAACTGTTTCCCGGCGTGGAAGTTCTAGGAATAGCTGCCTACGATTGGACTGCGGATCCGTTTTCATTGGGCGCATGGGCCGCCTATGGTGTCGGCCAACTGAGTCGATTGACAGACTTGCAGCAACCTGAAGGGCGCATTTTATTCGCGGGCGCGGAAACAAGTAACGGCTGGCACGCCAACATCGATGGCGCGGTGGAGAGTGGTCTCCGCGCCGGACGCGAAGCGAAAGAAATATTAGGTTAGCCAACGTTATAACTGGATTAACTGATCATGATAAAACAAAAGTTTCAAGCCGTGTTGTTGTGCCTGGGGGCGCTGTTTTTTGGGGCTACTTCTTCTGTCGCTACAGCCAGTGAAAATTGCAATCCAGATAATGGTAAAAAGATCTTTCAGACATGCGCGGTTTGTCACAGCAATGACAATACAGGGAAACACGGACCTGCGGCGCCGAATCTTCACGGTGTGGTTGGCCGGGAGGTTGGCAAAGTGCCGGGTTATAAGTTTTCTTCCGCACTGCGTAAGTCGGGCGACACCTGGACCGTAGAACATCTTGATGCGTTTCTTAACAGTCCAATGGGGGTCTATCCGCTTACCCGAATGGCGTTCTCCGGCCTGAAGAATGAACAAGATCGGCGCGACGTAATATGCATGCTGAATCAGACGTCCAACTAGCCGGTCGTCCAAGCGACGGCTTGTAAAATAAGTAAGGGGTAAAGATAACATGGCTAACGATAAGGGTGATATAAGCAAGGACGGTGTATCGCGACGCAAATTTCTTGGCGGTGCCGTTATTGGTGCTGCTGCTGCTGCAGGCGTTGGCTCTCAGATCCTATCACTGTCCGCTACGGCACAGGGGGCGGATAAAGAAAGAGTTGGTCCGCTGCAAAGCAACGTAGATTACGATGCTGTCGTGATCGGAGGTGGGTTTGCGGGGGTAACGGCTGCAAGGGAGTTGAGCCGATCCGGCTTGAAAACATTAGTGCTTGAGGGCCGGAGTCGCCTAGGTGGCCGCACGTTTACGTCTAAGCTCGATGGTGAGAAGGTGGAGCTTGGAGGTACTTGGGTACACTGGACCCAGCCTAATGTGTGGACTGAGGTCATGCATTATGGATTAGAAATCGAGGAAACCGTCGGTCTCGCTAGTCCTGAAACTGTTATTTGGGTTACTGATAATCAGGTGAAGCGAGCGCCGGCGGCAGAGGCGTTCGAAATATTTGGCGCCGCTTGTACTGAATATTACAAAGAAGCGCACAACATCTACCCACGTCCCTTCGATCCTTTCTTTGCAAAAAAAGCGCTCCAGGAGATGGATGGGTTGTCAGCTTCTGAGTACTTAAATAAGCTGTCCCTAACCCGCGAGCAAAAAGACATGATGGATTCATGGCTTAGCGGTAATGGACATAACTACCCAGAGACGATCGCTTATAGCGAGATTATGCGCTGGTTTGCACTCAGCAACTTCAACATGCCCACTATGTTCGACTCAATTGCCAGATATAAAATTAAATCAGGTACCGTGAGTCTTCTGGAGGCCATGGTTGCTGAAAGTGATATGGAAATTCAGCTTTCAACGCCTGTGCTAAAAGTTAAGCAAGACAGTCATAGGGTACTTATCACCACTGAAGAGGGCACAATTGCGGCATCGGCAGTTGTCATGGCAGTGCCTTTAAACACGATGGGTGACGTTGAGTACAGTCCGCGTCTCTCTGATGCAAAGTCAGAAATTGCCTCCCAAGGCCATGCGGGTAAGGGTGTTAAGGGTTACATTCGTATAAAGCAAGATGTAGGTAACGTAATGACCTATGCGCCCGCTAGAAACGATGTAACGCCGTTCACTTCGGTGTTTACGGACCACGTCGGTGAGAACGGTACATTGCTTATCGCATTTTCCGCCGATCCTAAACTGGTAGACATTAACGATAGCAAAGCGGTCGAAAAGGCCCTGCATCCCCTTCTTCCAGGCGTGGAGGTAACGTCCAGCTATGGCTACGACTGGAATCTCGATCCCTTTTCTAAGGGCACTTGGTGCACTTATCGTCCGGGTCAGACAACCCGCTATTTAACCGAGCTGCAGAAGCGCGAAGGCCGGCTCTTCTTCGCCGGTTCCGACATGGCTAATGGCTGGCGTGGTTTTATAGACGGCGCGATAGAGAGCGGTCGCGAGGTCGGGTATCAGGTTGCTAGCTATCTCAAGGGGAAAAATAGCAATGCGTGATTACCGAGAGTTCTATATAGACGGACAATGGGTGAGGCCGAAAGGCGCACGTGAAGCGGAAGTCATCAATCCCGCAACTGAAAAAATTGTTGGGTTAATCTCCTTGGGCACCGAGGAGCATGTCGATCAGGCAGTGCGATCTGCTCGACGAGCTTTTGACGGCTGGTCCCGTACATCAAAAGATCAACGTCTTGAGCTACTAGAACAAGTATGCCGAGCATTTGAATCCAAACTCGATGAGCTCGCCAAGGCTATCACTGAGGAAATGGGTGCTCCGCTGGTTCAGTTGGCCCTCCCCCTACAGGCGCCGGCCGGTCTGGGGCATTTCCTCACGGCGGCGTCCATACTGCGGGATTACGATTTTGAGGAGTCCCTCGGAACGACTCGTGTGGTACGTGAGCCAGCTGGCGTTTGTGGCTTGATAACACCCTGGAACTGGCCATTAAACCAGATCGCTGCCAAAGTGGCGCCCGCGTTGGCAGCCGGATGTACGATGGTGTTAAAGCCAAGTGAGATTGCTCCGTTCTCAGCTTATCTTCTTGCGAGAATCTTCGATGAAGTTGGAGTTCCGCCTGGGGTCTTCAACCTAGTCAACGGCGACGGCCCTGGCGTGGGCGCTCCCCTAGCCGCCCATCCTGAGGTGGACTTGGTTTCCTTCACCGGTTCCACCCGAGCAGGTACCCTCGTTTCGACAGCTGCGGCTCCGACTGTCAAGCGCGTCGCCCTTGAGTTGGGTGGTAAGTCCGCCAATATCATTTTGGATGACGCTGATCTGGAGACTGCAGTTAAGCACGGTGTGCGCACTATGATGCTTAACACGGGGCAAAGCTGTAATGCTCCATCTCGTATGTTGGTACCTCTTTCGAAGCTAGACGAGGTCGAACATTTAGCCGAACATTTCTGTAAAGAAATTGTGGTCGGTGATCCGATGCATTCGGATACGAACATCGGGCCTCTGGCTAGCGGAATGCAGTATGAAAAAGTGCAGGACTGCATTCGGCAGGGCGTGGCCGAAGGAGCCAAACTGATTTGCGGTGGTTTGGGGCGTCCAGATGGACTTGAGTCTGGCTATTTTGCGCAGCCTACAATCTTCAGCGCTGTTAATAAGCAGATGTATATAGCCAGGGAAGAAATTTTCGGACCCGTCTTATGCATCATGCCTTACGGCGATGAGAATGAGGCGATCCAGATAGCTAATGACAGCTGCTACGGTCTTTCTGGGTACGTCAGTTCCGGAAGCCTTGAGCGCGCTCGGAACGTCGCTAAACAACTACGCACCGGCGCCGTACATCTCAATGGGGCGGCACTCGACTTCACCGCACCGTTTGGCGGTTATAAGCAGTCTGGTAATGGCCGAGAGTGGGGGAAGTACGGTTTTGAGGAGTTCCTTGAGATAAAGGCAGTGATGGGTTATGAGGGGTCGTAGAAATCATCTTTACAGGCTTTCCTTATCGAGCGTCACCCAGGGTTATTCGCCCCTCTGTTCCGTCTCGGCTAGCGCTTGGCTACATGGTTGATAATAGATTGTCGCCTAACAACAGATAGATTATAGCGCTGAAGTTTGCGTACTTTATTAACTAGGGTTAAATCAGCTCCGTTGCTTTTGGGTTGATTTCGGCACGATGAATCCACACACCAAGAGGAAAACGTAATGTCATCTGAAAAGCGAAACTTAGAGCAAGCGACTTCTAAGTTTGTTGATGCGAACAACAAAGCTGATTTGGACGCAGCCATGAATTTTTTTACCGATGATGCGGTTTTCGAAGATATCTATGGTGGGCGCCACTCTGGGGTTACGGCTATCCGCAATGCGCTCCAACCATTTTTTGATGGAACATTTGGCAGGGTGCAATACGTTGGCGAAGACCTATTCATTGACGAACAAGCAGGTAAAGTAATGGTTAGTTGGCGCTGCAACCTTGAATTAGGCGGCAAGCCAGCGTATCTCCGGGGTTTGGATCTGCTTCATTTTAACAACGGTAAACTTGTTGCGAAGCTGGCTTACGGGAAGGCCAGCGAAGCTCTGTTCGAGCATTAATTCGGGCAGGCTTGCCCTGAGCCTATCGTGGCCCTCGCTAACTATCGATACTCTTGGCTACGGTATATGCTCAAGTGTTTGCGCCGTCTTAGCATTGGCGTCTGTTAATCTTGGACACTCGTCGGCTCCGCTGATGATACCCATAATGAGTCATGCTACTCCGTAGCAACAGGAGGATGTGTTTCGCCCCCAGTAGCCTGATACTCGACAACATAACAACCAAAGCCGCTTCGAGCTTAAGCGCATCCCCGCTCGCGCGCTACTGATGAGTCTGCTAGCGATTGAACAGACTAGGCATGGCTACCGCGACGGAAATGTGCTGCCTAGTTGCATCGTCTGTAACAGAAGCCTCGATGGCTTGTACTGTAGCGGTTCGGTTTGCCTGCCCCTTACCCACTAGGCGTGTCCCTGCGCGCCGTGGTGGGAGAATAGCAACACCAGCAAACCGGCTGTCGGGGGGATACGCCGACGGATTGTTTAGTTGACGATTTGCTCGAAATCCCTAGTTGCGAGGGCAGGCGAGCCTGGCGAAACCGGAACTGGAGGCTAAATGCAGGATGAAATGTACTACTACGAGCCAGCCCGGGGCCATGGTCTGCGTCATGATCCGTTCAGTGCTATTGTGGGGCCGCGGCCCATAGGATGGATCTCATCGAAAGATGACGAAGGGCGGCTTAACCTGGCCCCCTATAGCTTTTTCAATGCATTCAATTACGTCCCGCCGATTATTGGCTTTTCAAGCATTGGACGTAAGGACAGCCTCGCGAACATCGAAGAAACTGGCGAGTTCGCTTGGAATTTGGCGACCCGTTCGCTGGCGGAGGCCATGAATCAGAGCTGCGTAGCCGTGGCGCCCGATGTTGACGAGTTCGTTCTAAGCGGGCTCACACCAACGTCCTCCCGACTGATTTCAGCGCCCCGGGTGCTGGAAAGCCCTGTTTCTTTCGAATGTCGGGTTTGCCAAATCGTACAGCTGCAGCGAGCAGATAACGTATTAGTGCAAAGCTGGCTGGTCCTTGGCGAGGTAATTGGCGTACACATTGAGCAATCTTTGTTAAAGGATGGCATTTATGACACCGTGGCGGCCGAGCCCATCCTGCGCGGCGGCGGCTCGGGGGATTACTTCCAGCTAGGGCCAGAAACCTTGTTCAAGATGCGGCGACCTAAGATCGGTTAGTGCAAGCAATGCTATGCAATCCAGAGCGGAGCAGGCCGGTTCTACCTGGCAGTGCTGTGCTGCTTGCTTCTACTTTTTTGTTCCTAGCGGTGAGAAGTGTAGTGGTCAACTAATCCCGGACATTGCAGCTCGCCGAGCTGGCCGAGCGCAGGCTTGCGGCGTACACCGGAGTTCCTGTGGTATTGAAGCATGAAGACTTTGCGACCTGTGGGCGTTACCTCTACCGCTTGGGCACGGAGGGAGAAAACTAAGGACCGACCGATTTCGCGAATAATCCAGTCATCGAGAGGCTGGTACAGGGATGGCGCTGCGGAGTGTTTGTCAGTCAGAGAGGTGTGTACTTTCCTGACATATGAAGTGGTGGGTTCGCAGAATGGGAGGTGACCAAGCGGCGGCCGTTGCATAGAAACGTCGCGCATCCCGCAGAGGAAGCGGACGTGAGCAGGCTTCTTCCGCTTTGCCAGAGGTAGCCATGCATAGCATCGAAATTAGAGCTAGCCATTTACCTGCGGCAAATGAAGAAAGCTGCCTTTTTTGACAACAATGGCAGCCGCTTCGCGAAGGCAGTTGATCATTTTGGTCTTATTGCT
>Ga0209232_1000438_pt1 | contig 25656 bp, 38 predicted proteins | sample ETNvirenome_2_60_FD_184066 | JGI IMG/M metagenome (GOLD analysis project Ga0209232, IMG submission 184066) | Marine viral communities from the Pacific Ocean - ETNP_2_60 (SPAdes) (version 2) | ecosystem: Environmental > Aquatic > Marine > Oceanic | place: Pacific Ocean | collected 2013-06-22
AACAACTTTTTTTTGTAAAGCTTTTAAATATCTAGTTGTTCTATACATTCTTTTTTTCATTTAATTAAATGGTTCGTTAATACCTCTTTCTCCTAATAGTTTTTCTTTAGCGCTATCCCACATCATATCACCTTTCTTTTTTTTACTTAATGACGCTTCTGTTCTTTTAAGGCTAGGCATACCATCAGCAGGTTTTGAGGTCATATATTTACCACAACTACATATTACATCTGCAACCCACTTGTTATCTCTATACACTATCTTAGCTTTTAAGACTTCTTTGGTTTTATTACATTCACAAGTGTATAGTGTCATTTTGCTAATCCTCCAGTTAGTGTTTTGCTTTCTTCATGTATTTTTTCTAATTCAAAGTGCAATACATTTATAGCTTTTTGTATATCTTGCTCAGGAGGATTTCCTTCTTTGTTTCCTGCCCTTAATATATATTGTACTGCCTGTGCCTTCCATGCACTTAAATCAAAGTCATCAACAATATCTTTAGCTGAATATCCATATAAGTTTCCTGTATAGTAGTGGGGTTGTGGTGTTTTTTTATAATTTTTAGTCATTTTTATGTTTTTTATATATTTGTTTTATACCATTAAAGCAAGTGTTTAAACATGATGCGCAATTAGTATTAGTGTCATAATTAGTTCCATGTATAACATTGTAAATTGAAATCATCTTAGCTTTTGCTTCAGTATTTTTTGCTACTCCTGATTTTAAATCCTCCCAAACTAAAAGAGCTTCTTTTATTATTTCTTGCGGTAAGTCTTCAGGCGTTTCTATTTCTGTTGTTTTTTCCCATTTTTTAGGTTTGTCTGCACATTCCATTGGTGCTAGTCTTGCCTTTACTTTCATAAAGCATTTACATATAGAGCAGTTTCCTAATAAACTAAGATATTTATCACAAGCTCTGCATATTGCTATTCTATCTTCATAAACATTATTAGAAACAAAAAACTTATTCATTCTTTACTGAGTAATATGGTTCTCTCCAGTCAGGGTGTTTAAAGCCAAACTGCATAAAAAAAAGGTCGTGGGTTTTTGGGTTATACATCTTCATTTAATTCTTTTTTTAATATTGTTCTTACTTTGTCTATTGTTGTGAATATACTATTTCTACTTATTCTAGTCTTTGCTGCTAATGAGTCTAGTGTATTGCCTTCATAATAATATAGTTTAAATAACTCTCTATCATACCATGATTCTAGTTTGTCTAATTCAACATCAATCATTTCAAGCTTTTCCAAACTTTCATTATCAACATCTTGATTTGGTAGATTATATAAATATCTATTGTTTGCGTCTTCCCTTCCACTATTCCATTCAAGAGTACTATTACTACTAGAGTCTATATTATAATTAGCACCATCTAAATGAGTGTAATATTTTTCATATTTATAGTAAAAATTGCTTCTTGTGCTAGTCAACGCTCTTCTTAAAGCTACCGCTCCATAATTTAATATGCCTTTAATACCATCTTTTTCATATATATTTCTAAGGGTGTCGGGATTCATTTGCAGAAAATAAATCATTAATTCTTGGACAGCTTCATTTATTTTGTTTTCATCAACTACAATACCGTAAGCCATAGTCCTAAATTTATCTGTTAGCTTTGATATTTCAATATAAATATCAGTCATTATCAGGCTCTAAAGCGTCTAGTCTTGTTACAGTCTCAGTTAGCATTTGCTCTAATACCACCTTATAAGCTCGTATAACTGCTGAGTTTGTTTTTGTTTCTATTCCTGCATAGAATCCACTTGTTGCAACTGATATGTTTATTGGTAAGATTACTATCCAATCGTAAAAATTGTTTTCTCTTACCCCTTCACCATATCCGTTAGAATATTCTACTATTAAATCAATAACCTCTAAATAATTTTTGTATCTTGCTTGGGATGCTACCTCTTCTGTAAACTGTTTGCACATTGTAATATAAGACTCAACTATTAATCTATGTTCTTCACTTGAATAAATCGGAGTGTGCATACGGCTAAATTAAAATAAAAGTTTATTCAATTCCCTTTTCTTTCTTTAAGTTTTTAACAGCCTCTTTGTAATAACTTATCTTTTCTTCATAGTCAGTCCTAGACATTTTGCAAATTTGTCTTGATTTTATTTGCAGCTCTTCTGCTGTTCCCTCTCCATATTTATGATCTAATGCTATGCCGAATTTATACTGTTCACCTTGACCAAATAAATTATCTGCGGCTGACTGTGCTTGAACGTTATATTCGCACCATCTAGTTGATAAATGCCTTCTTGACATAAAATGACCTGCATGAATTTTACCGCTTTTATAATGGTAAAGTTTTCCAGAGGTTATACATTGAACCATCCCTTCATCAGTTGCGTCTCTTAGCCTAATAAAAAGACTAAACCATTTATCCAGTTCTTTTTTTAATCTACTTATTGACTTGGTAGCCATTTTTGTTTATTAAAGAGTATTTACTAAATGACACAGGTTCATTATACCTATTTCTACTGCTTACAAATTCACTTCTAATATTATAACCTTCGTTTCTTAATTCTAAAACTCTAGATGATAATCTCATAATTCCATATTCACTCATGGCTTCTCTTGATGTAATTGCTCCTTTGTCATTTAGATGTCTAATGATTCTTTGCTTTTGTGTTAGTGTTTTCATTCTTTCAATTTATAGTTTATATGCAGCACTATTGCTGCGATTAATACCCAGCCTATCATTTGAGTAATTTTGGTTCTGGTCTGTAATGTAATACGTGTTCTGGACTTTCTCCTTGATCTACTCTTGCTCTTGCATCCCAAATTGAATCTTTATGATCTCTTAACCACTTTACATAAATAGGTCTATTTAAATGTATAAAACTTGTATTTATAGGACTAGAAACACCAAAATCAAAAGCATTCTCAGCATCTTCAAAATAAAAGTTCTTATAAATTCTATTTAAATCTTTTGCTAAACTCCTAGCCATAACTTCAATAGTCTCTTCCTCAATATTGTGTTGTCCTAATTCAATATATGTTTTACTTATTAAATCTACACAAGACAATAATAAGTCTTTTTTTGTCATTGTTTTAATTAGTCTCATTTTTAAATTGTCTTTTAAGTTTTTCTTTTACATTCATATTTTTTTGCAAGTGCTGATGTATCTTACTCATTGTAGGTTTTTTAGTTTCTCTACGTTCCCAAGTACGAACACAAGCCTTCCAGTCTTTCATTTTGTTTTTCCCAATTTTCCAATCTTTACTTTCATAAAAGTCATAAAAGGCTTCTGCATCTATATTATTGTTTCGTAAGTTACAATAATTTTTAACATCATTAATAGATGGTTTTTTAAAGAGAGACTTTTTATTACTATCTGTAAGATTATTATTATTAATTGTATTGTTATTCTTTAGCATTTTTGCTAATACCTCTTTGTCATTTTTATTAACACCCTCATAGCAAATTTGTATATACCTGTTATCAATTTCTTTAGTACCCTCTTTATATGTGAAGCTAACTTTTATGAATCCATTTTTTTTTAACTCACTAATCCATCTTGAAATAGTTACTTTATTCTTGCCATAAAGTTTGCTAAAGTATTGGTTAGAAGCAAAACAAACGCCATTCATTTGTAATAAAGCTGTTATTTCAGCAAAAAGTAATTTAGCATTTGGTGTAATATCAGCATACCTTATATGTGCAGGAATATACGAATAGTAATTAGGTTTTTCCATTATATTATTTTAATTGTAAAATGTTAATAGTAAAATGATAATTTTTGAGTGCTAAGTTAATATTTTCAATTTGATTAGAAAAATCAAAATAAGTTGTATGTATAATACATATAGCTTCTCCACTTTTAACTTGTAGTTTTACATCTGATTTTCTTGATTCATTAACCTTATTTTGTAACAAGTAACTTTTCATGTGTTTGCCAGAGACAAATATTTCTTTTTGATCATCAATATCTTTATACTTTTTATAAACCTTTGTAAAGGCTCTTCTATAAATTTTACATTTTTTAAAATTTTTTTTATGTGCTTTTACATAATGATATGTTAAAGACCTATCCCTATCTAAAACTTCTGCTATGACATATCTACTTATACTCTCTTCAGTCAATCCAATATATGCAGCAATTGACCTTGATGACTGTAACTGTCTTTTTCTGCTCTTATCTGACAAAGAGCCTTTAGGCAACCCCATTACTTCAGTAGTGAGGTTGCAAATAGCTTTAAAATTTAATTCTTCAGTCATCTTAAAAAATATCATCATCATCAGTAGTAACAAAACCCTCATTACTTTCTGAATTTTTATTATTCCAACGCCAAGAATTTATATTTGTATAATAACGACCGTTAAATTCGTTACTCTTAATATTAACTGAAACCTCAACAGTATCACCAATATCAAAATTATCTAGCTTTTTTAATTCTTCATTACCAAAGGCTGTAATACATACCTCTGTTTCAAATTGGTCAAACTGCTTTAAGATCACATCTTGTTTTTTCCATTCTTTACCTGCATTAGATATTCCACTTTGTAGCGGTAAAATTTTACTAATTTTTCCTTTAATTTCCATGTTTATTATTTATTAATTATTTTTAAAATTTCTTGTAATTTTTTATTTGTTTTTATAAGATCCATTTTTAACTGTAAGTTATATTCTTTAACTCTTTTGTTTTCACTTTTAAAAAACTCAATTTTTTCACTATTTTCTAAAGGTGTGTTAATACTGTTTCTTGGCATATTTGTTTCCATATTATTTTATTTAGTTATTAAAAAAGAAAGTGAAAAGGAGTTGGTAAACTACAAAGTATAACAGCTAATTATTAAATGTTTTATACCTAACCTTTTCACAATCTATATTATTTATTTTTAAGTTTCCAGTTTATGTACTTTGTCAAAGTATCACCATCAAAAATTATTTTATCTTTTTCTGGTGCGTATGGATATTCTTTTCCATTAGTATGTTTCTTAGTTTTTAATCTTTGAATAGGTAATCTATACAAAAACCTACCAATGCCAAAACCAACACAAGCTCTCTTAAAAGCATCTGAAGCATGACCCTTATCTTTTTCCACATTACTTTCTGAGCCTGTATCATCTTGCCAAACCCATTCCTTGCCGTTGAATATTTCTACTCTGCAAAACAAAAGTCCATCAGCAGAATAATATGACTTTTTCCAATTTCCAACACCAACAACATCATCTAACAAATCCATACAATCTCTAGCGTCAATATAAGCAACACAAGTAGTTATTCCAAATTTAGTTGACTGAACCCTCCATTTATATGGAAGCTCTTTACATAAGTCTTTAAGTTTAGTTTTCATTTTATCTTAAATTTATTATTAGTGCTTTGTTTTTATACTGCTCTGCATATTCTTTTAATTTATCTTTATCTTCAAAGTCATAAACTTCGTCAAGATTAAGTCCTGATCTATCACAATAATCATCTAAAGCCTTGTCTATTTGTTTTCTAGTACCAAATATTCTAATAGCTTGACTATATTCTTTAATGTCATTATCATTACACTTTAAATGACTGTTTCTTTTTCTTGTTGTTGTATATAAACCGCTAGGGTAAAAATAAAACGTATCGCATTCTAGTTTCATAATTAGTAGTTAAATTGTAAGAATAAATAAATAGAAGCGTATGCTAATGCAAAAAGTGACGTAATTATTAAATAAAATTTAAACTGACTTATTTCATTATCATAATTATGTATAATATACTCTTCTCTCCAGTTAATAAATTGACCTTTATTATCCTTCATATAAAAAAAGTCTGCTGCTTCTTTAGGTGTTAAAGTAAATGTAATACCTGTTTGTTTGTTTGTTAGTTTCATTTTTCTTTTTTTTATTGATTAATATGGTACAAAAGTAAAAAGAAATATTAATTATTAACACAATTGCTTACAAAGTTATTAACAATTTAAGTGTTAAGAAGGGTTTTACTAGATTAAAATTTTTATAAATTTAATAGTAAAATAAATAAGATAAGTAGGGAATAAAGTGTGTAAACCTGCCAATTAAGCTCTTCTTTCATTATAATGGCATTAATAAATTTAAAGGAGTTTTACCGTTGTTTAGTATTACAGCACAACCAACTGCTGGTCTTTTTCCGTATTTAGCATATGCCATAGCGTATGACTTATGATTAATTCCGCAACCGACTTGAGTTCCAAAGACTCTAAACTTTTTTCCAACATAATGTTCTGTATAGCATTGAGTATGCAAGTGACCTTGTACCGTATTCATCATATCGGCACGACATTTAGTTCTAGCAGTACCACCTTCACCGTGTATATATTGAACGCCATCCTGCTCAAATCTTTCTACAAACTCCCAATTAGGTGTTCCTAACACTTCTTTATAAGACTTAATCCATTTAGAAGGTATTGCAGAGGTTTGTGCCTTACGCATTATAATACGATCATGATTTCCTATAATAACTTTAGTACCAATATCGTCAAAAGCATCATACCATTTAGATATTTTGCTTATAGCTAAATCTAACTCTTCTAAGCCACCCATTCCGTCTGCTGAGGTCTCATGATAGCTACTATAATGATTGTCGATTATATCGCCTATAAAGATGGTTTGTGTGCAATTAAATGCTTCATATTGTTCTAAACACCAATCTAAATAACCGTCTAGGCAAAACGGCTCATGAAGGTCACCGATAACTAGGACATTCCTAGCTTCGGTTTCCCTCATTTTTTCTAATGCCACAATTTCATGTGGTTTTAGTCTGTATCTATTATTTCTTTGCTGCATCCGCCCATCCTTGCCCTAATACAAGTGCAATTACTCCGTATAAGATGTTTTGAGATGTCTCAGGGTTTATACCCCAATTATCACTTAAAAGCTGAACAATTACACCAACAGCAGTATATAAAAATTTACGACTTGCTAATGCTTTTTTTAATGTTTGAATTAAAATCCAATTTCCCATAATTATTTGTTTTTGATTATTAATTAATTTAGTAAAGTTACTTATCTGTAAAGCCAAAACACATCTTGGTCTTTTTTATTATCAACATCACAATGTATAAAAGTCTTACCTATTCCTATTCTTGTAATACCTACCTCTAGTAATGCTGTGATTATCAATGCTCTATGTCTACTACCATTACAATGAATATCACATGCAACCCCATATTGATGACTAGAGCCTACTCGCCCACCTATTTTCAAATTCCATTCTTTTGTTCTATAACCAGAATTTATCTTAAAAGGTATATCAGCATTTCCTCTAGCATAGTCTAATTTTTCAAGGAATTTATGATTCATCTTTGAACCTGATCCTGGTTCATCTGGACTATCAAACTCAGAAAGAGAAAAGTATTTTAAATTCAAAGTGTTACTGTTTGATTCAACAATATTAGAGATAGTAGGTTTTATAAATTTTGCAGCCTTTAACTTCTTTAACAAATTCATGACGCATTTTAACCACATTATCTTTGTTTTTGTTATACTTCGGATTGGTACTATTTAGCTTATTCTTCTTCATTTGCAACCTTTAAATTCACAATTACCACACCATTTTAGACAATAAGTTTGTCCTGTCAATTTATATATTAGATTGCATATTAATTTTCTCATTTCTTAAATTTTACGAATTTATAAATAGTGAAACTTATCGCTAGGATAAGTGAAATTAGCGTAAGGTATTCATTGCAATCAGTAATACTGAAACCAATTGCTGATCCGTTAGCTAGTCCTACTTGTACTGTGTCTCTTAGGTCTGTCATTGTTTTTTGTATTAGGCTTTTTATCCAAGTAGGATTTTAGCTTCGTTATGTTTATTAATTTTGGTTTATAATACTTTCTCATTGATTTTGTATTGGAATAAAGTCTCTTATTGTAAGTTTAGCTCCCTGACCTTCAGGTCTTTCAAGGTTCATTCCTGCATAATAATTAGCAGTTGATGGCTTTACGTCTGCGCCCTCATTTTGATTGTATTCTGCAAAGCTGCCAACATTATTGCGTATATAAGAAATTAATCTCTCTCTGTAATATTGGGCTGTATTGGAAATTTCTTCTCTTAAATGTTGCGCTTCTTCTGTACTTAAAGCTGTTCCTGTTTCCGAGCTTTTTGAATATATGTTTCCATTCTCTATCTTAAAACGTAAAAAAGGTACAGCATGATAAAATGAATAATTTACAAGAACAAAAGAAATATAATCTTCAAGCAATGTTTTGTAAGCAGCATTAGCCACATCGTTTATAGTTCCGTTTGTTATTAATGTTTTAATCTTATCATTTAATTCAGTTCCAAGAGCTGTCTCTATATATAATTTTTGACTCTGTAATATATAAGGGCGTAGTAGCTCTGGATCACAATTAAGGTTTATTGCGCTTAAATCTTTTAATTTTTGTTCTGATATAAATAGTACGTATGCCATAATTATTATTCTAAAAATCCTTCATTCTTCATAGTCTTAGGCGCTCTTGCAACTAGACTATCATTTCTTTTAATTGTAAAACCTTCACTTCTAGCCTTTGTAGCAGTTATGATTTTGTCAGTAGTTATATTATCAGGATAAACTACGAACCCCTCGTCACTAGCAGGCGCTTGAAAAATCCTACGTTTCCAGTAGTGATGGCAGTTTCCGCCTCCTTTGTAAAGCCAGCAACTATATGTTGCAGCTCCTCTAGGTCCCCATCCTGGATTTACAGGTATTGTTGACATTCTTAAAATATCCTCCTTCCTGTAAACTTTTTTTGTCGCCATCATAAGCTTGCAAAAGCTTCTAGTTTCTCCTTCTTGACTTAAAGAGTTGTTTCTAGTGTAAACATATCTAACTTTAAAAAATTCATCCCCTGCCTTATTAAGACCATCCTGCTCACTTCTTACATTTGGATTAGCTCTTCCTGTTCTAACGAAATCAAATTTTTCACCTGCAACTTTATTTAATTCTTTTTCAAAATCAAAGTCTTGATGTTCTCCATCTACTATTTCATCATCTATCATTTCCCATCCTTCAGGAATATCTTCACCATATTCTGCTATAAATTTTTCTAATTCTGTTTTTTCAAATTTTTGTTTTTTACAATTACAATTTTGTAAATTAGTAATTTGTTCATGGTCTTCGCAAGGCATATAAACGTCTTTACCATCTAAAGTATGTACGTGATACCCTTTGCATCCTAATCGTTCTGCTTCAGCTTCAGCTTCTTCTATTGTGTCATATAAAGGCAAATCTATTTTACCATCTTTACCATCAGTAACCATGCTCCCAACTTTACTAAGCTTAACATCTTGCTCAACAGTATCTTCGTCACCTAAAGGCTCTAGTCCTAATTCGTCACGTATTTCATCAGTTGTCATCACCTCTCTAATAGTCTTAGAGTCAAATTGTACTGTTATTGGTTTAAGTTGCACAAAATTAACAGGCATATCCATGTTGTTAATCTGAAATATTTTTCTTAGCTGTTTTACTATTTGGTCTTGAAATGGTTTAATTACAGTATTAAGATAAAAATTAGCAGCGTTTATAATTTCGTCTGTATTGCTTGAAAAACCATTAGCGGAGTCAATACCCATCAGAGTCTTAGATGTTACCCTGTGACCGCTTAAAATGTTGCTAGTAAGCAATTCTTGAAGTGCTATATATTGCTTGTCAAGATCACTTGTACTAATAGGGGTTATCTCAGGAGTTCTTGTCTTATCATCTGAGAATGTAAGTACAAATTTTCCTGCATTAGTTTCAGAACAGAATTTATCAGTAAGACTTTGCTCTATCTGCATTCTTTCTTCGTATGAAGGTACTCCATTTGCGAAGGAAATCAGAAAGCTCCCAGCAAAACCATTAGATATATTGTTTAGATGAAACTCTGAAACTCTAGCGTCAATCAACGCCCAATTGTTACAAGATACATAATCAGGAGTGTAATACGAATTCATGTTAGGGCTGTAAAGACCTGAATACATTATTTGGTTAGCTGAAGTCCTATCGTTAGCATTAAAAGCAGGAACATAGTTAGGTTTGTTTTGTCTTGTGTTTGACCAATCAGATGAGATGTAATATCCAGGTGTTTTACCAAATTCGTCAGGTCTTGCGCATCTTAACTTAGAAACATCTAAATGATAAACCTCCGCAATCTGAGTTCTATCTTTTGACCATACTATGTTTAAAGCAAATGCTCCTTGTAGCTTAAAGTCAAATGCTAATTTTTTTATTACTTCATGAAGACTCTCATTACCATTTGCTCTATTAATAAAGTTTTGTAGCTTTACAGTAGCCTCTAAATCTCTATCGTCTTCGTCTTCTATTATAAGTGCTTCACCTGCTATCATCTCAGATGTTGCGTTTATAATAGCTGCTGATATTGAGCTTGAGTAGTATAAATCAATTAAAAACTGTGGATATAAATTTCTCCAATTATCTGTACCGTATTCAATCCAATCTTTACCTCGCGTCTCTTGTACGATTGGCGCTGTACTTGTTTCTAAATTAATATTTATGATATTGTCTTTCATGTTTTTTTATTTAATTATGGCATCAAACTTGCTAATCTAGCAGTAACATTTGCTGTTAATGCTGCACTACTTGAACTGTATATTTGTATCTCTGAAAGGTCTCCATTATACGCATTTCGATTTGTTTCTCTTACACCTATGCAATCAATATCTGCTATTCCTGATAATGTTCCTGTCGTTGTTTGTGCTACCCCCTTCCAATACATTGTTATTGTATTGCTAACACGAGTGAAAACAACGTATGCTTCTTCAGCATAATTGCCGCTATCTTTAGGAATGTCAAGTGAAGCATTATTTATTTTTATTTTGACGTTGCTATTTGAAGAGAAGCGTACAAATTCCCCACTTGTAGTGTTGTCTCCTAAAAGAGAACCTAGTGTTGTTAATTTTAGTTTTGCACCAATAGTAAAATCCCCTGTTAGTTCTATTTGTCCTGATGATTGAAGAAAATCAGAAGCAGCACTATTAAATGATAATACACCATCTGCATAAGCAGGTTGTTTAGGAAGACTGGATTGCTCCATATCTATATTATTTGAAGAACTATCAGCCCAAGCACTTACATCAGAGCCATTTAAGGTAATACCCACACCTTTTTGATACCAAGCCTCTAAACTTGATTCATCAGTAGGAGACCATGCACTACTAGATGGGTAGTTTGATGAATTTAAACTTAAACCTAATTTTAATGATAACATACTATTCTGTATATCCTATTCCAACACCTCCTGAGATAGTTATTGAAGTGATATTCATAAAAAGAGATGTGCCAGCAGGTACTTCGACATGTAACTTAGTAGCATCTGTAACATTATTTGCCCCTAGAGCTGTTATTGTGCTAGTTACTGGGAAGTAAACACAGTAAAAATTCTTACCTGTTAAAGCTCCACTTGTTGAGTCAAAAACTAATGTGCCTGCATTTTTACCTAATTGCTCTGTTAATAATTGTTGTACGTTTTCTATTGCCATTTTTTTTTATTTTATTGTCCGTAATATATATAATTTGTTTTTTCTATACTTGCTGAAATAGACGCATTAATTACCCCACCTGTAACTGTTACAGTTGGATTTTCAGTATAACCACTTCCTGGATTTGTTATTGTTACTGCTGTAATTACACCACCATCTATTGTTGCTGTTGCTGTTGCTTGAGTTATACAGTCTCCTGTTATTGTTATTGTAGCTGTTGTATATCCTCCCCCTCCATAGTCAATTGTTAGTGATTCAACACTTTTACCATTCTGTATGTATGATACTTCTTCATTTCCAGCCCTATCATCTAAATACATTTTGCCCTTTGTAACTAACCCTTGTACAATACCCTTCTGATTAGATGCTGGTGTAAGTACAGCTAACTCAGTTTGAGGCGCTCTGCTTGTTATTAATGTAGGTGCTTCAACCCAACTTACTTCATACACTTCATATTTCCAATATCCTGCTGGAGACAGGTTTATTCTGCCATCTAATGTGCTTGGAGTTGCGTTATATTCAAACAATAAGTAAGTATATCTATCATAAATTGTTTCAGTCTTTGCATAAGCATATTGTACACTCCCATCCATGTCATTAGTAAACTTAAATAAGTGCCTAATGTTTGAAGACGCAACAGAAGTATCAATTCTATTATCCTCAGTTTGTATATAAGCCTCTATATTAGTTTCTGTAAATCCTTGTATCATCACTATATAATAGAAAAAACATGATTTTATTTGGTCTTATAAAAAAAGAGTGACATATAAGCCACTCTTCTCTAAGAAATATTTAAAAACTAATAATAATATTATAAGTTAGTTGATACAATTGGAATTGGTGATCCTGAATCTAAGTTGTCAAATGGTGTATTCGTGTAGTCTTTTACCATTGCAAAAGGCTCTGTTTCCATTCCGTCAAATGTCAATGTATATCCGTTTCTATCTCCTAATGCCGCGCCACTATCCATAGTACCTGCATTAAGCTCCATACCATTTACCATACCCATAGCTGTAATCACATTGTGACCATCAGCTCCGAATGTTTGGTTTAACTCAGCAAATATAATTGTTTTAGTTTGTCCTAATAATTTTATTTCTGCTTGGTCTGCTCTACTTAGTTTATTATATATTATGTTAATTGTCGGAGTGTAATATAAAGTTGAATTTTCTCTACTACCAACGATCGTATCTGTTAAAGATGATGTACCCATAGGTAAAGTATATTTATAAATACTGTTACTTCCCATGTCTATATCATCTATTTCTCTAACTTGATTTGGTGATGCTGTTGAGTCGTAAGTTATTGTTCCAACTTGATCAAGAACCGCGAAATAAACCGCTTTAATACCCCCCGAGATTCTATTACAATCTAACGATCGTCCTCTTGTAAGTGCTGTACATGCCATAAGTTGTTAATTTTTAAAGGGTTAAAGATGCAGAGGTTTTTACGCCCCTGCTTCTATTAATTTAGTTTATTTACGATTGTCTAACTACGTCAGCTCCAATACCTGCAACTACACCTGCTGTATAACGAGCTACAAGGTTAATGTTGTCTGACCCTGTTACAGTACTTTGATCTAGTAAAGAAATTCTTGTACTATCTGAAAGTAAATCAGTACCAAAAAATAAATTTGATTTTTGAGCAAATACTAACTGGTTGTCTACCATACCTGGACAAACTGCAATCTTAATACCTTCAAATACTGGAATAAAATCTTCACTCATGTACTGATAAGGCATTCCAGTTAATGCTGACATTGCTTGTATGTATAATTGATAAGTCTTAGTATTCATGTAGATATAAGCATCATCTTTTCCTAATACATTAGCAGCAGTTCCGCCAAGAATATCATCAGTTAATTTTTGCAACTCTCCTATAATAGTAGCGTTAGTATAAGCACCTGCTGCTGCTGACTGAACAACTGTTGCGTCAGTACCAGGTAATAACCAGTATCCTGTAAATCCGTTGAACTCACCAGCATTTCCTGTTACACCACCCCAAATAGAAGTTTCAGTAGCGTTTGCAATAATCTCACCCATGTAAGAAATAACGTAGTCTTCAAAGCTTACTGAAGGCATTGCGTCTCTTCCTGCTCTCATTTGAAGCGCCTCGTAACTAGTTAGCAACGTACCCTTGCAAATGCTCAAATTTATTTGTAAATCCTTCGGAGTTAAAGTCGCCTCGGTCAAACTGAGATTTCCACTAGTTGTAAATGCATTACAGTCACCATCCACCACTAAGGATGATCCAGCCATTCTCTGAATGTTTTCTTTATATTTTATGTTTTCTAAAACCGTCATAAAGTCTAACGATTTTGCTTCTTTTAAAGCGCTTGATATGTAAAATCCTGCTGCTTTACCGTTGAAGTTCGGTTGTGTTACACTAAAAGCCATAATTTTTTTGTTTTAAATTATTAATTAATTATTTTTATTTTGCTAGCTTCATTAAAATCCTTTCACGCTTAGATAGCTTACTTAATGCTACTTCAGTCATTTTAGGAGATTCTGAGCTAAATTTATTTGTATTTATTGGTGCATCAGCAGGTGTTTCTGCTAATTCCGTTTTAAGTCTTTCGTTTTCTTCTTTTAATTTTTTAATTTCATCTTCTGCTGAAAATTCAACTACTTCAGTTGTTTTAATTGACTTAGGCTTATCAGAAACTTCTGTATTTTCTTCTGACATTTCTTCTACTTCGTCATCACCACCTACTTTGTCTCTTTTAAGATCAGCTACTGCATCTTCTAGGTTCTTGATACGCTTTTCCATACCTTCCCAGTCATATACTGCTGCTTCTTCGTCATAATCGTCTTTGTCTTCTTCAGCTAATTCAGTTTCTTCTGACATTTCTTCTTTTTCTTCTTCTGCCTCTACTTCTTCTTCAGTTTCTGATTCCATAACCTCAGCAACTACTCCTTCTTCTTCAACTCTAAAAGATACGCCATCTTCTGTCTTGTAAGTTCCGATAGGTAAAAGGATTGTTGTGCCATCTTCTGTTAATACTGAGATGTCCACCCCAGCTTCAAGTTCTTCAGCAGTAGAAACGAAAATTGTACCATCTTCGCTTTTAGATTGCCAAGCTAATTTAATTTCTTCCTCAGCTTTGTTTAAGCCAAGCGCTACTAATATTTGTTCTTTAATGTCCATAGTTTCGTTTTTTATTAAATAGAATTATTGTTACTTTGTTTGATTTTCGTTTATTATCTCGTTTAAAGCTGATAGTATCTCTTCGTCTGTTGGTGTTCTCTCTGACATTTTTTCCATCTTATCTGTGAAATACCCTTCTATACTCAGACCTTTTAAATTGCCTTGTTTTATCTCTTGCCAAAGGTCATCATTAGTTATTTTCATCTTAACAAACCAAGTGCCGTTAGGCAAATCATATCCGTATAATTTAGATTTATCTTGGTCACCCTCTTTAATCCATGATTCGACAGTTAAAACACCTGAAACTCTATCTTGATGTTCATACGTTGCTTTGTGATGATTATTGTGTTTTAAATATAACTCACTAGCCTGTCTTACTGTTTCAGGACTAAAGTAAACATAATACTCTGAGTCTGTATTTGGATTATATCTAAATATTTGCTTATTAGGTATTAAAGCAGGACTAACTAGCATACGCTTTTCTTCATCAACCTTAGCAAATGTAAGGTTGTTCTTTTCTTTTCCAAAATAAACAAAGTCTTGTTCAATAGCTGGTGCTGACACTAAGCTAATAGCATCAATAGCTAATTCTTCACTATCATCATCAATAACTAATTCTACAATAGAAGTAGTCTTTTCGTAATAGTCTTTATTTGCAGCTTCACATTCTGCAATGGAGTCATATTCACAGTCTCCTGTCTTACCCCATTTTACTTTTCCATTTTCACATTCTTCGCACGGCATATTATTAAATAGATTTTAAGTTAATATATTTGATTTTTAAATTGTTGCTCTACGTCTTATATTCGCAAGCTGGTTCTGCGAATCTGTCATTTCGTCTGTAACTACAAACGCTTTGACTGGTTCAGGCTCTACCCCTCCTGTTAGATCGAAAGCACCTGACATCATCTGTGGTGCAGGTGTTGTTGGTGCTGCTCCACCTCCTCCTCTACTTCCTCCTCCACCCCCTCCTCCTCCGCCTGGAACTGGAGTTGAAACGATAGATGCTACATTGGCTAAACCTGCTGCAATTGCTGCTCCTGCCGCTACTGCTCCAAGTGCAGGTCCTGCTGGTCCTATACCTGCTAAAGACTTATAAGCTGCTGTTGCAGATGCATAAGTGTCCATAGTTGTTTGTGCAATAGCAAAGGCTTTTCCTGCTGCTGTTTCTTCACCTAATATAGTAGCCATATCTCCCGCAGCATTAGATGCAATACCTACCTGTTGATCTGCTGTCATATCTGACCATTTGACTTGTTGCTTAGAAAACTTAGCTTCAGCTTCTAGTCTTTTTCTATCAAACTTTTTTCTTATTTCTGCTTTAACAGCTTCAGAATTTTCTAATAATTCTGCACTAGCTAATTCTTTTTCTTCTTGTATTCTTAGCTCTTCCATAGCCCTTTTTTCAAGGTCTGTAATTAAAGCTAATGTATTTTCTTGTTGTAAAGCTAATAATATTGCTGCTTCACTTTCTGCTTTTGCAATTTTAGCATCTTCTTCGTCTTGTTTTTCTTTTGCTCGTGCTTTTTGTTCTGCTGCTATTTCACGATCTAACGCATTAACCTCAGTAACTACTCGCCTTCGCATTTTAACAGAAGCAGTCTCTTTTTCTATAATCTCAGCTTTTAATCTTGCTAAGTCTTGTTCATCTTGTGCAGAATTTTCACTAAGCGCCATCTCTGCTTCCTTAATACGCATTCTTTCTCTTGCTAAAGCTATTTCTTTTTCTGTTGTTTCTGCTTCGAGTTCTAGTGCTTTCTTTAGATTATCTAATCTTTCTTGTGCTGACTTTGTTTCATCTTCTGCAACTAACCTAGCTTTTTCTATTTCTTGTCTAGTAGCCGCTTTTTGAATCATAAAAGCATTATCTGCATCTCTGAGTTGTTGAGTTCTTTTGGTTAAGGCTGCCATTGCTGCTGCTTCTCTAGCCATTTCAGCGCCCATTTCCTTAATACTATCTACAAACTCTTTTCTTTGTTCAGCATCTAATCCTGTTGACGTTTGTAATAAAGCATCTCCAAACGCCTTAGCACCTTCAGCAGCACCCTCAAAGTCTAATGTAAATACTGATTTAATAACATCACCCAAAGCACCAAAACCTTTAATAAGACCATCTAGTCTATTTACAAGTTGATTTTGTATAATTTCATATAATTGTTCAACCGCTTTTTGTGGATTTTCAAAAGCTGCAACCATTGTTTCTCCTAGACTTGAAAAAGCATCTGTTATTGCATCAACTATTGCACCTAATGCAGACATAGCTTGTGCCAACTTATCTGCTCCTCTTTTTGTATTAGTAAAATAAGACACTAAAGCAGTTACAGCAATTAACAAAGCCCCAATACCAGTACTCATTATTCCTGCTTTTACAGTTGCAAACATAGTCTTTGCAGTTTTACCAACTGATACAAATCCTGCTTTTACAGAATTTAAAGATACGCCCATTATTTTAAACTCACTAGCTAGTCCTGCTGCATCTTTACTTACTTCTCCTACATTTGATTTTACTTCTAATTCTATTGTTTCTTTTGCCATATCTTTTTACTTTTATACTTTCATTTCATAAAGGTTAAGGGTACAACTCCATCTTATATTCATAAACCTACTGCCTGTAACTTGAACATGCATATCGTTAGTTCCACTAAATGCAATTTCTGCTGTCCAACCTGTAACTGTTCCAAAACTACCTAATGTTGTAACTGATTGATTATCTGCCTTTAAATAAGCTATGCCAGTTGCTCTTAATAATATTCTATCGTTTACATTTCCTGCTGCTGTTCCTCCAAACCTAACACCCATTACATTAGCCTCAAATCCAGTAAATGATGTTGATGATGTATCAGAATCTCTAGCAATAGTTGTCAATCCGTTTAATCCATTGACAAATAAGTTAGTTGGTGCTTCATTTTCTGTATCTCCTGACAAATGTATTGTTGAACTTTGGCTTTTGCCTAAAGAACCTCCCCCTCCAATAACAACCTCTCCTGGTCTTTGTACAACACCATAAGAACCTAAAACAGCCGTGTTGCTTATGCCACTAGAAATTTCATTGTAATTACCTACAATTATATTGTTTCTTGAATTGCCTTTAACATTATTTTTTTCACCCATAATATAGGTGTTAGCAGTACCTATTTCTGTTGTATTTTGCGCGCCCCTTAATACATTCGTAGTATTGTCTGATGACGTTGTAACACCACGATTAAAGGTGTAAGCAAAGCAAGTCCCTGTTGCTATGTCATATTTATATCCATACGCTTGGCATTGTTCTTGGTTAGGGGTGAGTATATTAGTTCCATCAGTAAAAGAAACAACACCAAATTTGTCTATTGAATTTGGTTTTACACTATATCCTGGTATAAAATTTATTGACATATTTTAATTTTTATGGTATTAATATAAATTCAACAGTTGATAAATCTCCAGGTTTATAATCTATTTTATTAACCCTAAATGTTCGGTTTCTTATAAATACTTTGTCAAACATATTAAAGGTGTTGATGTCAGCGGCTGATAAATTAACTTTTATACTCATAGACCTTGTGTCTGCATTGTATAGCTCACCAAAATAAGGTTGCCAATAATTTGAAAATAAAGTGTCAACAGGAGAATTCCCTAACCCAATTAAATCGCAAGGACCGAAATTAAAATCTCTTGTAGTGTTTACTGTTTGAATATCTGATAAATGACTAAATTGTAAAAATGTAGCCATCCACTCTTCAGCAACACCATTTTGAGCAGGTACTAAATACTCTGTTTGACTTAAAGTTTTTTCACCGTTGTTAAACATAATTCTTGGCTCATTCTCAAATCCTTCTGAAACGCCTTCATCATTTAATGAGTAAATTGCAGGAACTATAAGGTCAGGAAATTGTGACATCATTGGCTTACAAACAGTTGCTGCAAATGGGTCTGCTTCAATTTCTTCAGTTTCACCTCCTAAAATAGTAAACCCAGAGGCATCAAACAATCGGCTTCCATATAAGAATCCTGAAAGTTGTCTTTTATAATTCATAAAAGGATAATCATCCTCATCTTCTACGAATTTAAACAAAGTCTTTTGGTTTAAGTCTGTTAAAGGTGTTAATTTAATTTGACTTACATCTACCCTATCTGTCCAATCATGCTCAACAATATCAGTATTATCTATGAATATATCATTATAAGGCTCTATTGTGATATTGTTAGGGTTTTCTTTATTTGGAACTGTAATAAGGTTAAACATATTAATTAAGCCTTTTAAAAAGCTCCATTGTTCAGTTTCTCCTCTAAGCACTTTTAATTTAGCATCATCTACTGTTCCAGTATAACTTATTGAACAATCTAGGGTACTATTTAAAGACTCCATTTCTCTTGTTTGGTGGTTTTGTATACCAGTATCTCTTTGTCTTACCGCTGTAGCAACATCAGCTTTCCATTGTAAAGCAAGAGTATCACCAGCTGACAAGGGTACAGTAGAAGGGCTTCCTGCTGTATAAGAACCAAAAGGATTTTTACTATTAAAAAAAAGTGTAGGTCCGCTAAAAGAATAATAAACACCTGAAACGTTAATAGTCATACTTGTTACAGCTGAACCTGTTAAGGTAGCTGTTATATCGGTTGGTAAAGGTGCAGGAATACCTGTTGGGTCTGTTGTAACTGTTGGTGCTGATGTATAGTCACCACCTTCATGCAAATAAATACCAGTAATAGGGTGTGTAGTAGATGGAGAAAACCCTTGTAGTATAGGGAATGCTATTGCACTACCTGAAACCGCATAAGTAAACTCATTATAAACCGCCTCACTTGCTGTGCCTTGATTGACAACCCATCTGAATGAAACATTACAATCTTTTTTAGCAACATAATAAAAAGTTGGCACAGCCTCCAAAAGCACATTGACTAAACCAGTAGGAATTTCAAATTGATTAGTTGTGGAGTTCCATCCAAAGGCAGGGCTAAAGTTGTTATGAGGAAATTGAATATTAGTATAACTAGTTGTTGCGTAATTAACAGGGTCACCAGCAATTAATGTGCTTGGAAAATCACCAGCATCTGCACTTATGGTTTTATAAGTAGCTGTTCCTGTATCGGATGCTGTTAAAGGTGCATCACCATTACCCCAGTTAAAATCCATATATAACTTTTCAAAATCAGAGGAACTAAAAAAGTTACTTGTATATTCAAATGGAGACGAATCAAATATTCTGTCTACTAAATACTTTACATTTATAAAAGGTCTAAATGAAGTTTGTAAGTTTTCTAAAACAGGAAAAGTTTCATTGTTTGGATGTGTTCCACCAGTATCAACATAAGCGGTAAACTGATGAGTCCAATCACAAAATGGATATTTAATTGTTGCAGCATTTCTAAAAGTTGTGACAGCAGAGTTTATATAATCAACGCCAATATTATCATCAAAACTTTTTTTAATCTGTGTTAAATTATAAGAATGTTCTAACTCACTAAAGTCTATGTCATTAAAAGTCTTTTCAGCTAGTACATCTGCTAATGCGACTGCCTCAGAATATAAATTGACATTATAACTAATCTCCCCTTCTTTGTCTATAATATCAATCATTCTCAAATAACCTTCAAATAAAACAAAGCCATCTTCCTTTAATCTGCATTGAGTTTTTATATAAGGATTAAAAGAGTTTGTTCCACTTGCTGTTCTTGTAATTTCAAATATATTGTCAAATATTTGGCTGTTTCTTTTTGTAGATGGTAGCTTAAATGCTTTTGAATAAGATTGAACTTTTTCAGCTACATTTTTAAAGTCATCAACACTTAATGTTAAAGGGATATCTTCCTCTTCATAAAGGTCTGCAATAACAGAACCATTACCAACTAAAAATTCTGTAACCTCAGTTCCTGTTTTAATGCATGATATAGACTCTATTTCTATATATTTTTGATAGTATTGGTCTACTTGAATCCATATGCAATCGGTATTACCTACTGCTGTAAATGTTCCTTCAAGAACATCACCATTTGAAACTTGATTTAAATATACAAAGGCAGTTCCTGAAGGTATAGCAACTTGTGCTGAATTATTTAAAACAGGGAAGCCTGAAGGGTAAGGTAACCCAACAGATGGTGAATTAGGTTCATATGGCACATGCATTACTGAAAAAAGACCAACAGGGTCATTTCCTGATGTAACCTCAGCTATTTTAATTTTTAAAGTGTAATTCTGTCCAGGTATTAAGCTGTACCCAAACTTATAACCTAACCCAAATCTTGTGGGTAAGCTAAATGGTAGTAGCGGATCGGAACTTTGAGCATCCATAGCTAAATTAGTGTCATTTACAGGGTCTCTTTGCGGTCCTAGTCCTGTTGTTCCATCTCTATCCATTCTAAACGACACCCATTGACCTGGAAGCCAATTAAATAAATTGTCAAATAAATCTTGACTCATATTATTTAGCAATTGTGTTCTGCCCCAAAACCCAAAAGGGATTGTTGGCGCTCCTGCAGTAGCATAGTCTGTTATTAATCTTCTAGCTAGAATTGGGTCTTGTGCAGCAGGTAAATTAGCACCAAAAACCTGACCGTCTGTTACAAGTTCTAAGGGTGGGGGTGTAAAATCTGTTACATATCCTAAATAATTTTGTGGTAATATTTCTAATTGTACACTCATTATATTGCTTGTGTTCTTAGTGTTTGACTTTTTTCTACTTCAAAAGTATATTGTATGAGCTTATCATTTGCAATTGTCTTTTTAGTAAAGCTAGTTGATTTTAATCTTACTGGTGTAACATACTCATTTAATGCCTCATAGCCTGTTGCTGTTGATTGATAAGGTTGTAATATATAAACCTCAGGGCTGTTTGTAAGTTCTTCAAACATAACATTATCATTTTCACTTAAAAAGTCAGTATTGATAGTTATTGTCTCAGTTGCATTTACCCTAAATGATTTCTTACCTCCTTTGTACCCATAAGGATTGTAAGTGGCTTCATTCCAAGTGCCTGGAAGTTGATTATAAGTAGTTCCTTTTGTTGATGTTTTTCTAATTGACTTTTTAGTAAAAGTGTAATAATCCCAAGCTCCCCATTGATTCAACCAACATAGTCTAACACTTTCATTTCCTTTTAAATCAGGGCAATTTATATATATTGTATAGACTTCCATTGTTTCAGTACTACTAACATTTTGAGTTGTTATTGTATAATAACTTACATTTCCTGCATCATAAGCTGTTTTAAAATTACTTCCCCAATTTCTAAGGTTTCCAGGAAAGCAACCAAAATAACCAATTTGCTTTTCTGTATTAGTATCCCATTGTGTATATCCATAACTACCCGCACCTGCTGTTCTATTAATTGTGTCAGTAGATAATGATGAACCTGAAGCATCAAAGGTTCTAATTAATATTTTTCTTACAGATTTGGATGTAGAATCATCTATTGTAAAAAATGCTAGTGTACCATAATCACCACCATTGGCATATTGTGTTGTTGGTGCATTAGTTAAGAACAGTCCTGGTGTTGAAGTCTCAGGGTAAAACTTTTTAAAATCATAACCAAACCATTTTGTTGGTGCTGTAAAATTACCAAAAACACCACCCCTGTCTAAAGCGTCTGTTCTTTTTAAATAACCATTAAATATTCTGTAAACATCACTATTAACAAATGTTCCTGCAACCTCTTCTATTGCATTTGTTGTGGTGTTTAAGTATTCAACAGTAAACTGAATAGCTAAATATCTTACAATGTTTTTACTTTTAGAATATTTGTCAATCATATGTAATGGATGGGTCAATTCATCTGTTGTTTCTGCATTTTTAAATGAGCTTCCGTTTACTGCTGAATTATCAGATGATACATATTTTTCAACGACATTACTTACATCTATCATTCCAACCCCTGCATTGTTAGGCGATATTTTAAAAGTACCTATCAAATGATTGTTATTAGAAAGTACTGGGGGTGTATCATTACTTATATGTATTTTTGCAACAAACTTTACTCTGCTTTCATTTAATACAGCATCCTGATTAGAAACAACAAACATTATCTCTGAGCCTACTGCAATTGTTTCATATAAAGGTTTTTGTTCTATTATTGAATTAACTACTGCCATTTTATTTTATTTTACTGTTGTTATTCCTGCAATTATATCTTCTTTTAATGCTCCCATCATAGCCTTGCCAAATTGTCTCATTCCTAACATTAAAGGTTTTTGAAAAAAACTTATACCTTGTATTCCCTTTTTTTTGATTGATCTACCTATAATAAATGCTAAAGACATGTTGCTTATAAATCTGCCTGACTTCTTATCTCTTCCTTTTATTCCTTTTTTGCTTATCCATTTAGAGAGCAGACTGGGTGGTGGCTGTTTAGTTGTATAACTATAAGGAGTAGAAACAACTTTATTTTCATAGTTCTTATATTTCCTTTTTGTTTGTGTTCCTGAGACTCCTTTGTCTACAAATGTTCCATAACTGTTCATAAAGAATTGTACTGAGAAGCCTTTTTTGTCTTTGACTATTTTAAATTTAATAGACCCCTCAAGATTGCTTCCGCCACCCTTAGCTTTTTGCAATCCTCCTTTAGCTCTGTTGACTACTTGTTTACCAAAGCTGTTTAAGTACTTTTCTAAATTATCAGTTTTCATTTATAATACACCAACAAATATTTCTACATTTGCATTGTCAGTTGCACCTCTTGGCCTTACCTGTATAGTTTCAATATCTTCTAATGTACCGAATGCAGGACTTGTATCTGCCTCTGCTATTACTGCTGTATCTGCTTGACACAAAATATGAGAAGCTCCTGCTGTCAATACAACTTGATAATTTGTATTTTCACTTACTACCGCCAAATCACAAACTGCTGTTGCACTTGTATTCGTTATTCTAATGTACTTAGTGTTTTCTAAATCTAAATTCATATTTCCAGCACTTCCAGCAACACTACTGTTGAAAGATGCTATTGTAGTGGTGTTTGAGTGAGGACAAGTAACAGTTCTCTCAAAAGTATCTGTTATATCTGTAATTGTTAATGTGTTTGTTGATCCCCTTAATGCGCCATTTATGGTTACACTCTCAGAAATCGTTGCTACTAAATTTGCCATAATTTTTATTTTTTATCTATTTGTTTTAATTTATTAATCGCCCAATTGATTCCACTTGAACCACCCCAAGCATCCCACATAAGACCCCCACAACCTTCTGAATACGGAACGTCTTTATATTGCTGATGTCTTTTAAATGATGCCATACGTGCTATTGTATCTCTACTTATCTTTTCTCTATTTGCTAACTGTGCGCTTCTAGTCCATCCAACACGTGTTCCACAGTCACTACCATTTTCTTCTTTCCACTTTCTAGCTTTCTTAGCGTTGTTACTAGCCGCTTCAGGATAGTCATTATAAGATTCTAATTTAATGCTTACTGCTTCTAATTTTTCTAATAAGTCTTGATAATTCATAATCTTATTTTTATTGTTGGTGGTATTATCTTTATTTCTACTTTACCTATCTTTATCGTATTTAATCGTTTTAAGTATTCAATCATTAGTATCCTGCTCCTCTTGGGTTAACTGGTATGTCACATGTGCTGAAGTCATTTATTACTTGTATTCCAATTGTAAAAGTCCAACCACAAAGTAAGTTGTCAAACCTTTCTTGGAATGGCTCAATATTAAATTGATCTTCAGTAAAATAAATTGGTTCATTAATATCATTGATTCCGTTTATTGATTGAGCTACACTATGTCGCAACATACCTATAAAATCAGTACATATTGCTAATGTTTGATTCCACACTTCTTGTTCGTTATTTTTAGGATTAACTAATTTAGTTAATAATTTATGTTGCTCTGTTTGCCAATCGTCTTTTTCACTTACTAAGTCAGCAACAAATATTTGGAAATTATATGTTAGTACAGAATCTCCCGTATCTACTGATGTAGGATTTATATGAAGCAAAGGCATTTTCTCCATTTTTTCTAAGTTTATATCAAATATATCACCTACTGAAACAGTTGATATTTGATGATGATATTCGCCTAGACGACACAATGTATTAATAACATTATTATAACTCTTATTGTTTATTGGCATGTTTAACTCTATTTTGTGATTCTAAATCTGTTTCATAACTTAACCATGTAAATGCTTCTAATAAGTTTAACTTAGTTATTGCATCTAATTTTGATATATCGGCATTGCACAATCTATACATTACTCCAAAGTATCCCCATTTTTCTGCAAAAGATTCTGTTGCGATTGCTCTATCGTTTCCCTCAGCAGTTGAGTCGAATATGATTCCAAAATCAGATATAATATTTTTACGAAATGATAAAAAAAAACCAGCGCACTTTGCACTTGCTCTGCTACCATTTTTTTCATTGTATCTGCCCTTATACTTATATTACCATCATAGGCTTCAATAGTATAAACACCACTATCTGTCTCTTCTACAATTGGTCTGTATAAAATACTCATTATCTCAGGCAATCTTTTCTCCATTCCTTCTTTTATATAAGTCTCTAAATCTGACCATTCTCCAAGAGTTATGGAAGAAAGATCAGGATGGAAACCATATCTTTTTCCTTTTATTTCAATTATTCTTTTTAAGGCGCTATCTTGCTTCTGCTGCATCTCAGCAAGTTTACCCATAATTACAGCAACATCTTTTAATTCTAATTGCTCTACTAACTTCTTTGGAATGTTAGACAAAGCAACTATTGTTTGGTGAGCTTCTTTGCTTTTTGTTCCATTTCTAAAGTCAACTAACTTTAACCACTTCTCTAGCGTTACATCTGACCAACTGCTAATTAACTTAAACTCTTTGTTCTTGCCTTCTTTTTTAATTTTAACCTTCATCACTATATAATAGAAAAATTGATAATTTAGTTTAATAAATACTTTTGTTTTATTTATTAGTGTATATTTGCCGTTAGTTTGTATTCATTTTTACTTTTGAAGGGGAGTAGAACATTCTATTTTTTTTAGTTATTATATTTTCTTTCTGACTACTCCCCTTTTTTACTGCACAAAATATTTACCTGCATTCGGATTGTCTAAATGATATATAACGTTATATCTTATTCCATCAATAGCATGATTCCAATTATCTATATA
>Ga0209232_1000439_pt1 | contig 25645 bp, 18 predicted proteins | sample ETNvirenome_2_60_FD_184066 | JGI IMG/M metagenome (GOLD analysis project Ga0209232, IMG submission 184066) | Marine viral communities from the Pacific Ocean - ETNP_2_60 (SPAdes) (version 2) | ecosystem: Environmental > Aquatic > Marine > Oceanic | place: Pacific Ocean | collected 2013-06-22
GCAGGAAACGCTGCGCACCGCGCTCGCGATGGGCGCCGACCGCGCGATCCTCGTCCAGACCGACGACGCGGTCGAGCCGCTGGCGATCGCCAAGATACTCAAAGCCATCGCCGATGCGGAGCAGCCGGGTCTCGTGATCCTCGGCAAGCAGGCGATCGACGACGACAACAACCAGACCGGCCAGATGCTCGCCGCGCTCACCGGTTGGGCGCAGGGCACCTTCGCCAGTGCGGTCGCTGTCGACGGCGACAGCGTCAATGTGACCCGCGAAGTCGATGGCGGCCTTGAGACGGTGAAGCTCAAGCTTCCCGCGATCGTCACCACCGACCTTCGCCTGAACGAGCCGCGTTATGCGTCGCTGCCGAACATCATGAAGGCGAAGTCGAAGCCGCTCGATACCAAGACCCCCGCCGATTACGGCGTCGACACCGCCCCGCGGGTCAAGGTCGTCAAGGTGTCGGAACCGCCCGTCCGCTCGGCCGGCGTCAAGGTCGCCGACGTCGATGAACTGGTTGCCAAGCTCAAAGCCATGGGAGTGCATTCATGAAAACGCTCGTCTGGGTCGAACATGATGGTTCGTCGGTAAAAGACGCCACGCTCGCGGTGGTCACCGCCGCCTCGAAGCTCGGCGAAGTCCACCTGCTCGTCGCCGGTTCGGGCGTTGATGCGGTCGCCAAGGAAGCTGCCGGAATCGCCGGGGTCGGCAAGGTCCATGTCGCCGACAACGCCGCCTTCGCGCATAATCTGCCCGAAAATATCGCGCCGCTCGTCGCCGAGCTGATGGGCAGCCACGACGCGTTCCTCGCGCCCGCGACGACCACCGGCAAGAATATCGCGCCGCGCGTCGCCGCTTTGCTCGACGTGATGCAGATCAGCGAAATCCTGTCGGTCGAGGGCGAGAAAAGCTTCACCCGCCCGATCTATGCCGGCAACGCGATCGCGACCGTCGAATCGTCGGATCCCAAGCTGGTCCTCACCGTGCGCGGCACCGCGTTCGACAAGGCCGCCACGACCGGGGGTTCGGGCACGATCGAAGCCGTCGGCGGCGGCAGCGATGCCGGCCTCTCGAGCTTCGTCGGCGCCGAAATCGCCAAGCAGGATCGCCCCGAACTCACCTCGGCCAAGATCATCGTGTCGGGTGGCCGTGCGCTGGGTTCGTCTGAGAAGTACGAAGAAGTCATCGTTCCGCTCGCCGACAAGCTCGGCGCCGCGCTCGGTGCTTCGCGCGCCGCGGTCGATGCGGGCTATGTCCCCAACGACTATCAGGTCGGCCAGACCGGCAAGATCGTCGCGCCGCAGGTCTATTTCGCGATCGGCATTTCGGGTGCGATCCAGCATCTCGCCGGGATGAAAGACAGCAAGACGATCGTCGCGATCAACAAGGACGAAGACGCGCCGATCTTCCAGGTTGCCGACTTCGGCCTCGTCGCTGACCTGTTCAATGCCGTTCCGGAGCTCACCGGCAAGATCTAGGAAACGGAGCCGATGCGCTGCTCCTCCTCGAGTTGGTGTCCGCTTCAAACGTGGCGTGTTCCAGAAGCAGACCGACCGTTACCGGCCAGTACCGAACTCCCAGTTCGAGTCACTGCGGGAGAAGCCGCCGGCTCCTCCCGCAGATCGATCGGAATTACTCCTGACCGATGACTTCCATGTGCATCACTTCGACGCCGCCGGGCGCCAGATCCGGAAGCTTGGCGAACCATGCCTGGACATAGGGCATCGCATTGTGCGCCTCGAAATCTTCCTTGGTCGCGAAGATTTCGTAGAAGATGAAGTGGCCCGGGTTCGCGCGGTCTTCCTGCAGGAAATACACGAGATTGGCAGGATCGCCGCGTACCAGCGCGACGAGCGGCAAGGTCGCCGCGCGGAGCTCGGCTTCCTTACCGGGTTTGGCGCGCACCTCGGCGACAATCGAATAAGCACCGTCGGGAACGGCGGCATAGCTGACGCCGTCATGCTGCTGAGCGGCGGCTGGATCAACCAGGCTAACCGATGCCATCATAGCGGCGGCGAGGGGGAAGAACTTGTTTGTCATCTTTGATTTTCCTTCATGTTTGGGCACGGCGGCGAGCGCCGCGTGTGTTGATCAGCGGATGCCAAGAGCGCGCTGGCGCTTTTCGAGGGTGTTGGCGAAACGCTGCTTGACCGGGCCGATGGCTTTCACGAACTCGAGCTGTTCGCCTTCGGGGCCTTTGCAGTAGATCAGCTCCCAGCCGTCCGACGGCGCGTCGGTGACCTTGTTCGTGTTGCTGCTCTCGGGCGCGGCCTTGCGCTCGGCTTCGGTTCGGACGCGAATGATGCGGTTGGCGCGCACCTGCGACATGCCCCGGCGCGCTGCTTCGGCTTCGAGGTCGGTGATGAACTTGTTGAAATCGACGTCGTCACGGACATGGAAGCAGATGTGCATCATCCGCGGGAAGGCCGGACTCATGTTCTGCACCGGCAGCGCGAAGCTGTTCGGTCCGCCCATCGGTTCGCCGGCGTTGCGATACTGGAGCAGCTCGATCACGACATTGTCGAACTGGATGAACCGGACGTCGAGGCGTTGATCGCCATCACGCAGGTTCGGCACGCCGATTGTCTGGGGGTCGACGTGGAGTTCGTTCGCGCGGATTTCCTGGTCGGCGAGCAGCGTGTTCTGCACAGGGTCGCCCTGAAAATCGCCGTGCCGGAACACTTCGGTGCCGCCGAGCACCTCGGTGTAGAACTCAAAAGCCCGCTCCATATTCTGGACGGTCAGCCCGAAGTGCTGGACGCCCTGAAGTCTCATGCCGAGGGACGCTTTGTTGCGTGCGGCTGCGCTCAGGCTATCCGCTCCCGCCGGACTGGCGGGCGCAGCCAAAGCCGATCCGGCAGCGGCGGCGCCGGCAAGAGCCGTCGCGCCGGCGAGAATCTGACGCCGGTCCATCGAGGCGGCGTCGCGTTGCATTATGTCACTCATGGTATTTCCTTTCACATTGCGCGCCCAAATTCGGGCGCAGGGCTCCATCGGCCGCAGGCGTGCCGCGACCGGGAGTGGTGGGGCGGCCGATCGGGACCGGCCGGGGTGGGGATCGGGACCGTCCGAATTGTTCGCACGGTCCGGTCGCTACCGTCGCGGGGCCGACCGGATCGCCGACTCGATGTTTACAACGGTAACTTCACGTTCATATGAAGTGCGATGTTTCTGTTGTCAACATAAGTTTCTGCTGGTAACTTTCGGGAATGAAATCATCCGAAAAAAGCTATCATCACGGCGACCTGCGCCGCTCGCTGCTCAAGGTGGCATTCGAGATGCTCGGCGAGGAAGCCGGGTGGCAATTCACTATGCGCGAACTTGCGCGCCGAGCCGGCGTGACGCATGCGGCGCCCTACAAGCATTTCGAGAGCAAGGCAGATTTGCTGGCAGAACTCGCCGTTGAAGGGTTCGTCAGGCTGACCGCTGCTCTGGTTGCAACCCAGCACGATGGCCATGCTAGCCCACGCGAGGGCTTCGTTACGATGTGCAAGGCCTACGTCGCCTTCGGCGGCAATAACATCAACCTCTATCGGCTCATGTGGAGCGGCGACGCGCGAGCATCCGGGAATCCGCGCGTGCTCGCGCATGCAAATGCGGCCTTCGCCGTCCTCCTCGACCGGATTACCCGCGGCCAGCATTCGGGCTGGCTCGCTTCCCGAAATCCGGCGGGGCAGGCTGTAGCGTGCTGGACGCAGCTCCACGGCCTCACCCTCCTATCCGCCGACGGCCTGCTCGAATCGCTGACAGCCAATGCCATCGATGTGGCGATCGCTGAACTCCTCGACGGGCTCCAAGCCCCCAGGTCCTGAACTTTTCGCTGCGCTAAACGAACGACTTAGCGGCCCTCAAAGTTACCAGTGGAAACATATGTTGACATTGGTAACTTCATGACATAGTCAGAGGTCATTGAAACGACATTCACTGCTGTGAAGGAAGGACAGAAAATGACCACTGCCGAACTGGCTCGCGAAGTCCCCGCAAGCGTCAATCGTTACATGAGCGGCGTCCATGCGCCGCTGCGCCACGAGATGACGATCGAAAGCCTCAGCGTCACCGGGACAATCCCGCCGGCCCTCGATGGCCGCTATCTTCGGATGGGACCCAACCCCATGGACACCGAGGAGGCCGGCAAGCGCCACTGGTTCGCCGGTGACGGCATGATCCATGGTCTGCGTATCGAAAACGGTCGTGCGCTCTGGTACCGCAATCGCTGGATCCGCTCGGACGCGGTCGCCGACGCTCTCGCAGAACCTCGGACGCCTGGCCCACGCGCGCTGTTCGATACGGTCAATACCAATGCGATGGGGTTTGCCGGAAAGGTCTTGGGTCTCGTCGAGTCAGGTGGGACGCCAGTCGAGATCGGCGAGACGCTCGAGACATTGACCTACACCGACTTTGGCGGCGGCCTGCATGGCGGCTTCGCGGCGCACCCGCACATCGACCCGCTGACCGGCGAGATGCTAGCCGTCTGCTACGATGCCGATCGCATCGATACGCTGCGCTATGTTGTGGTTTCTCCCGACGGCGAGGTTCGCCGTGAAGTAAGCATTCCGGTCGCAGACGGGCCGATGATCCACGACTTCGCCTTTACCGCACGCTTCGCGATCATCTTCGATCTCCCGGTCACTTTCTCGATGGCTGCAGCGACCGAAGGATATAGCTTTCCGTATCGTTGGAACGAAGAGCATCCCGCGCGCGTCGGTCTGCTCCCGCGCGAGGGTGAGGAGGAAGATATCATCTGGTGCCCGGTCGATCCGTGCTTCGTCTTTCATGCGGTCAACGCCTATGACCGCGCGGACGGCAAGGTCATGGTCGATGTCATCGTTCATGACCGCATGTTCTGGAACAGCGGCGTCGGTCCGGATTCCGGCCATTGCGCGCTCGAACGCTGGACGATCGATCCGGCTGCGGGAACGGTGGCGCGCGTCGTGCTCGACGACACGCCGCAGGAATTTCCGCGGCCCGACGAGCGCCGCCTCGGGCAACCCTATCGCTTTGCCTATACCATGGCGCTAACGGGTCCGTTTCTCGGCGCCGGGCTTTACAAGCACGACCTCATCACGGGATCGCGCCAGTTCCACGATTTTGGCCCGAACCGCCATCCTGGTGAATTTGTTTTCGTCCCATCGCATGCCGAGGCGGAGGAAGACGAGGGCTGGCTGATCGGCATGGTGATCGACGCTGCGGAACGGGCTACCGAGCTCGTCATTCTCGACGCCAGGGATTTTGAAGGCGATTCGCTCGCGGCGATCCGCCTCCCGCACGTCGTGCCCCCGGGGTTTCACGGAAACTGGGTTCCAGCGCAGGCTTGAGCGCTTTGAAAGGAGAATGGGCATGACACAGGTCCATCGTTGCTCGGACCGCTCCGGTTGGGAGGGCCCCCTCATCACGCTGTCGATCTTGATCACCGCGGTCGTGTTTGGAGCGCCGTCATCGGCGCGGGCGCCCGACTTTGGCGCTCTAGCTCGCAAAGCGTGCACCGCGCCGGTGGGATCGAAGCCGATGCTGCCAGGGATAAAAGTCATCGCCGTTCCGGCCGTCAAAGATGATCTGCCCTATCTGCGTATCACGGACAGCCGAACCGGCGGCACGATGAACGCCTATTATGACAGCGCCTCGGCTCGAAGCGCATGGGCCCGCGCGGCCTGCCTCGGCGCCCAGATCCGGCTGACCGACGAACAGACGGGCAGCCGCTGGAAGAATGCCCGCTGGTTTGCCGTGACGTTTACGCGCGACCTCAACTATATTCCTCCGCGATCCGATAGCGAACATCGCTGGACCATTGCGACAGAAGCCAACGGAAGTTTGGGCACTGCTGGTCAGACAATGCTTGCCGTCACGATGCCGCATGAGCAGGTCCACGCCTTTCAGATGCGTTCCGGCACGAAACTCCCTCGCTGGCTTGAGGAGGGACATGCGGAATGGGTGAGCCGGAAGGTGAAATCGATCCTGACTCCCGAAGCCGCTGCCAGCGATGCACGCGGGTATGAAGAAGCCCTCGCCGCCGCGACTACCCCGCTCGCCCTCGCCCAATGGGGCGGCATCACCGTCAGTCGCGAAGCTATCCTGCGGCAGGCCTCGCAGGAGGATCGCCGGAGGATGGAGGCTGGCCCAGCGTATGTGCCGCCGGGTCCCTTCAAGATCGGCCCGAAGGATATGGTCAGCGACGAGAGCAATCTGATGGCCCGATACGCTGGCGCCTACCATGTCTTCAGTCGCCTCGAGAAGCGGTTCGGCGCACAGGCCGTCAGTCAATGGACCGCCGATCTGACGGCCAATCAGGCAAAAGTTGACCTCGCGTGCGCTCTCGCCAGCGCGCGGGCGACGTTCGGCATAGACTTGAGCGCTGAGCTTGAGTGACTTCCACGTGGAGGTCTAAGCCAATGTCCGCTTCGTACGAGGCAGCACCCAAAAGCCGACGGGCTGCAAGCGTTGAGAGTTTCAGACGCCGCCAGGCGTCAGAAAGTCTTCGGTGCCCGAACCGCGGTGGTCATGAGCCGAGCTATGGGGAAAGCTGTTTTGCGCTGATGCTGGGGTAGCCAGATGCCGTCCAAAAGCAGACGCATCTGAGAACGGACCGTCGGGATATGGATCGCGAAAGCGGACGCTGAAAGTCGGACCGTCCGATTTTGGGCGTGCGATGTCCGCTTATGGGCAGGGTCGGCGCGAGCGGGTCCGCTTCCAGGCGCGGGTCTGCGCTGGATCGTGTTGGTGCCAGGCCGTGCCGGGTCACGGCGCAGGTGTCCCGGATGCGAGGGATGGCGGTGGCGGCGCGCGAGGCTGATAGCGGCGTTCGAACACCTCGATGATGATCATCGTGCCGCCGCAGCAGGGGCAGGTCGGCCGGACCTCGGGTTCTTCAGGTGGTTCCTCGGTCGGTGGAGGTGCGACATCGAGCAGGCGGCGTGCGCGTTCGAGATGAGCCTTGCGCCTGGCGCTGGCGAGCAGGCCATAGTGACGGATCCGGTGAAATCCGCGCGGCAGGGCGTGGAGGAGGAAACGGCGGATGAACTCGTCGGCGGCCAGGGTCATGACCTGCTGCCGTGTGGCGCCGGCCTTGCGATAATCCTTGTAGCGGAAGGTGACCCCGGCTTCGTCGAAGCGGAGGAGGCGGCTGTTCGATATGGCGACCCGGTGGGTGTAGCGTGACAGATAGGCGAGCACGGCCTCGGGCCCGGCGAACGGCGGCTTGGCGTAGACGACCCAGCGCTTCTTCCTGACGGGTGACAGGTGGCGAAGGAACGCGCGCCGCTCGGCAAGTTGGGACATGGTGCCGAAGAATGCGAGCCTGCCGGCATCGTGCAGCGCGCGCAGTCGGGTGAGGAACAGGCGACGAAACAGCGCGCCGAGCACGCGAACCGGGAGCAGGAAGGCGGGGCGTGCCGATATCCAGCGCGTTCCATCGCGCGAGATGCCGCCGCCGGGCACGATCATATGGATGTGCGGATGATGGGTGAGCGCCGAGCCCCAGGTATGGAGGACGGCGGTGATACCGATCCGGGCGCCGAGGTGCTTCGGGTCGGCGGCGATGGTCAGCATCGTATCGGCCGCCGCCTTGAACAGCAGATCATAGACCAGCGCCTTGTTGTAATAGGCGATCGCGGCGACCTCGGCAGGCAGCGTAAAGACGACGTGGAAATAGCCGACCGGGAGCAGGTCGGCCTCGCGCGCTTCGAGCCAGCTGCGCGCGGCGGCGCCCTGGCACCTGGGGCAGTGCCGGTTGCGGCAGCTGTTATAGGCGATCCGCCAGTGCCCGCAGTCGGTACAGGCCTCGACATGACCGCCGAGCGCGGCGGTGCGGCAATGTTCGATCGCCGACATGATCCTCAGCTGATGCAGGCTCAGATGCCCGGCATGGGCCGTGCGATAGGTTGGCCCCGCGGCACGGAAGATGTCGGCGACCTCGAGCGAGGCGCGCACGAACCCTAACCGTCAGGCGCCTCCTCGCTCGGCGATGCGAGCGCGAGCCTGTCGAGAGGACTGACGATCGAGCGAACGGTCTTGGTGGCAACCTGCGTATAGAAGGCGGTGGTGTTTAGCTTGGCGTGGCCGAGCAGCGCCTGGATGACGCGGATATCGACGCCATCCTCGAGCAGATGGGTGGCGAAGCTGTGGCGCAGGGTATGCGGTCCGACGCGCTTGTCGATATCGGCGGCCTCGGCCGCCTCGACGACGACGCGGTGGAGCTGGCGCGTGCTGATCGGCGCTGCGGCGCTCTGTCCGGGGAAGAGCCAGCCGCCGGGAACGAGGATGCCCTGCTGACGTCCGGCGCGCCACCAGTCGCGCAGCAACAGGAGCAGGCCTTCGGGCAGCATGGCGTTGCGGTAGCGGCCGCCCTTGCCGCGCTCGATCCGTAGCAGCATCCGCTTGCTGTCGATATCGGTGACCTTCAGCGCCGACACCTCGGCGACGCGCAAGCCCGCGCCATAGGCGACCGACAGCGCGGCCTGGTGCTTGAGGCTGCGGGTCGCATCGAGCAGGCGCTTCACCTCGGCCATCGTCAGCACCACCGGGATCTTGCGAACCTGCTTGGTGCGGACGAGCTTGCGCGCGAGGTCGGGGCGGTCGAGCGTATGCGTGAAGAAGAATCTCAGCGCGCCAACGATGCTGTTCATCGTCGGCGCGGGGACGCCCGCCTGTTGCTGCTCGATCTGGAACTGCCGGATATCCTCGGCGCTCGCGGTGTGCGGCGAGCGCCCGAGCCAGGTCGCGAACCGTCCGACGTCGCGCAGATAATTACGCTGCGTCTCCTTCGAGAAGCGGCGCATGGTCATGTCGTCGATCAGCCGCTGGCGCAGCGGGCTGATCGGGCCAATCTGGATAAGCTCGTTCATCGTTCGACTCCTCAGTTGAAGGAGTCGAAAGGGTCTGCCTCTGGCCGCGGACGTTCAATCAGGCGCGGCGCTCGCTGGGCCGCTTTACATCGACAATAGCACCAATCCGCGCAGCGGTTCGTGCATCGGCCACAACTGAATGTAAACTGTCGACCAGGGCGGCCTATAGGCCATCACCATGTTCACCATAAAGAGGGGCGATGGTGATCGACTGGCGAAGACTTTCGGACCGCGGACCGGGTGGCAACTTGGTAGGATAGTCCACCGTTTGCGGTGCGCGGGATTGGGTGTTGGCGGCTCCAGGTGCCGACGTGAAGTTTCAGTTGCTGGACATATCTCGGGGCGACCGCGCTCGGCGAGGTCTCCGTTTCGCTGGCGGGAGTAGCGAAATCGTTTGCGGTTTCAAATGCTCCGTGACCATCGGCACCTTTGCCACCGCATCTCGCAAATGTGCGAGGCGTGTGGCCTTGGAATAGCGGCCGCCGGTTTCCGAGCTGATCTTGTGGCCAACAAGGTCCGCACGCACCTCTTGATCAACCATATTGGCTTTGAGCTCGTCGGTCAGCGTGTGGCGGAATGAATGCATGGCCTGTCCGCGCTCGATGAATGGTAGGCGCGATGCGATTTTGCCCCAGTGTAGCTTGTAAAAGGCATCACCCAGCGTTCCTTTGCCACTCTCGGCGGTCAGCTCGGGAAAAAGCAATGTCTCCCCGGCATCGCGCATTGACCCGACGTAGTCCGGAAGGCCCAGCCGCACGAGCTCGTCCGCGAAAGGAACCAGTCGATTCGATGTCTTGGTCTTGAGCTTCCGAACCGTGTTGTCGCGGATATTGAAATGCCAGATGTCATCTTCCTGCTCGATATCGGCCAGTTCAAGACCGCAAATTTCCTCACGTCTGAGGCCGGTATACCAAGCGATCAATGGCACAAAGTAACAGGCGTCGTGGACGATTGTCTTGCCCGGCGCGAACCTGCGGCTGATCGACGCGCTCCCCGACCATGGCGCCAAGCCGAACAGCTGTCTGCCCTCTTCGATCGAATAAGTGTCGCGAAGCGTGCGGGGGTCGCGGTCATCGGCAATGATGAAGGCCGAATAATCGAGGCTCGCGATTGTCTGATGACGCGCGAACCAGTCGGTGAGCTGGCGCAGAAAACCCCAATGCCGGTTCGTCGTGCCGATGCCAAGGCCGATTTCTTCCTCCGGAATTTTCTTCGCCTGCACAAGCGCGTCGGTCTGGTCCCCAATCTCCTGGATGGTCATGGTGCGGTGTTTCGGGGACTTTCGGAAACTGGGCCCGTGCAACCGGTTGAAGTGCGCGTTCAGCTTGCCGAGATCGATGTCCGTGACACTGGCGAGGGGCCGTCCCTCCATGATTTGCTCGAGCAGGAGCGCCGGCAGCTTGAACTGCTCGCGGGTTTTCTCGGTCCAACTCGGTCCCTTCTTGCGCGCGTTGCCGTCAAGACCGCCGGTGCGCGGATTGGCCTCGATAAAGGCAGCTGCGGCTTCGGACGGTGTCATTGTGCGCCACGGAGACGGGGATCCGTCGGTAGCGTTGATAAGCGCATCGGCGGCCGGAGGCCGCGGCGCCGACAGGATCGGCGCCGGTGCGGGCGCGACATACGGCGCGGGCGGGGCCATGAGGGCGGGCAGGTAAACCGCACCGGGATTGGCGACGATCTCGCGATATTCCCTGATCGCCTGAACGCTGGCCTGGTGGATGATGCGCTTGGCCATCTGAAGATTGAGCGGCGACAGCGGGATTTGCAGGTCGCTGAGATGGAGCGGCGCTAAAGCGTTGGCGTCATCACCGGCGAGCGCGCCGATATAGTCTTCCCAGGTCAATATCTCGATGGGCGGTTCTTCGCCCGTTTCCGGATCCTCCGGCGGGATACGGATCACAAGAAGCGGACCCGTCTCGCCGTTGCGCGCAAGGTCGCCGCTGACAGCTTCGCTCAAGTCGAGGTGGGTTTCGAGCGCCTCTTCCGGGAGCTGGTCGCCAAGATCGGCGAGTTGCAATTGCGCGTGTCCGGCTTCGAGGCGATCGCGCTCGCGGAGCATCTGACGCCGAAAAATCTCGGCCCGTTGATCGGCGGTCAATCCATCGCGGTTCATCGTCTGCATCATGCTCATGCGTAGCGTTTCGCTTTTCACGACCAGCGTGGGCGTCATGATCCGCGCCCGGCAGTGGTCCGTTGTCCGAAGCGACAAGCGTATCCGGAAAGGCTTATCGTTGCCTAAACGGATGATGCGGCGGAAATAATAGGTTCCGTCCTTGCGGATGCTGTTCTGGATGCGCGTCATTGGCCGTGGCCCCCTTGGAAGCACCCCGGCGTGGCGACACCGGAGAAGGTGAGGGCAGAAATTCTTTTATTTCAAATAGTTATGACTGAACCGGCTGAGTATCCTGCCGCCCCAGCCAGCCGGTCTCAGTTTTCCGTCCTATTCGCCGCGCTGTAAGGTGATCGCCATCTCTTCGATGTCGAGGTCGCGTTCGAGTTCGTGGAGCACCTCGTCCTCGATATGCCCCGCGCGGTGGATGCGGATCAGCTCGGCGCGGCCGGCGGCGATCGCTTGCAGCAAGACGTCGAAATGCGGGCGCAAATCGTCCATCGCGGCGGCGGCGTCGGCCTCGTACCGCTCCATGAACCGCATACGCTTGCGATGCTCCTCCAGCATCTGGGGGTGGATGAGCGTGCCGTCGGGGGCGTAAGCGAGCTTTTCGATGACCGCGCTCCGCGCCCGCGCCATCGCGGCTTCGGCGGCGGGCATCGCCATTTTGGCGGGCGGATCGGCATCGACCGGGGCAATCTTGCGGATGACCCAGCCCAGGCTCGATCCCTGCGCCACGACGGTGACGAAAATGACCGCGAAAGCACAGATCAGCATCAGGTCGCGGCCGGGCATATCGGTGGGCAGGGTCAGCGGGACCGCCAGCGTCACGACGCCGCGCATTCCGGCCCAGCTCAGCACCGTGGCTTGCCGCCAGCCGAGCGGGCGGGCGCGCTCGACGCCGACCTTCTGCGCTATCGCGAGAAGGCCTTCTGACCCGAACACCCAGATGAAGCGGGCGACCGCAACGGTGACGACCACCGCAACCACCAAAGCCACCATCGACGGCGGAATCGCGTCGATCCCGCCGATCCGATCGAGCGCCCCGCGCAGCGAAAAGCCGATCAGGATGAACACCAGCGCTTCGAGCAGGAAGACCATGATCTGCCACGCCGAACTGCCGAGCAGCCGGACGTCGGCGGATAGCACGACATGCTGGTACCAGCCCATCACCAGCCCCGCGGCGACGGTGGCGATGACGCCCGACACATGCACCGCCTCGCCCGCGATATACGCCGCCCAGCACAGCGACAGGGTGACGAGGACGACAAGCATCCGGTTGCGCAGGCGGCGCGCCAGGAACAGCCAGACCGCGCCGACCGCGGCGCCGACGATCGCGCCGCCGACCGCGACGACGGCAAAGCTCTGCACCGCCTCGGCGGTATGGAACACCCCGCTGAGCGTCGCGGCAACGGCAAAGCGAAACAGGATCAGCCCGGTCGCATCGTTGAGCAGGCTTTCGCCCTCGAGCAAGGCTTCGAGCCGGCGCGGCAGATGCACGCCCTTCAGCACCGCGCGCGCCGACACGGCATCGGGCGGCGAGACGATGGCGCCGAGCGCGAAGCAGGCGGCCCACGGCAGCTCGGGAAGGATCCAGTGCACCACCACCCCGACGATCAGCGTGGTAAACACGACCGCGCCCACCGCGAGCGACAAGATGCCGGGCAAATGGCGGCGGAAGCGGCCGAGCGCGGTGTAATAGGCGCCGTCCATCAGCAACGGCGGCAGAAACAGAACGAGCGCCAGTTCAGGGTCGAGCGAGATCGTCGGCAGGCCGGGAATGAAAGCGAGCGCACCGCCACCGACGAGGAGTGCGGTCGCGGGCGGCCAGTGCAGCTTGAGCGCCAGCCAGTGCAGCGCGATCACGAGCGCTAGCAGCCCGAGCACCAGTTCGAAGGTTTCGACCGCGTGCATCGGTTCAGGTCCGATCGGCGAAGGCGCCGGGTGGTGATGCCATGATGAGCCCCCTCGACAGTCCGCAAAATCCGGCGCCACCTTTGCCGCCGATTGTCACGGCGATCAATGCAATAGCGCGAGGGGAGAGAATTCGAGCGCCAGCGCCGCGCCCAGGCAACAGCCGCACATCTCGGTTTTGGGGCAAAGGGTGAAACCTTTATCCCCCGCCCGCCACGCTTGGCGGCTGCGACGGGGGATGAGGTTTGGTGTCGACTGGGGAACATTAAGAGAACAAATGCCGTTCGTCAAGCCAATCCCCTCACTTTTTTGAGAAGCGCCTCTCGGTTGACGTTAACGTCAATCATGGCCAAGACCGGGCGGAGCAACGAAAGGACGCATGATGGCCGAGCAACCGAAGTTCGATCTTTCCGGTCGGGTGGCGCTGGTCACCGGTGCATCGTCTGGTCTGGGGGCGGGTTTTGCGAAAGTGCTTGCTGCCGCTGGCGCAAAGGTCGTGCTAGCGGCACGGCGCGCCGACAAATTGGCCGAGCAGGTTGCGGCGATCGAGGCGGCGGGCGGGCAGGCCGCCGCGGTGACCATGGACGTCACCGACGAAGCATCAACCATTGCCGCCTATGACGCCGCCGAAGCCGCGTTCGGGACGGTCGACACGATCATCGCCAATGCCGGGGTCGCGACCGAGAAGATGACGATGCAGCTCGACATCGACCAGGTCGATGCCTTGCTCGCCGCCAATTTGCGCGGTGTCTTCCTGACCGCGCGCGAAGGCGCAAAGCGCCTCGACAAGGCGGGCAGCCGCGAAAAGGGGCATGGCCGGATCATCCTGATTGGTTCGATCACCGCCGAGAAAATCTATCCGGCATCGTCGATGTATGGCGCCACCAAGGCCGCGGTGCGCCATCTGGGGCGCAGCCTGGCGCGCGAATGGGCGCGGCGCGGCATCAACGTCAATATCATCCAGCCCGGCTATTTCGAATCGGAAATGACCGGCGATATGCTCACCAGCGACGTCGGCAAGGCGCTGGTCGCCAGCTTTCCGCATCAGCGGACGCGCCCCGCGACGGACTTGCACGCGCCGTTGCTGTTTCTGGCGTCCGATGCGTCGATCGGCGTGACGGGCAGCGTGATCACCGTCGATGACGGGCAGTGCCTGTGACCGATGACCTGCTGATTGAAGCGCGCGGTGCGGTCGAGATCGCGACGCTCAACCGGCCAGCCCGGCTCAATGCGCTGAACGAAGGACTGGTCGACGAACTCAACGCCTATTTCGGCGGGCTTGCCGATCGCCCCGAGGTGCGCGTCGTCATCCTGCGCGGCGCGGGGCGCGGCTTCTGCGCCGGGCTCGACATTCAGGAGGACCGGTCGAGCGACGAAACGCCGGTTCTCCGCACGCTGCGCACCCAGACCCGCATCGGCAATATCTATCGCAAGATGCGCGCCTGTCCGCAGCCGATCATCGCGCTGGGCCATGGCGCCGCGTGCGGCGGCGGGCTGTCGCTGCTGCTGGCGTCGGACGTGCGCTACGCCGCGCCGTCGCTGCGCGCCAACGCCGCCTATATCCGCATCGGACTGGGCGGCTGCGATATGGCGTCGAGCTATTTCCTGCCGCGGCTGGTCGGTGCGAGTCTGGCTGCCGAGATGATCCTGACCGGGCGCTTCATCGATGCCGAGCGGGCGCTGCGCGCCGGGCTGGTCAGCGAGATCGTCGACGAGGAGGCTCTGCTGGACCGCGGGCTGGCGCTCGCCGACGAGATGCTCGCGACGAGCCCGCACGGCCTGCGGCTGTCGAAACAGGCGTTGAACCTCAATATCGATGCCCAGAGCCTCGATGCCGCGATGGCGATCGAGGACCGTCAGCAGGTGATCCTGTCGGCGACCGAAGATCATCGCGAAGCCTTGGCGGCGTTCCTTGAAAAACGCGCCCCGGACTATCGCGAACGATAGACCGCGCCCCGATATTGACTCGCCGATATATTGGCATAGTAAGTGCCAGTATCCCAGGGGGAGGGGGCGATGGCAGTGCGCGTGAGGACCACCAAGGTGCCGGGTCGCAAGGGCCGGTTCCGGCGCACTGCCATCTTTGCATGCGGCGCGCTGCTGGTCGCGACGCCGGTGCAGGGACAGCCGAAATCGGTGCCACCGCGCCCGCCCAACATCGTCATCCTGCTCGCCGACGATTGGGGGTTCAGCGACGTCGGTGCGTTCGGCGCCGAATTCGCGACCCCGAACATCGACGCGCTGGCCTACGCGGGGACGCGCTTTTCCAACTTCCATGTCGCCGGATCCTGCTCGCCGACGCGGGCGATGCTCCAGACCGGGGTGATGAACCACCGCAACGGGTTGGGCAACATGCCCGAAACCATCCCCGACGAACATCGCGGCAAGCCCGGATACGATACGGTGATGAACCACCGCGTTGTGACCATCGCGCAATTGCTGAAGGCGGCGGGCTATCGCACCTATTTCACCGGCAAATGGCATCTGGGCAACGATGCGACGCGCCTGCCGCATGTGCGGGGTTATGACCGCGCGTACAGTCTGGCCGATGCCGGCGCCGACAATTTCGAGCAGCGCCCGATCGAGGGCATGTACGACAGCGCGGCGTGGACCGAGAATGGCAAGCCCGCGACGCTCCCCAAGGATTATTATTCGTCTCGCTTCGTCGTCGAGAAGATGATCGATTATGTCGAGGCGGAACGCGCGAGCGGCAAACCCTTCCTCGCCTCGATCAACTTCCTCGCCAATCATATCCCGGTGCAGGCGCCCGACAGCGACATCGCGCGCTATGCGGCGCTGTACAAGGACGGTTGGACTGTGCTGCGCGCGGCGCGGGCGAAGCGGGCCGCGGCGCTGGGCATCGTTCCGGCGGGCGTGCCGATGGTGACGATGCCGACGACCCCCGACTGGAACAAACTCGAGGCCGACGAACGCGCCGCCGCGGTGCGGGTGATGCAGGCTTATGCAGGCATGGCGACCGCGATGGACCGCGAGGTCGGGCGGTTGGTTGCGCATCTGAAAGCGACCGGCGACTACGACAAGACGGTCTTTGTGTTTCTGTCGGACAATGGCGCCGAGCCGACCAATCCGTTCGGCAGCCTGCGCAACCGGCTGTTCCTGGACATGGAATATGATTTGAGCACCGCGAACATCGGCCGCCGCGGCAGCTTTGCGGCGATCGGGCCGGGCTGGGCGAGCGCCGCGGCGTCGCCGCTGTCGGGCTATAAATTCAGTGCGACCGAAGGCGGACTGCGCGTGCCGCTGATCATCGCCTGGCCGGGCAATGCGGCGCTGCGCGCGGGCGGCGTCAGCGACGGCCTCGCGCATGTGACCGACATCGTGCCGACGCTGACCGAATTGGCGGGCGTGCCCGGCCATGGCGGTGCGTGGCAGGGCAAGGCGGTCGAGCCGGTGACCGGGCGCAGCCTGATGCCGGTGCTGACCGGCAAGGTCGCCAGCGTGCGTGGCGACGCGCCGCTGGGGTATGAATTGTCGGGCAACGCCGCGCTGTTCCGCGGCGATTATAAGCTCGTCCGCAATCTGGCGCCGACCGGCGACGGCCGCTGGCGGCTCTACAATCTTAGAAACGATCCGGGCGAAACGCGCGATCTGGCCGCCGCGATGCCCGATCGCTTTGCAGCGATGCTGGCCGACTACCGCGCCTATGCCAAAGCGAATGGCGTGCTCGACATGCCTGCGGGCTACACCGCCGACGAACAGATCAATCGTTATGCCTTTGAACAACAGGGTCGCGAACGCCTGATCCGGCTGGGCCTGTGGGTGGGAGGGTTCGTCCTGCTGCTATCAGCTGTTGTTTGGCACTGGCGCCGCCGACGCCGCGCGAGCCGCCTTATCCCGGCGAAGCCGGAAAGGCTCTAAGGTATCGTCGCCATCAACGTGTCGGCCATATGCATCGTTACCGTCCCCGCTTCCTCCGCCGACAAACCCTGGTCGTGGCGCAGCGCGCGCCAGCTTTGGAACGAGAGCGCGGCGCACAAGGCCTCAATATTGATGCGGTCGGACTGCACCGCGCCAGGCAGCAGGCGTAGCAGCAGCTCGCGTTCGAGCATCACCACCTTGCCATATTGCCCCATCAGAAAGGGCGACTGGTAGCGTTTGATATTGGCGGCGAGGCGAAAGGGCAGCGTCGCCTCGAAAACGCGGACGCGGCGCCGCACCATGTCGCGGACATTGGCGCGCCAATCCTGGTCGGGATAGGGCGCGGTGACGATCGGCATCACCTGTTCGGTGATCGTCGCGGTAATTTCGGCGTAGAGCGAGTCCATGTCGTCGAAATGGCGAAACACGGTGCGCAGGCCGATGCCCGCCTCTTCGGCGACGCGCGCCGCGCTGGGCGCCAGGTCGCCCGCGACGATCAGCTCCATCATCGCCTCGACGATGCGCTTGTGGCTCGACCGGCCGCGTTCGCGCCGTCCGTCGATCCGCGCGGGTTCGACCTTTGTCGCAATCGATTTGGGTGCCGCCTTGGTCATCGCCCCTTCGCTGGCCCAGCTTGGCGCCGGGGTCAATGGGCACGTGTCACACGATCTTGCGCCGCCGTCAATATAGTGACACACATAGTGTCATAATATCGATGGCATGGGGTGGAGATGGCCATGAAGAGGCGATGGATTGCCGCGGGCGTTGTCGCGGCGTTGGCCGCGGGCGGCACTTGGGGGTATCAGGCGAACAAATATCGCCTGCCCGGCATCGTGCAGGACTGGCGCGATCCCGTGGCGCCGAACCGCGCGGTGCGCTGGCAGCAAGGGCCGGTCAAGGCGCCCGCAGGCCGGCGGCCGCCGAACATCATCCTGATCGTCGCCGACGATCTGGGGTATAATGATATCAGCCTGAACGGCGGCGGCGTCGCGGGCGGGATCGTGCAGACCCCGAATATCGACGCACTGGCGCGCGAAGGGGTGAATTTCACCGCCGCCTACTCCGCCAATGCGACCTGCTCGCCCTCGCGCGCGGCGATGATGACGGGGCGTTATCCGACGCGCTTCGGCTTTGAATTTACCGCGGTGCCGGTGGAGTTCGCCGAAAATCTGGCGCATGGCGAGGGCGTGGGGCCGCATCGGGCGATTTTTCATCGCGAGCTGATCACGCCCGACATCCCCGACTATCCGGCCATGGGCGTCCCGGCGAGCGAGGTGACGATTGCCGAGGCGGTGAAGGCAGCGGGGTATCGCACGCTGCACATCGGCAAATGGCATTTGGGCGAGGCGCCCGCGCTGCAACCGCAAGCGCAGGGTTTCGACGAAAGCCTCGCGATCCTGGCGGGCGGCGCGATGTTCATGGCCGAGGATGATCCGCGCGTCGTCAATGCGAAGCTGCCCTGGGATCCGATCGATCGTTTCCTGTGGGCGAATTTGCGCCACGCGGTGACCTTCAACGGCGGCCGGCGCTTTGGCCCGCGCGGCCATATGACCGACTATTTCGCCGACGAGGCGATCCGCGCGATCGAGGCCAATCGCAACCGGCCGTTCTTCATGTACCTCGCTTTCAACGCGCCGCACACGCCGCTGCAGGCGACGCGCGAAGACCATGACAAGCTGCCGCAGATCAAGGATCACAAGACGCGCGTCTATGGCGCGATGATCGCGCAGCTCGACCGGCGCATCGGCGATGTGATGGCGACGTTGAAAGAGCAGGGGATCGACGGCAATACGCTCGTCATCTTCACCAGCGATAATGGCGGCGCGTGGTACAACGGCATCGAAAATCTGAACGCGCCCTTCCGCGGCTGGAAAGCGACCTTTTTCGAAGGCGGGATCCGCACCCCGCTGTTCATGCGCTGGCCCGCCGGGATTGCGCCGGGGACGCAGCGCGCCGACGTCACCGGTCATCTCGACATCTTTGCGACGATCGCGGCGGCGGCGGGGGCGGCGGTGCCGCAGGACCGCCCGATCGACAGCGAGAATATCTTGGCCGGCCCGGCGAGCCGTCCGGCGATGTTCTGGCGATCGGGCGATTATCGCGCGGTCCGCGCCGGCGACTGGAAATTGCAGGTCACGAAGCGGCCCGAACAGGCGCGCCTCTACAATCTTGCCGCCGATCCCACCGAACGCCACGACCTCGCGGTCGCCGACCCGCAGCGCGTTGCGGCGCTCCGCGCGATGATCGAGGCGCAGAATGAGGACATGGCCAACCCGATCTGGCCGGGGCTGGTCGAGGGGCCGGTGCGGATCGACGTGCCGCTGAATGCGGCGTGGCGGAATGGGCAGGATTATATCTACTGGACGAACTGAACCCCTAGTCCCTTGTGAAACATCGGCGCGGCGCGTTAAGGGGCAGGGATGGCAAGTGGCACCGGTTCCCATGGCGGCGGCAACGCGCGCCCGACGATGGCGGATATCGCGAAGGAACTGGGCATTGCCAAGATTACCGTCTCGCGCGCGCTGTCGAACCAATCGACGGTCAAGGACAGCACCCGGACGCTGATCCGCGAGACCGCCGAGCGCATGGGGTACCGGCTTAACGTATCGGCGCGCAACCTGCGGCAACAGCGGACGCGGACGATTGCGGTGGTCATCGAGATGACCCCGTCGCACGAACGGTTGATGAGCGAGCCTTATCCTTTGCTGTTGCTCGGCGGCATCCTGCAGGAACTGACCGCGGCGGGGCAAAATATGGTGCTGACCACGATCGACCTGTTTTCGCAGGCGCCGCCCTCGGCCGACGGCGTGATCCTGTTGGGGCAGGGGGTGCATGACGATGCCGCGGCGGTGATCGAGGCGACGGGGCTTCCTTATGTGGTCTGGGGCGCCGAACATGGGCCGCCCGAACGCATCGTCGTCGGCAGCGACAATCGCGAGGGAGGGCGGCTTGCGGCCGAATATCTGATCGGGCGCGGACGGCGGCGGCTGTTGTTCCTGGGCGATGCCGAGCATGGCGAGGCCGAGGACCGGCTGAACGGCTTTCGCGCCGGACTCGCCGGGTCGGATGCCGCCATCGTCGCCAATATCCCCTGCGCCTTCACCGTCGCGGCGGGGCGCGAGGCGGTGGCGCCGTTGCTGGGTGGCACGGCGCCGGGTTTTGATGGTATTTTTGCGAGCAGCGATGCGATTGCGATGGGGGCGATCGAGGCGCTGCGGGCGCGGGGGCATGACGTCCCCGATGCGGTGTCGGTCGTCGGATTCGACGATTCGCCGGGGGCGGGATTGTTTTCGCCGCCGCTGACCAGCATCCGTCAGGATTGGGGCGTGGGCGGCGAGCTGCTGGCGCAGAAGGTGCTCGACCTGGTCGCCGGAAAAGCCGTGGATTCGCGGGCGATGCCGGTCGAATTGATCATCCGCGAGAGTTAGTCGGAAGTGGACGAAAGTGCCGCGTAGCATGACATGAAATGCAAAATGGTATCGATACCTTGACATCGATACCATTTTGCGGGAAACCGCGTTTCAGAGCGGGGGCCGAGCAGCCCGTGCCGGGACGAGGATGCGGTGGCGATTTCCGAACAAACCCCTGATGTCATGCCGTCGGCGCTGCGCGACGCCGGGACGATGCAATTGGTCCGGCGCGGTAGCGATGCCATTGGGGCGCAGGCGTCGGCGCTGTTTGCGCTGGCGAACGGGCTGGTCGGCGTCGAAGGGGTGATCGACGAACGGGCGTCGGCGCCGTCGGCCTATCTGCCCGACGCCTATGTCCGCCGCCCGATCGAGTATCACGAAAGCTTCCCGGGCTATGCGACCGCGACCGATACGCGGATCGCGTGCCCCAGCCCGGTGCTGCTGCGGCTGTCGATCGACGGCGCGCCGGTCGATTTTGCCGCCGCCGAAGTTGCCGACACCGAAACCACGCTCGATTTTGCCACTGGCACGCTGCGCCGCGTGACGCGCTGGCGGCTGGCCGATGGACGCAGCCTCGAGATTGCCGCCGAGCGCATCGTGCCGCTGACGGGCGCGGCGTGCGTTGCGTCGCGTATCCATATCCGGCCGCTCGATTTCAGCGGCACCGTGACAGCGACGCTGACCTATGGCGCCGACAGCGCCGTGTCGACCGGCGCCGAAACCGATGATCCGCGCATTTCGGCGCGGCTGCGCCCGGCGTGGACGATCCTTTCCCCCCTGCCGGGCGACCCGTCATCGGTTACCCGGTTCGCGCAGGACGCCGTCGAGCTTGCCTACGCCCAGCATGTCACCTGTCCCGCCGCGCCGGTCGCCGCGGTGGTGGGCGGGCATGTCGTGCATGGCGAGCTGGTCGCCGGCGGCGTCCTGACGATCGACCGGGTGGTCGCGCTGGCGAGCTCGCGCGGCCGCCCGGTCGATCTCGCCGCGCTGGATGGTGTTGCGACCGGTTTCGATGCCATCGCCGAGCGCCAGCGCGCTGCGGCCGGGCAGCTGTGGGACCATGCCGGGCTGGCGATCGACGGCGACGACGCGCTCGCCGCGGCGCTGCGCTTTAACCTGTTCCAGCTCCACCAGTCGGCGAGCCGCGATCCGGGCCACAGCATCGGCGCCAAGGGGCTGACCGGCGAGGGCTATGAGGGCCATTATTTCTGGGACGCCGAAACCTTCATGCTGCCGGTGCTGGCACTGCAGGCGCCCGCCAAGGCGCGCACCCTGCTGGCGTATCGCATCGCCAAGCTCGACCGGGCGCGGGCGCATGCAAAGGCGCTCGGCCACGCCCGCGGGGCGCTCTATCCGTGGCGGACGATCGGCGGCGACGAATGTTCGTCGCACTATCCGACGGGGTCGGCGCAATATCATATCAACGGCGACATCGCCTATGCGCTGGCGCTGTATGTCGCAGCGACGGGCGACGATGATTTCCGCAGCCAGGCCGCGCCGATGCTGTTCGACACCGCGCGCATCTGGATGGAGATCGGGGCGTTCGATCCGCGGCGCGGCGGCGCCTTTTGCATCCATGGGGTGACCGGACCCGACGAATATTCGGCGCTTGTCGACAATGATTTTTATACCAACGCGATCGCGCGCCGCCATCTGGCCTATGCCGCCGACACCGCGGACTGGCTGCGCGGCAGCGTCGGTGCCGGGTCGGCCGCCGCCGATGTCGACGACGCCGAAGTGGCCGAATGGCGCCGCGCGGCGGCGGCGATGTGGCTGCCGGTCGATGCTGAACTTGGGGTCAATCCGCAGGACGATGCCTTTCTGGGCCGCCCCAGATTGCCGGGATGGGCGGCGGGCGATGGCCATGGGCCGCTCTTGATGCGGTATCACCCGATGATCCTGTTTCGCCATCAGGTCGCGAAACAGGGCAATGTCGTCCAGGCGATGGCGATGGACCTGACCGCGATGCCGCTATCGCGGCAGCGGCGCAATTTCGACTATTATGCCCAGGTCACCACGCATGATTCGACGCTGTCGTCGGTGTCGTTCGCGATCGCCGCGGCGCGGCTGGGCGACGATGCGGCGGCGCTCGCTTTCCTGCGCGAATGTGCCTTTGTCGATCTGGAGGATCGCCACGGCAACACGTCGCACGGGCTGCATATGGCGGCGCTCGCGGGAAGCTGGCTGGTGCTGGCGCAGGGGTGGGGCGGGTTGCGCCTCGATGGCGCCGCGCCGTCGTTCCGGCCGCAGCTGCCCGCGACATGGACCGGCTATCGCTTTCGCCTGCAATGGCGCGGCAGCACGATCGAGCTGGCGGTCGATCGCGCGGGTTGCACCTATCGACTGCTGGCGGGGGCGCCGATCGACGTCCTCGACCATGGCCGCCCGCTGTGCGTCGGCAGCGATCCGGTGACCATGGCGCGCCCGGCGCTGAAGGGTGTGATCTTCGACCTTGACGGGGTACTGACCGACACCGCCGAGGATCATTATCAGGCGTGGCAGGCGCTTGCTGACCGGCACGGTTTTGCGTTCGATCGCGAGGCGAACCACGCGCTGAAAGGCGTCGACCGCGCCGGGTCGCTACGGCTGATCCTGGGGCAGGCCGCGGCCGATGTCGCGCCCGATATGTTCGATGCGATGCTGGCCGACAAGAACGCGGCGTATCGCGCGCGGCTGGCCGATTATTCGCCCGCCAATCTGTTCGCCGGGGTGACCGAGTTGTTTGGCGCGCTGCGCGCCGCGGGGCTGAAGATCGGGCTGGCGTCGGCGAGCCGCAACGCGGGCGACGTCGTGCGCCTGCTGGGCATCGCCGACGCGTTTGATTTCATCGCCGATGCCGGCGCGGTGCCGAACGCCAAGCCGGCGCCCGACATTTTTCTGGCCTGTGCCGCCGGTATGGGCCTGTCCCCGGGCGATTGTATTGGCGTCGAAGACGCGCGCGCCGGAATTGCGGCCATCCATGCGGCGGGCATGGTGGCCATTGGCATCGGGTCAGAAGAGGCGCTGCCCGATGCCGACCTGAACGTTCCCGCCATCGGCGACCTTTCGCTCGGCCAGATCCTGTCAGCAGAACAGGCAGCGGCGGGGCAGGGAAACCGATCAACCAGAACAGGTAAAGTGGAGGATATGCCATGTTAAAGAGGACTTATCTGCTGTCGTCGATCGCGCTGCTGGCGCTGCCGACCACGGCTTTCGCCCAGGAAACGCCTCAGCCCGACGACGCGGCGGCGGCCAATGAGGAAATCATCGTCACCGGCACCGCCGGCGGCGGCATCAACCGCCAGGACGCGGCGTTCGCGATCACCAGCATCAACGCCGAAGCGATCGATCGCGCGGCGCCAAACAGCACCGCCGACCTGTTCAAGGTCATCCCCGGCGTGTCAGCCGAAAGTTCGGGCGGCCAGAACGGCGCCAACATCTTCGTGCGCGGCTATCCGTCGGGCGGCGATGCCGAATTCGTCACGCTGACCGTGCAAGGCGTGCCCTTTTTCTCGCCGCCGACGCTGTCGTTCCTCGAGAATACCCAGCTGATCCGCATCGACGAGACGATCGAGCGGGTCGAGGCGGTGCGCGGCGGCACCGGCGCGCTGTTCGGCAACGGCCAGCCGGGGCTGACCGTCAACTTTGTCCAGAAAGAAGGCGGCCGCGATTTTGAGGGTCTGGTGAAGGCCAGCATCACCGATTATGGCGACCTGCGCGGCGACATGCTGCTCTCCGGCCCGCTCGGTGAGAATAGCAGCTTCATGGTCGGCGGCTATTATGCCAGCGGCAATGGCATCCGCGACCCGCGCTTCACCGCCGAAAAGGGCGGCCAGATCACCGCCAACGTCCGTCATGACCTCGACAAGGGTTCGATCCTCGTCTTTGCCCGCTACCTCAACGATCGCGGCCAGTGGCTGCTACCGATCCCGGTGATCCGCGACGGCGACAAGGTCCGCCAGTTCGGCAATATCGACCTGGGTTCGGGGGTGCTTGCCGGCCCCGAAACGCGGCTGAGCACCTTGCCCGACGGGACGCGCGCCAATCTGGCCGACGGCCGCGGCGCCCGGCTGGTCAACCTTGGCACCAATTTCGACTATGAGGTCGGGGACGGGCTGCAGCTGCGCTACCGTGCGAGTTACCTGAAGGGCGACGCCGATACGACCGGGCTGGTGCCCGCGAGCACCGCGACGACCGCCAATGCCTATGCCGCCTCGCTGGGCAGCACGATCGGCAGCCTGACCTATGTCAACGGCGGGCAGGCGGTGGCAGGGACGCAGCAGGTTATCCGCGCCGGCACCTGGATCGTCCGCAAGCAGATCGAGAATTTCACCAACGATCTGGCGGTCGAATGGGAACGCGGCAGCAACAAGCTGACCGTCGGCGCCTATTTTGCCGATTTTTCATCGAATGATCAGTGGAACCTGGGCAATGTCCATCTGCTGACCGCCGAGAACAATGGGCGGCTGCTCAACCTGACGCTGGCGAACGGCCAGATCGCGACCGACCGCGGTTTTACCCAGGGGTCGTTCTTTAACGTCAACGCCGCCTATGACGGCCGCGAATATGCCTTTTATGCGACCGACGAATATCAGATCACCCCGGAATTGCGGTTCGACGCCGGGGTGCGTTACCAGAATTACAAGGCGAGCGGGACGCTGGAAAACAACAATTTCGGGGTCGATACCGACGGCAATCCGAACACGCTCTACAACAATGGCACCGCGGTGCTGAACGGCACCTTCCGCAACATCGCGTATAAAAAGGGTGCCTGGTCGTGGACCGCGGGGCTGAATTACGACATTTCGTCGTCGGTCGGCGCCTATGTCCGCTACAACCGCGGCAACACCAACCCCTTCTTCGACAATCTGCGCGACGGGATTTTCGTGTCGCCGCGGGTCGACAATTTCGAGGGCGGGTTGAAGGTCCGCACCGATCCGGTGTCGCTCTATGCCACCGTGTTCCACACCAAGTTCACCGGGCTGGTCACGACGGTGATCCAGAATGGCGCGCCGGTCGCCGACATCGGCGGCGCGCGCAGCACCGGGATCGAGCTGGAAGGGCAGTTGCGCCCGGTCGACAATTTCACCATCGCCTTTTCGGGAACCTGGCTGAACGCCAAATATCGCGATTTCTTTGCGGGCGGCGGGACGATCGACCTCAGCGGCAATCGGGTGCAGCGCCAGCCGAAATGGCAATGGCGGGTGACGCCGTCCTATGACATCGAACTCGGCGGCGGCAGCAAGGTCTCGCTCTATTCGACCTTCAGCTATGTCGGCGACCGTTTCTCCGACACCGCGAACACCCAGTCGCTACCGCATTATTTCAAGCTCGACGCCGGGGTCAGTTTCGACGTCAACGATGCGCTGCAATTCGCGGTGACCGCCGACAATCTGACCGACAAGGCCGGCCTGACCGAGGGCGATCCGCGCACGCTGGGGCAGACCGGCGGGCAGGTGGTCAATGCGCGGCCGATCCTGGGCCGGTCGTTCCGGTTCAGCGCCGCGTATAAATTCTAGCG